>Ga0307509_10004886_pt1 | contig 18994 bp, 25 predicted proteins | sample 10_EM_MG_FD_202245 | JGI IMG/M metagenome (GOLD analysis project Ga0307509, IMG submission 202245) | Populus trichocarpa ectomycorrhiza microbial communities from riparian zone in the Pacific Northwest, United States - 10_EM | ecosystem: Host-associated > Plants > Roots > Unclassified | place...
CTTTCCCATCCACGAAAACAGCTGATATAAACTCACTGCGCGTATATTAATCCTGTAGAATTTTGGCCTGTCATCTGTTCATCAGCCCTCCATTCCCACTGCGAATCCACACACACCACAAATTGGTCCACTGTACCAACCTAATAACGGTAACCTTCAAAAAATACCTAATCCAAGCCTCGTCATCTGGAATTCCACTCAGGCTAGGCGGTAGAGTTCCAGGAAGATGTCGTCTAGCATCCTTTGCATAGTCCACAGTCCCCTTATCAAAGCTCAACCGTTGCAAAAGATTACCGCTGCCTTGTCCCTCTATGCACTGGCTGTTAATTGGTATGCGAACCTTGAACGGATATTCGTACTGCCCGGGCTTGAGTGTATATCCCGAGTTCGTGGCGGAGGTGTTCTCTCTGATTTCAGGCGATGGGAAAACTGTTTGGACGAGGTACAGGAGCTGTTTAGATGCCATGCCATAACTCAATTAGCGCCACTTGCGAGAGGGGGAACGAGGAGAAAGGACCTCGGGTGACGCACCCTATGGATTTCAACCTCCGCACGCTTCGAGTTTTCGTCGTTTCTGGGAGGGGCTAGGCGGGTTCTAGATATTCCCTCCATCTTGACGGTGATCGCAGATATAGTCTCATCATTGGTGATGTTCATTACCACCTTTCGACGTCGCCATCGTCAGCTTCGCTCATTGGTGACAGCAGTGGAAGAAGGACGATAGTCATACCCTCCCAGTGACATAGTCCAAACAGGTAAACAGACTCCCTCGATTATCAAGCTCTATCCTGACAGACATCTCAACCTAATGCAAAATAAACCGAAAAATCACCGACCGACCGACCGACCATCCAACTCAATCCCCAAGACGCAATTCCAAATCCGAAATTCGAAATTGAGAGAGTAAAAAAAATTCCCAAGGCCGCACCAGCAGGATCTCGGAGTTCACTACTGCCCCGTAAGGAAGGAAGTCGTTGGGCCAGATTTCGTCAGCCTCTCAAAGGAATTAGAAAGAGAGGAGGGCGGAGGTTAGATAGCCCGATTTTGTCAGCCTGGTATGTGTGAAAAACCAGTATGATAGCAACGAAAGAAAGAGCAGGAAGAGCTCGAGATTTTATCGGGAAACGCGTTTACAGGCTCTACTCACCGGGCTAGGGGTTGTAATGAGTAGTGGGGGGTAGGCTAAAGAAGGAAAGCGGAGGGTGGGAAGAAGTTTTGATGTTTCTGGGCGCAGGTAGACTAATTCCTTGTGGCGCAGTGGGGATGAAGCGGCTCGTCTCGCCTCGCGTATTCCTGGCCTCCCGAACGCGGAATGCTCCCGGCACCGAGTGCTACAGCAAGCGAGACTCAAGCAAACCCATCAGGTTGTGTGGCACAGCACGGTAAGTTGATGAGGGGAAATCGTATGAGAAAGCCGACACTACAATAGTAGAACTTCTTACCCCCGCGATATTACAGAAACCAAAAGAAGACTATTATCCGGCCAGACTATCACCTATATACCTGCATTATCAGCAATCTTATGGATATTTACTGCCCGTTACATCGTGCGAGCAACAATGGCTTCTGCCTTCGCTCTCGCACTATCACCGCCATCCTCTCACCATGAAACCGTCGGGGCAGAGTCGGTCGACAAGCATGCCTGACCAACCTAACCTAACCCCACCCCGACATACTTCTAGCAACCTGAGAGGGAGAAAACGCAGAGAAGAATGCGATGCGGTGCACGGGCCATCCCGAAAAGCTTAGATATCATAGCAAATATCCATATCGGGAACCATAATGGTCTTGGCAAGGCTAGTCCCTACAGTACCGCAAATACTCGTACACTCATTCGGTAGCCTAGCCGGTAGGTATGCTAGAGTCCAACCCACAGCCTAAGTTGATCCTAAAGACCCACCTGGCCCCAGAATATTGATGACTGTATGAGCTCCGGGTTTTGGCATCTAGGACCCGAGGGAGATGTACGAGTAGAAGAAGACGTAATAGAGCAAAGAGGACCCTATCCCTAAGATAAGGTGTGGAGTTAATTAAGGTATGTTTTAACGATAATAACAGCCTCCCTCGGCATCCTTGACGGAGTGCTCGAGTACTTTGCCCGTACTGGCCAATAGGCATCCTGAGAATGTTTTCGCCAACGATACTCGCATAAGCTAACATAAGCTCACCAGTCCTTGCAGGAGGGCTTCGCTATTACTTGCATATGATCTTCGCACCTCAGCCTTGTTACCCAACAGCTTTTCCCATCTGTATTCCACTCTCAAGTCATACCAAATTGTTTGGTACGGTATCTACGTTCCCCAAGATCCCACAAACACAGCCCCCCCTACTTACGCGTTTTGTGGCCCGGCTCGCTCAATCTAGTGAACGCGTAAACCTCCAGCTCGTCCAGGGTCTATCATTCTAGAAATTTGTATCCTCACCTACCCCCCCCCCCAACAAGGCTCCCGGGGTCTACCGAGTAACTGGATTGGGCATAACGCGCAATATCAAGCGGCTTCTCCTCAGTGTTGCAAAGAAGGTCTTCGACAATCGAACCCGGGGGGTTAGAAGGGGAGGGGTTTGAATCGGGGCTTCTGAAAATGGGGATCGAAGTTGGGGGGGGGGTTCTTTAATGTCTTAGCAAGCAAAAATAGTAGGAACTCATAGGAATTTCTACCTTCGACCCAGCTGTGCAAGTAACGCAAAATTTGGAAAGAGCACCCCTGGGCGGACCAGTGAGAGGTCGGAGGAGGAGCAGGGGGGCGCACATTCGGAAGAGAGGCTAGCAATGAGGATGGTAACATGAACAAAAAAGGATGCTAGCGGTATAGAAGAAAAGGGATCATTTATAGTCACAAGTGAAGAGTAAAGAGAAATAAATAAACTCTATTTTGATCTCTCTAATTCCTTCGAATATTATATCTTCATGATAAAGTAAAGTTTCCGCTTTAGGCTAGGTGGAGGGGGGGCGAACCCCCGGGAGGGGTGACTTTTGACGGGGGGCGCTCTTTCCAAATTTTGCGTTATTTATTGCTCAGAAGCAGTGAAAGCGGAACACTGGTGTCAGTTTATTTGCTTCTTCTGCTACATCTGCTTCCTTTTCCTATCATTTCATTAGTTTCTTTGCTTTCCAGCCTGCCCTCTTGCCTGCCTCCGCCTCCGCCCGCCCTGCCTTCTAATCTGGCAAAAGTCAGATCAACTCTGGTCAGAATTTTCCTGAACCTTCCGCACCACCACTATCCATATTAAGCTGTAGCCAATTTGGACTCTTCCTGCCAAATTACTTGCTTACTTCTCTGTCATGCTTGCCACTTCTTTTTCTTTTATCCTATACTTCATATTCTCTCGTTTTGCTTCTCATTTTGAATCTTGTTTTACTTTTAGCACTGTTTTGCAATGCTTAATCGCCTCCCTTTTTCTTTCTTATTGATATATTATTAACCTGCCTTCACTCTTTCAATATAATGATTCCCATAGGTCGACTTGAATACCAGATTGCATGCGAGCTACTCATAATAAAGGGATCTGCAAAGAGTAGTAATTTGATGAGAGATAGTCAACCAAGGAAAGCCAACTGCCATAGCCCTATAAGATTTGGGTTTGTTCATTGCCCCTCAGCTACGTTATGGAATCAGACGAAATTATTTTCTGATGTTTAATTGCCACCAGTTCCCCAGTTCTGAGTATCCGTGCCAGAATCATAACATATCACTCGTTGCAACATTGTAGCTATTATTGTGGATTTAAGCCCTTATGCAACGGGATCGCTTTTCATCCTGATCCGTTGCCATCGATCATCCACCTATTCCCTGTTTTCCTGCCTCGTCTTCTCTGATTCTTTATCCCTGCCCGAGTACATAGCCCCAAGTGTTTCTGATAATCTAATCGCAGACTTCAAGAGTGTTTAGGATACATGCCCCCTCTCACTCTATTCAGTGTGTTCTCACACATTTAACATTCAGAGAAGAATCAATTAATATCTAATCGATACGATCCCAGAAGAGGTCAGGATCCGCTGGTGAAGGTGAACTTTAGCCCCGATGATCACAGGGGGAAACCTCCGTGACATGTATTCGGCAACACTTGCACAAATAATGGCGCAAGGGGAGGGCAAGTCGAGACTCGTTATGGACGCTAATGTGGTTATCGCATTCTCAGAGCCCGCAAAACCGACGAGTTCTGCCATGCCCTAGGGGTAGATATCGGGTCTACAGTTCTGGGTTCTCAAAGCATTGCTGCGATAGAAACGCTACTTGGATGCTTTTTGGGGCTTATAATAGTAGTTAAAGCATCCACATACACTGTCCATCTCATTGACCACACTCTGATGTATCTATCCGATATTATCGACATGCTTCACCAACCTCATTCAGCAATCGCTGAGGCTTGTTTAACATACCTCAAATTTCAGTGCATCAAGGACCTTCTCCTATTGCTAATTGGTCCCCGCAAGTAACGCTATTGCTTAGATATGTCTTTGAATACTGGGAAATACATGCCAGAGGGGGCGTGACGGGTAATGTGAGAAGGCTTGCGCTGAGGCTTCTCAATTGGAAGCTTCGCCACACCGACTTTACAGGATCTACAGGGATCCACGGTGCTGGGTATCTTGGGATCGTGGAGACTGCTGTTACTTTATTACAGATGAGGTAATGGGATCTCGACGCCACTGATGTAGGGGGTAATACTGCATCTCCGCGGGCTATTAAGAGAGGACATGGGGCTATGGTGAAGATGCGTTTAGCACAGGGAGATGTCACATCCAACACTGCCAATAATGAGGGCCAGAAACCTCTCTTTCATGGGCGGTTGAAAGGGGGCATGAGTGTACTTTAAAGCTGCTCCTGAAGCTGAAGGATCTCACTCCTGACACTGCAGATCGGGCCGGTCGAACACCTCTCGTAGGCAGTAGAGTTGGAGGGGGGGATGCCATAGAGATGTTTTTGAAACGGGCGGATGTCTCTCCCAACGCTGTGGATAAGAATGGTCAGACACTTGTTGTGGGCAGCCTGGAGGGGCTCCAGAGGGGGGTGAGAATCCTTCTAGAACAGGAGGATGTCACTCCCAATAGTGTGGATAAAGGCGGCCTAACACCTCTCTCCTGGACAGCTCCCAATGGTAGTATGTGCAATGTGGAGAGGCAGTTGAAATGGGGAGATGTCACTCCTAAAACTGCCGATAAAAGCGGTCTAACACGCCCTTCCCGGGCAACCAGACGGGGTGTGAGGACATCGTGAAGGTGCTTTTGAAATGGGAGGCTGTTGCCCCCAATAGTGCGGATAAAGGCGGGCGAATACCTCTCTAGTAGGCAGCTAAAAATAGAGGTGAGAGCAATGTGAGGATTCTTCCAAGACACGAGGAGCTCTCTCCCGATACTTCGGATGAACACCGCCGAACACCTCTCTCTTCGGCAGCTGGAGGCAGATATAAGGGCGTCGTGAAGATGCTGCTGCAACGTGAGGATGCCATTGCCGACAGGGTAGATAGGGACGGTCAAACACCTCTCGTTCCAGCAGTCAGAATAGGGCGTGAGGACATCGTGAAGACCCTTTTGGATCGAGAGGATGTTGCTCCCAACTCTGCGGATAAAAACGGCCGAACCCCTCTCCTGTGGGCAATTAAAGGTGAGCATGAGCGCATTAGGAAAATAAAATGCTTCTGGAACGAGAGGACGTCCCTCCCGACACAACTGATGAACCGGCCGAACACCGTTCTCTTGGGCAGCTGAGCGCGGATATAAGGGTATGGTGAAGATGCTTCTGGAAGGGGGAGATGTTACTCCGCATACTAAGAATAAAGACGGTCGAACTCCTCTCTCGTGGGCTGCACAACATGGACACTTTAGCGTAGTCAATCTACTGGAAAAACGGTGGAGAGTTATCCAGAACTATATGATAGCTGACCCCATCGGCCAAACATCAAATAGCTCAACTTCTGAGAAGTAACATGGCCGAGCTCCTAAGGGGCGATTGGAAAATCAAGGTTCAGTTCCTCAGTCGGCAGGTATCAGTACAGTAGTTCAAGAGGCCTTTTCACCCCAGCCCTCCAATTCGTCCCTCCTCTGCTCCAATAGGCCCCGGAAGTCTTAACATTCACGAAAATACTCCGAACCCGAAGAACCCCCCCCCCACTTGCAGTCTTACTCTATCACACCACTAAACTTTGCTATCAATTCTCACTTTCTAGCCCTTCTTCTCTCCTTCTTGTTTGCATTACTTCTTCGCATCCTAGCTGTCTATAATACCACTCCCTGCGTCAAATATTTTCTCCGTCTTTTACCTTTTAGGAACCCTGAGTTCTAGTTATATCTGAAGACCACAACCCCTCCGCTCTGCTCAAACGGTCCATTGTCGAAAATAGTAAGAGCCTGTTTGGCAAACACGGAGATGGGGGCAGCTGTTCCGTTTTGTAACTATTTTACCTGTAGAAACGGCTGTTTCCTAATTTTTGAGCAGAAGGGAAACAGTCGTTTATATCGGGAAATGAACGGAACCGTCATATCCAAACAGGCTGTAGCTCTCTCGAAACAACCACCAGCTACTGCGAACGGATTCTCCCCAGAAAACACCTACCGGATGCTCGGTTTCAATTATTTAGCTACAAATCTCTCGCTTCTAAATACCATGTGAATACAGTCTACAATACTTGAGGCCTCCTTCATCCAGAGCTCTTTCTCATATCCCATCCCAGGAAACACCACCCTGAAGGGTTTTGTTTCACTAAAGTCCTTGCCTTTGTACCGGATCATTTGCCACCTTTCCCCCGTTGTAACAAAACCATAAACCACGTCTTCGCTATTATTACCACCCATAACCTCCTCCCCTTCCTCTTCCTCCTCCTCATCCTCATCCTCGTCCTCGTCCTCGTCCTCGTCCTCGCCCTCATCCTCGTCCTTCTCCTTCTCCTCCTCCTCCCCATCTGTCAACAAACACTTCCACTTTGCCCGCCCAGAACATACCCCCTTTGCTTGCACCATAAAGGCCAACCTCTGGGTCCCAATTCCAATAAAGTCCGTCACAACCAATTCCTTATTGCCATCATTACCAGAGTTAATAATTTCTCCCTCCCTTTGTAGAAAAAGGTCGCACCCCGTTGCACGTTTAAAAGCCGTAAGTATAGGAAGGATTATAAGTAATACTAAGTCGCTGACATTGGCTTCATTGAAAATTTCGTCCGACTCTGTTGGATGAGGGTAGTCTGCGAGTCCTGCTTCGATAAATTCAACAATATTATCGTAAATCCTCTCCTTAATTTTCTGGATCTCATCTTCTCCGAGACCTTCAATTCCGGGCTTAACCTGTGCCAACATGTGGCTAACCGAAACAGCACTCTCTCTCATACCCCATTCCTCCAACCTTATGCCCAGTCTCTTCTCGGCCTCTAGCAAGGTAACCTCCGAATATGGAGTCATATACTTCCGACCCGGGATAGGTTTCCTCTCCTGAAATGTTGTGTTGTCAGAACAGTTAAAACCTATTAAGCTCTTACAGGAGCTCACCGAAATAGTGCTAATCGCTCTGCACGCGTAGTGGCCTTGGGGACGGTAGTGGCGGTAGACGCCCGTGGGCCTAAATGTCCGGTTGGCTGCAAGTCGGAACATGATCGAGTACTGTTGACTTCTCAAGAATTTAGTGTCAGTCTTCAATAGATACCGTATAATCTGACAAAAGGCGGATTTGAGCTAAGTTAACGTGAAACTGAGACAACTGAGCCAATAGTGAATTCCCCACAGTTTAAACATATAAGCCGCGATGGTTGGACAGGTTCAAGAAAATCCTCAGTTGTGTCAATCTGACTTTTGCCAGATTATACGGTAATATTATAACATTCAACAGACTCACCTTGTTGTCGGTTCGCACTTGTGGGGGCGTGTTTGATTCGTGGTTCTCCGATTCTGGTAGTGGGGGGAGCGAAGGTTTGCTATTGGTGAGGGAGGGAGAGCTCAATGGATTCGCCTTCACTCGATAGTGTTTTGACCGGGCACGCTTGTTGGGGAAAAAATTCGCTTATAGCCTGCTTGCCCTACTTGAGTACTGGGCAATTGAGAGGGTACTGTCGAGGTACTGCCGAATCACTTCCGGGAAAAGCCCTCCTTCGTTAGTATTGGTAAGGGGGTTTCTCAGGATCGCAGCCAGCTTGGGAAACAAGAGAAAGATGAAAAGAAAACAAGCACTTGATGATTGGTAAGGTCTCAACAGCTCTGGTCTTCATTCTCTCTCCTTCAGTGTGGGTCTCTGATGAGCCCTTTTATACGATGAATCTAGTACTAAACAACAACATCTTCTGTCCATAAGAAAAACACGACGACATTACGTGGTTTCTTCGTCTACCGTACTACCGCAAAACTCTAATAAAAGAGAAATGTGCTATTAGGACGTTGGAGTTGCCTCTCCTAGTAAGGTGCCTTGTATATTCGGTAGCACATTTCTCTTCTATTTGAGTTTTTACAGTATTCATAGTCCACCCAGCCACCCGACAGTACTATGGGGTAATGTAGCCGATCGGGAGATAAAAACAAGGGTGGGGCCAAGCCCAAAAAGGGTGAAGTGGTGATCGAATTCTAACCTTCTTAAGATCAATTAGTTTGACGCAACTGAGCCCTGACAGGGCAGCTCGGATTCGGTATCAGAGGGGCTGGTCCCAGTGGTTTCACCATCCGGATCAGACCCCGCCTTGAAAACATTGTATTTTTTCTAACTTGCCTAGTTAGTATATACAAACAGCTCCAGTCATGATGATGAAAACTTACCGCATGTGTATTAAACCCTCTAACACTAGCACAGGAAGGCAAACTGCCCGCAACACGAGCTGCTCTGAGAGCAAACATCAGCGAAGTATGGAGGGGTGAAAATGGAGAGGTGAATGTGCGGTGTTGATGGAAGATGCGATATCGGTGGGAGGTGTGGTGCCGGGGGGAGAATGTGGGATTCAGATGAGAGAGGCTGCCGGCTTGGTTATATAGGGGGCCCTCCCAGTATTGTTGCCAAACATGCCCACAAGACTACGAGTACCGTACTCGTAATCGAGTGATTACCGGTGAATACAACCACTATTCGATATACTTGTGTATGGACGTTGGTGATCGGATAGACAGGGATTAGAAAATATATGCATCCCTATAGATTTTCAAATCCCTCTCTGTCTGATCACTCAAGTCCATACCGGAGTACCAATCGAGATTAATGGCACCATTCCGGTCATCACACTCACCCTCTTTAGTCAGCCGACTTCCACATGTGAGGCTCTTTGCACCAAGGCTAATACAATCCCACCCTACCTCCACTATCCCCAAAGCTTCTTCCAACCGTACCCTCTCACTACCGTTGCCTAAAACAGAGAAATTCGAGAAAGAATCGAGCAGATGCACTACAGTGTCACCAATGCGTCGCCCCCCTACGGGCAGGGGTGCAGAAGTAGTATCAAGCTTATAACTTAGGTTGATGTTCTTCTGGCCGAGACCAACAGGAACGACTATCGCAAATTTCACCCCCTTACAAGGATATCCTTATCAACGGCCTGCAGTATGGTGCGGCAGTCTAACCAAAGCCCGATATTTTTCGAAGAATTGTACTCGAGTACTCGTAGCTCTCCCCCAACTCGCACCCCAACCTGGCGGTATCCTCGGCCACTTTGAAAGCCGGGCTTATCGATTGGCCAGTGCAACGCACTGGGATTACCCCACCATACTCGAGTATGCAGAACGTCATTAAGAACTCATTCTAAAGACACTGCCCGAGAACAAGTAACCGCCAAGCACTTGTACCAGAAACAAGGATCAGAAAAATATGGCAAATTATCCTCCTGTTGTCTGAGCGCCCATACTATCATAAATCGGCGCTCGCACTCTGGTACTGCACTCGAGTACTAGCTGTTACCAGCTACCTGTGCTCGAGTACTCGTAGAAGTTTTGCAACAGAGAGGACCACAGCAGGTGGTGATAAAATAGCACGAGTTGACAAAGCTTGGCGACCGGGTTCCTTGACCCCACCTGGTGGAGAACCAAAATTTGTCTGGAGTTTCGTAGGCTCGACAACCTCTGGCAAGAGGATTGATGGTCTATCATACCACCCAAAACACATTCACCCTACCCCCTCACACACCCCTAGAAATTCACATTTTACTCCTCTTCTGCACGTGAGTGGCAATTGCCGTACATGCGATAAAATACTCGCACCCCCTCCCCTCGTCTTCATAAAGTATCCTCCCCATGCATGCAACACGTACGATTTTTACCACAATCTATCGCTAGTCAGGCCTCTTTCCTCCGAACTTCTACTCCCTCGAGAATACGCTGCACGCCACAGATTTTGAACCCGAGATTCGCTAGAATACCTGCCCCACCAATTTCGGCCCGAAGAACAATGGCTACTGTTCAGGAATACAAACTCAAGTTGGACAATGTAGACCTCAAGAATGGAGAGAAAGTCGAGGCGGAGGTTGAGGGGATTGGAGGCGGGAAAGTGATTTTGCTAAAAGTTAATGATCAGCTGAGAGCTTTGGGGCCCAAATGCACACGTACGAACCAGTGAATTGTTTGACCGACTGTGAAGGGAGGTCTAACCTTGTGCATGATATGGAACAGACTACGGGGCACCGCTGGTTAAGGGTGTGATTGCTAGTGATGGGAGAATTACTTGTCCCTGGCACGGGGCTTGCTTTAACACCGACTCAGGCGATATCGAAAGTATGCTTTAATCCCCGTGTCCCGCTATTACTGAGGACAAGAATCGGCCGGCTGACAACTCAGACGCCCCCGCCCTGGACCATCTGGCTGCATTCCCAGTGTCGGTTAAGGATGGTGCAGCCTATATCACGGGCTCTGAAGCGGCAATCAAGGCTGGTAAACGAAAGCCAGATATTAGCTGCAAACCTGTTACCACTGCTGGAGCAGAGCATGTTGTGATAGTTGGAGGGTTCGTAACTCCTACGACAGCCCTATATCCAAGGCTAACCTTCCCAGTGGCTCTGGAGCTATGGGGGCAATCGAAGGCCTCCGCGAGAAAGGCTTTAAGGGCCAAATCACGGTTCTAACAAAAGAGAGCTATCTGCCGATAGACAGAACTAAGCTCTCCAAAGCGCTAATATCCGATGAGCAAAAGGTGCAATGGCGAGATGCTCAGCACTTCCGTGATGCTGGAGTGGATTTCCATCTTACGACAGAAGTTTCTTCAATCGATTTCCAAGCCCACAAGATCCACACCAACACGGGAGGTGAATTCTCGTATTCCAAGGTCTTGCTATGTACTGGAGGAACTCCCAGGAGATTGGCTATGAAAGGCTTCAAGGACCTAGGAGACATATTTGTGCTGAGAGGAGTTGATGATGTGAAAAGAATAAACTCAGCTCTTGGGGATAACGGAAAGAAGGTTGTTGTTATTGGCAGTAGCTTCATCGGTGAGTTTTGGCGAATTCTCAGAGACGGTCATTCTTACATTTGATTTAGGAATGGAGGTATCAAATTGCCTGGCACAGAAGGGGAATGACATCACAATCGTTGGAATGGAGGGTGCTCCATTGTGAGTCCTGCCACGCCCTCTACAAACTTGACCAAGGCTGACAACTTGTTGCAGAGAACGTGTTGTGGGGGCAAAAGTTGGAAAGATCTTCCAGAACCAACTCGAGAAGAGCGGAGTTAAATTTCGGATGAATTCTGGGGTAGAGTCCGCAGAGCCTTCTCTAGCGAACCCTAGTAAAGTTGGGGCTGTCCTATTGAAAGGCGGCGAGAAGCTCGAGGCAGATCTTGTGATTCTTGGAGTAGGAGTAGTTCCTGCCACGGAGTATCTGAAGCAAAGCGGTATCGAGCTTGAGGGGGATGCTTCAGTGAAAGTTGATGGATATTTCCGTGTTGAAGGTGTCGAAGATGCATACGCCGTTGGTATGAGGTTCATACCCCATGATAACACGGAAAGCTAATAACCCCAGGCGATATCGCAACCTACCCTTATAACGGACCGGGCTCAGATGAAAATACCAAAGTGCGAGTTGGTAAATATGATAGCATTCATAGCTCCCTCCCAGAAACATCGTCCTAACTCATCATAGAGCATTGGAACGTAGCACAAAACGCAGGTCGCCAGGCAGCACTTCACATCGCAACAAACAGCGAGCCAACTCCCTTCATCCCAGTATTCTGGTCAGCTCTAGGCTCCCAGCTTCGATACTGTGGCGCTACACCTAAAGGTAATGACCCTGTCTCTCGTGCGAGACAGCCCAGGCAACAATACTGAATATCCCAACTAGGCTACGATGACATCGTCTTCCATGGAAATGCCGACGAAGCTAAATTCATTGCGTACTACACCAAAGGCCAGGATGTGGTAGCAGTTGCTACAATGCAAAAAGACCCTTACATGGCACAATGCGTTGAGTTGATGCGAAGAAAAATGATGCCAACAAAGGATGAGATTGCTGCAGGGGTGGATGTGCTGAACGTGGAAGTTCCTGCGGGTGTTAAGATTTGAAATCGGGTTGACCCGTCAATCACTGGATGTATCGTATCGTGCGAGACAGAAAACTCTCGAAAAGTAAATTCCAATTGGCAACTCGCATGATACTCAATATTATCGTGTAATGGAGGCTCCAAAATGTGATCTCTGATACGTCCATTTCCAGGGCATTACAAGCAGCTTGTTGCGCGCGGCTGTGACCCAAGACCTCGGACCACTCCCCCGTATTTCTGCTGCGCCCTATGCGCCAGTTGTTTTAATTGCGTGCTGTCCTATTGTCATGGCAACCAAGCTTGGCACATTTACATTGCGCTCTTGCTCTAGCAGTGACCCAAATCAAACGACCAGCTCACCTTATAGACCTTTACTTCTACGCCGCACTTCATCCTCTCCTCCTTTCGTTTTTCCCTCCGTTTTCCTACCACCACGACACCAAGAGATCAGGCATCAGAGAAAACAAAGACACAACACCCATAATCCGTTATTCTACCCCCCCCGTTCAGCCATGGACCAATCTGCTCAATCCACCAACGCCTCCGGCCCCGGAAGGTCCACAACCACTCTCAACGGTGGCCAGTCCGTATCCAAGAGGTTCTTCTCTCTCCACCACCTCTTTCTCTCTCAGACTCCAAACTAACAGCCAAACCTCCAGACTCCAAACTGAGCTAATGCAACTAATGATGTCCACGACCCCCGGTATTTCAGCCTTCCCCACCGACGGCAACCTCCAACAGTGGACGGGGACCATAAACGGCCCTGAAGGAACCCCATATGAATCTCTAACGTTCAAGCTCTCTTTGGAGTTCCCGTCAAACTACCCCATGGCGCCACCCACAGTGCTCTTCACCACCCCGATGTTCCACCCCAACGTGGATATGTCCGGCAGGATCTGCTTGGATATCTTGAAGGATAAGTGGAGCGCTGTGTATAACGTTCAGAGCATCCTTTTGAGCTTGCAGAGTTTGTTGGGTGAGCCTAATAAGTATTTACCCCCTTCCCTGTCTCTGCCTCGGTATCAGGTGCTGATAGGATCACAGTAAGAGCCCGTTAAACGGCCAAGCAGCGGAGCTATGGGATAAGGATCCAAAGGAGTACAAGCGACTGCTCATGCTCCGTCACAAGGAATCGGAGGATTGATTCATGAGAGGCGGGAGGGACCCTTTTCCATTTTAGAGACAAAAAGGCAGCATTGTTTGGGCGTTGGATAAACTTTAATTGGCTTGGTATGCTGGATGCAGATCAGACGGAAACGAGACTGGTGTACGGTACACTACCATCGTGGTACTCGGCCCACGGTAAATGACTAAACCCATGTTTACTCGTATTATTTGAACTCGTTTTATTTTACCGTTGTCTCCCGCCGTCGCATGATTCCCCATTCGTTTTCGTGATATCATCTGCACGACACCCCATGAAACACTGTACAATCCATGTCTTGAATAACGGGAAACAAGACGGACGTTTCACACTGTTAATCAACTTTACCCCCCTTTTCTCGCTTTCTTTCTACAGTACTCGAGTATGTCCCCGCTCCGCAGTGCTCTCCGCACATGAACCATGAACTCTAAGTTGAAAGGAGAAAATAAATATAAAAGCAAAAATAAACAGATTATTGAAGTACAAGTGCCCCACTATTCAAATCGTCCCCATAACCCTTGTGGCATTATTGTGGCTAGTGAAAATTTACCATGGCAGCCGAACACTACCAAATTAGAGATGCGCCTACAGAGAGCTTGCGCACAAGAACCGCACCCCGCACAACTCCTACGCTCTTTCACACCCCAAAACAACATGATATGATATCAACCAACCAACCATGGCATCGCCTCCCTCTATGGCCCTAGCATAGGACACAAAAAAAAACTCCGCAAAACATAAAAACCTTCTCGCGGCAAGGTATCTTAAAGAGATATTGCACAAAGGGTAATGTTCACCATGCACCCCCCCCCCGCTCTAGCTAGCAACCCACAAAGAGAACATCAGAGGCTCAGCAACCTAATACAGGCCAAACAAGAATGCGTAAGATGATTAAATGTCTCGATCTCAACGAGTTCTGTGAATACCCCGAAGGAGGAGAAGAAAAGAGAAGCCATATACCGATCGCTCTCTTGTTCTACAAAGATTCGGCGGAAGCGCTACTCCCGGGGGTAGGTTCCCTCCCTCCCTCCCTCCCTCCCTGGACTGCTGAATAGCCAATTGGTCATGGGACAGGCAGTCGGTCCAGCTCGACTCGACTTAACGGGGAGGGAGGGAGTCAGGCAGGCAGGGTAGGAAAGCGCCTTTCACCACATAGATCTTTCAAGTTGGGATGTCAATTGTTAAACAAACATAATAATAATATTATACCTGTTGTGATAGGTCCGCAACGACCCGAAAGCCGAACCCCCCCCCAACCCATCCGAGTGAGAATGCGTGAGCCCGTGGAGTTTTATTTGTGTGAACATTCTCATGACGGCTTAGGCTTGGGACCTTTTAGTCCCCAATTCCAATGTTGCTGGCTGCTTGGGTGTGTGGGTGTGTGGGTGTGTGTGTGTGTTGTTGAAGGTCTGGTTTATATAATAACGCCCCCTAACTTTTCTCTTCTCTTTCGGGAAAAAAGAAAACTAGTCGAAGGGTAAATTTGAGATTATTGAAGGCAAATGCTGAATACCAATCTGTCAGGTGTGTATCGGGCAGTCTCATCTTCTCTCCACTCCCTCTTGTTTTCTTTTCTTTCTGGGTTCGGGAAAGTTTGCCTCCTCCTCTCCCTTCTCCCTCTGGGAGGCCAGTTTCAATCCTCCTTACCCAGACAATCGAGCCTGCGTGGATGCTTGCCTTTCACAAGAGTACGCATTTTGGGAACTAGTGTTTAACGACGCGAACCTACACCATTTGGTCCCGGGTCCAATCCCCGCTGGGTACGACACTGCCGGTTTCCTTGGGAGACTTCAGGCCTTCCGAGCCTCCCTTCAAGACCCGGCAGTGCACACTTACTGCACCGAACCCTTCCATGTCCTCACGCACGGTAAATTTGATAACAACGAAGATCCCGTTCTCATGAGGGGCAAGAAAATCAATTGCATCGTCGATTGGGAAAGCTCTGGTTATCTCACCGTCTCCGAAAACATCAAAGACATTCTCCAACAATACCGCGGGGCTGGTCTAGCAGACTACTCCATCTGGCCCGACAATGGGGCAGAGCCTTTCTCGAAATGCGGGTTTAGCGGCTGGTTGTGGGACGACTGGATAGAACATATGAACATTAGCATGTGGCAATTAGTGTCAACCTAGGACCTGAGGGAGGCGACATCACACCAGAACCCTGCGGATCGGATGGACTACAATGACCGGTATAACTGGTATGGACGCATCACTCCGAACGACTTCAGGTACGGCGACAAGTACGCAGACCGGGATCTCCTCCCAGTAAGCTCCTCGAGATCCTAATCCTGTTTGAAATGCTTAGCAATGGCTCCTAAAGTGTTTCTTCCTCTTTCTTTCTTTTCTTCTTAAATAATGAGAACGAGAGAATGCGTTCAGCGGATGAAGTACAGGAAAGAAAGAAGAGGAACAGATGGTAACTTGGAAAAAGAATGGGATGACGATGATGATGCTAGGAATCGGGCTGTAATAGATGATATATATCTGGCAACGACTTCAAGAGGAAAAGAAGAAGAGTATTATATCGTTAATAATGCTGCGGGGGGGCATAATGTGTAGTAGTTTTTAAAATATAAGTTCTTGGTATGCTGCGACCAGTCTACCGGTACTTGGATAGGAACGAAACAGGGGAGGGAGAAGAAAAAACGGAAAACTATATCTACCGATCCCACACGAATCTCTTCTACGGAGACAATAGGTTTTTTCAAGCTTTGTCGTCCCTGCTCGTGTATAAGGGAGTTAGACTGTAGCACAGTACTAGTTGTGTGTGGTCCTCGTGGCAAGCTCATTCATTATACCCAGGCCCATCTCCAGCTTAACGATCTTCGATGGCCATGCTACACTTCCACTGCAAGCACAGTAATGGGTACCTGGCGAGAAGTATCCGAGTATGACGGGAAGGTAGGGTATTCTATAGGACCGAAGAATGAGTTGATGGGCTTACTGTAGATACTGGTAGTCAGTACGATACGGTAGAACCCAAAGCGGAAAAGGTTTATAAAGAAAAAAAGAAAAAAAGAAAAAAAGTACCGTATCCAAACATTGAGGCGCAAAACAGTGGCGAATGACCAGGAGATAAACAAGGGCGCACAAGGATCTGGCCCAATAAGGGGCATATCTTGGCTTCCTCCCCTTGTTCTCCTATCTCCCTCTGTTCTTGCCTATTTACTCGTACCAGCGCATGTGGAAGCATGGAAATGAAGTGAACAGTAGTGTATATTACTCCCCACACAAAGCTGCAAAATAAAGAAATATAATACTATCGACCGAGCCTGTGTACCGTATCCCTCCCCCCCCCTCTCCATTTCCTTGTGCCTCCCACATACCGTTATCCATCCATCCATCCATCATAACATGAAGAACAAGAAAAAAAGGGAAAAAGGAGACCCAAAAGTAAGTTAGTTACCACCGTATACCATATCCCCCCTTTCTAAAGCGCGAACCTACGAGTACAAATAGACAAGGATACTACCACAGATAGACAGACAAGAAGAAAAGATGGAAAGAACAGAACATGGAATAGAAAGGAAAAATAAAAGAGGAGGAAACACACCAAGGCGCAGCTCGCTATTGCTATTTCTGGAGCCAGGTGTGGAAAGGCAGAAAGAAGGAAGACATGAGCGCCAAGAAATATCCAATCTCTTTATTCACCAGTAAAGAGAAAGAAAGGAAGATAGGTGGAAGAAAGGAAAGTCGTAGTGAAGTTATTTGGTAGGTAGGTAGGTACATAGGTCGAGCAAGCTATGGCTAAAGGCGAGCAAGAAGTAAAATAAAAGAGCAAGGGTTTTGTGAGTGATGATAATGATACAACAGATATTGAATAACGCCAGTTTGATCCCAAATTTTTAAGTAGCCAGTGAAGTACGCAAGACAGGTAAGGTTAGAAGAAGTTGTGGCGCTGAGCTGTCTAATTGTTTTCGACAGAAAAAGGCACTTCGCGGGAACAAAGGTAAGAAGGCCGATGTGTGAATTATTGTTGTTACAGGGTGCGAAACGTAATGAGTCGGGCACGGGGATACAAATTGTGGGCGACGAATGGTCGTGTAGCAGGAGGCTGGTAAGTCGAGCGATATGAGGGAGCGTGCATACGAATGCTCGACATATCCCTTTTTTCCTTATTTGCCTTTCAAGATCATACCATCAGCGACTGCTGATTCGGTATGAACGGTTGACCGGCGAATTCACTATCGACGTTCATCGCATCCACATCGGCATGGACCCTAATCTCCGGCGTTTCTGAAGTGACCGAAGGCGCAGCCGAAATTTCCTCCATCTGACTTCCCGCTGGTGGGGTAGGAGGAGCCGATTGGTCAGATATAGGGGCACCCCAAGTTGGGATAGTCCATTGGACGCCAGTGAATGACTTTAAACTAAACGTAGCCTTGGACCAACGTTTGCAAGGCTTTCCGGTCCTATCGAGAGCACGTAACTGCGCGTTGATTGCGCCTTGGTTGGCCTTAGGTCCCAGCTTTCCATGGTTGGCATGATGGGACATGCCATTCATCGAAGACGCTGGGGATGCGTTGGGGTCACTATAGCAAATCGGGCAATCAGCTACCTTCATCCCTTCCAAGCAGATATGACTATAGTGGATACTTACAGCTTTGTCTTCTTTCGCCCGGGCTTCCCGAGTAATGCGCCTGGCTGTCTTCCTCGCTTAGATCCAGGCTTCGGGCCGGGAATTCCTCGAGGTCTCTCTGGCACCTGGGCTAGGTTCACGTCCGAATTAACTGGCGAGGAACCTTCCCTTCCTGGCGAGACCTGCGCTGTTGGAGGAGACGAATCCTGAGCGGACTTGTCATTTCCAGCAGGTGTATGAGGAAAAGTAGCTAGAATCTCGGGCTTGAGTTTAAGTTTAACGATCTTCGAAGGAGGAATCTTTGGCTTCGGTTTGGGACCAGGCTTCTTGCGCTCCTTGACGGGAGGAGCTGGTGGGGGTGGTGGTGGTGGTGCCAATACAAATCCAGTACCAGATGAGGATGTAGAACCTGATTCCTGAGGTGATGGCGAGAGCGATGGAAGAGAGGAGCTCATGGCTGAACCTGTAGAGGTAGGCATGTCGAGCGATGATGGAGAAAAATCTAGGCTTCCGTGTAAGCGGAAAGCGTAAAGTGTTTTAATAGCAAAATGAGAGTTTCTCAAAATTCAAATCCTCAATACCGCTTCCTGCTGTCGCTGCTTCGCCGTCGTCGTAGGGAGAGTGGTGTGCTTACTTTTGATTTAAGAGAGCTGAGGCGAGGAAAGGCCGGGCGGGTCCACCTCGTTTGGGAAATGTGAACAACCGTAATGACGATCGTCCGAGAAGAGTAGCAGAAACGAGATTAGGAAACACGATGGTGATGATTGTGGTGATGATTGTGGCGATGGGAGTGTTGTGTCGAGAAATGGAAAGGAGTGTTTGGGGGTGGGAAAGGGGAAGGCAGAAG
>Ga0307509_10004887_pt1 | contig 18993 bp, 24 predicted proteins | sample 10_EM_MG_FD_202245 | JGI IMG/M metagenome (GOLD analysis project Ga0307509, IMG submission 202245) | Populus trichocarpa ectomycorrhiza microbial communities from riparian zone in the Pacific Northwest, United States - 10_EM | ecosystem: Host-associated > Plants > Roots > Unclassified | place...
CCCGTCCCCCCTCTTCTTCCACCATGCGATTTTACTTCATAGGATCATTTCTATAGTAAATCGTCTCATCTGAAACTCTAACAAGAGCCACAGATTCTCCAACCTGGGGGATGACTATTATCTCCTCGAGGCCCAAGAGTGAAGTCCTTTTCTAACCTCTGCTTCGGCGGTGGTGGTGATGATCTCGACCCGAATTGCTGTTTTCTCTTCGGAGTTAGGCGGTGAGGGTGGGCCTTGATGGAAGTCTGACAGGTTCTTTGCTGTGCTGTTCTGTACTGTACAGTTCATGGTGAATTTGATATGCTGTGTTTGGGGTTTGCTAGGTTGCAGAGTGTGTTTGAAGTGATGGTTTTAGGGAGGGCGGGGGCGGAAATGTGTGCCTGATCTGGTGGGGAGTATCATAGTCTAAGGTGGATGGGGTCTTTGGAGCGCGCGGGTGTTGAGCAAATGTCTTCGTCCTCGCTTGTAAACTTGGGAAAAACAATTCCCTCCCTCCCTAGCATTCATGTCCCAGTATCGATCAGTTTTCCAAATTGACCCAGATTCCTGACTTGTCTTTCCTCTGATTGCTTTCCCGAAATGTGGCTAATATGGAGAAACAAGACCAAAAATGGAGCCCGAATAGAGATAGAGCGTGAGTGACTTGGGTAGTTTCTGCCGCAGACGATAACTTAATCTCCTATGAAGAGAGGTTCGCGATTTCAGAACTCAAGAATTAAATAGAATGCTTAGGGGCCGAATATAGCCTCCACAAAGCCGAGACCCCCACCCCCTCCGGCCCCCGGACACTCCCGCCATCTCCTAATCACGTGTCTTTCTCGTTTCAATAGAATCAGCATTAGTTGTGCTCAAATGGATCCCCAACCATGCTTGATCCGTTGGGGAAGATGTACCAGCAAACATCCGCCATAACCCCCCCCCTCATTTCTAGCAAGAAGGAACTATAATACAGGAAAATCACTCCCTCACCGTACCCAGATTTATCCCGAAAACCACAAGAAGTCTGTGTCGGTTCCCATCAGGGTGCTACTTGTTATGCTACATGCCTGCTTGAGAAACAGTCCACGAACAATGAGATAGTGTACTCGCTACATTATGATCAATGCCGTATTATATTCTTTTGATCGCTCGCTGACATGCCCCCCTTAATAGCTTGTTAACTATAGACCGCGGCAAAGCCAAACTGTTATCATCAAATGCGTCAAACCATTGGGGAATGGACAATTCTCCCCGCTCACCCCAAGTTCCCACTAGACCTTAAGCCATGTGAGAAATGTATTGGACCCCTTCACGCAAATTAATCGCGATTTACCAAACAGCTGTCCGCTGACCCTGGGAATCTCGCAAGTGCCCCGCCCAATCGCTACCACAGCTGCGTAATCAAGAAAGACATATTTCCGACAATAATTCACAACCAGCCTCCCCTTCTTCCAGCGGCCCTCCTTAGCATTCATTGCTGATGTGTCGTTCCCAAAACCATGAAAAGCCAGATAGGAGATACGAATGTCGGCCAATTTGAAGTTATTATTGTTGAAAACCATGCCATGCTGCTCACATGCTCCCCAGATATCTCCTTTATTGTTTAGATAGCTTCCGGAGATGCGCTTGTTTGTGGCTTCGGAAATGCGCTTAGGGATCGGGTATGTGTTTTGGCTTCGGGCATACGTGTTTGTGGAACGCATTTCGAATGCAGGAGTGCACGAGAGTTTTGGAACTGTGCAGCCGGCGAGACTATCGGGAGTGGTGAAAATACTACTCGAACGAGGCGACATCGATCCTGACAGAACAGATAACGACGGCCGAACACCACTCTGGGGCGCTGCTTCTGGTGGGCACGAGGGAGTGGTGAAAATGCTACTCGAACGATACGACGTCAATCCCGACAAACCAGCTAACAACGGCAAAACACCACTCTAGTGCGCTGCTCGCGAGGGGTACGAGGGAGTGGTGGAAATACTCCTCGGACGAAGCGACATCAACCCTGACAAACCAGATAACAAAGGCCGAACACCACTCTGCCGTGCTGCTTGGACTGGGCATCAAGGGGTGGTAGAGATGCTACTCGAACGAGACGACATCGATCCTGACAGAGCAGATAACAAGGGCCGAACACCACTCTGGGTCGCCGCCTCCGTGGGGTGTGAGGGAGTAGCCAAAATGCTACTCGAACGTGACGACGTCAACCCCGATACACCAAATATCAACGGTCGAACACCACTCTGGTGGGCTGCTCGGGATGGACACGAGGGAGTGGTGAAAATACTCCTCGCGCGGGGTGTCAGCCCCGACAAGCCGGATATATACGGCCAAGCGCCACTATTTTGGGCTGTTGAGAATGGGCACAAGGGTGTGACAGCACTACTCCAGCCTCCAGAATGCGTCGCCCCTAGCCTATGATAAGGGTGCTATCGCCCTTTCTGCCGCCTTCGAAAGGATATTATCCATGTGCTGTTTCGCCAGAGGCCGCAGCAATTCTACAGCACCCCCATTACGGCCACTGCCTTCCCTACACCCCCGCCTAACTTCCTTCAGCGGCTTCCTCACGGAGTCTACCTACAATAACACCTTAGCGTAAATATTTCTCTTGGCTGAAGGAAATACCCGCCCAAACCTCCTCCCCCGTTTCCTCCCCCAGCCAGGCCAGGATTTATCATTTCTTATTTATAGTCTAAGTTTGGCATCGGTGGGGCATATTTTTATTATGTTAGGCCAGTATGGCTCAAAATTTCCGTCACAGTTACTCCTTTCCCTGTTTTCTGGTTATATGCCCCTCTTCGTACATCCACTGTTTCTCTATTTTTTCCACAATTCCCTTTTCCCCCCTCCCCCCTCCCCCCACCATCCTAGGTGTAGACGTCAGGGCTATTTAGATATGGATAGTGGAAGGGATAAAAAGTCCCAGTATTTCTGATGGCTTGTAAAAAGGAGTGGGGACTTGATTATTAACTAAGGCATTATAGTCGTGATTGGCTCCTACTATAGGTGTAGTTCAACGGAGATCATGTTTATATCAAACTCACAATGAGGTCAAACCATTTATGCATGCCCTTAGGTATATATCACCCGCATCACCTACAATCCTGTTGAATGGTATTGAAGAGTAGGAGCCAAAACTAGACTCACATCATTTTATCTGCAAGCGGGGAGTTGATTTTGTGTTTGAAAAATCTAAATTGGGTTCCTTTCCCTCCTCTCTTATCCCATTCCAATTTAACCCCCCCTCTTATATCTCCATCTCCATCGAAAGTGGGTTTTTTTATATGGCCCGGCTGGCGGTACGTTGCCATATACTATGACAGTAGGTTACGCAAACATTGTTAGAACACTAAATATCTGTTGGACTTAGTTTTATCCGCCGTACAGGAGTAGTTCTTCTTTTACTCTTGTTCGCTTCCTTCGTCTTCCTTTGCTCTCACAATTGCTAAGCTGCGCATTATTGAACTTATACTTTCGGATATTTACTCTTTATCTTCTTGAGTACGACTGTACTTCCTAGTTCATACTAGTTTCACTTCAATGCCGTCAGAGTTTAAGCTCCATTCATCTGTTTTGGATCTTTTCGTTTATTTCTCTGCTCAATCAGTCAATCATTGATGTGACTCTATGCGCATTAGATTTTTCTTTTGTCTTCCTTTGTTTTCTTGTAGTGGATATGTGTTTTTGTTGCAGAGCATAAATAGCACGCTCTCCGCTTCCTTAGAAAATCAAGCTTCTTTTCTGGTCCCGGCGAACACACATCAACAATATCAGCGAGTGACTTCTTATGACTCTCCACCCTCGAGACTTGTTTATGACACCATATTCTTGTGTCCCCCCGCCACCTGCCTCCCCTTTCCCCTTCCCCCTCCCAGCCCCAACTGGAAGTCGTGCTGGGGCCGACTTCCCTGATCCCACTCCACATGGGGAACTCCAATGACCTTGCATATTTCTCTTGTATATAGGTACCTATCGACGGGCCATCATTACGGGAAGATAGGCACGATAGCCAGTGCTGCAACACACGTCCCCCAACTCAACTTCATATAACCTATCCCCTAGTCTGTATTTGTCGCTTTTTAGTTCCCTAGAATATTCAAAGATTAGGAAAAGTTCAAGTGACGCAAACCGCTGTGATGTTTTCTGCTGTTTAGATGACAGTAAGAACACCATGGCTATATTACTTTTGGTAAAGATCCGAGGTTACTCTATGCTATGAACTGCGCTAAAAAGATGCGAAATCTGCACAGAGATTAGGAGATCTATTACCACCGCAACTCCTCACATCAATAGGGATCGCACATTTTCAACTATGGTTCACAAAATGTCGACCAGAGCACAGGCACTTCTTACATAATATGTTCGAGTAAGAGTAAAGTCTTCTTTTGAAAAAATGTATCCCTGTATAAGGTTTCACTCATAGTTCAAACGGACTTCGATTTCCGTAGTGGTTTAGCTAGCGGTATTGCCGAAAGGATAAAGACTGTGAGTGGAATTGGTGGGTAATATTCAAGGTACTTGCCCTAACTTTATTGTTTTTGTCACCATCGCTGTTATTTAATCGTGAAAGCTTAAAATTACTTTTACATACTGTGTTGACTATAGTTTTTACCGTATGCTATGCAATTAGCATCCCATCAACACTCCTACCCCTACATTATCAGTATAAGGCAATACTCCATACTAACCCAACCCGCCCATTCCTCATTCACGCAGCACAGCACAAGCACGACAACATTACGGCTCCCCACCAAAACCACCCCAAACCCTACCGCAAGCCCCCCCCTCCCACCAAACCCGTCGGCCAAAAAAAAAACCATTTCAAAAATTTCGCCGACCCACAAGTCTTGGCGCCTCCCTCCCAATAGCATAAATAGACTCCATCCCCCCGTCCCCCTCTTCTTCCACCATGCGATTTTACTTCATAGGATCATTTCTATAGTAAATCGTCTCATCTGAAACTCTAACAAGAGCCACAGATTCTCCAACCTGGGGGATGACTCTTATCTCCTCGAGGCCCAAGAGTGAAGTCCTTTTCTAACCTCTGCTTCGGCGGTGGTGGTGATGATCTCGACCTGAATTGCTGTTTTCTCTTTGGAGTTTGGCGATGAGGGTGGGCTTTGATGGAAGTCTGACAGGTTCTTTGCTGTGCTGTGCTGTACTGTACAGTTCGTAGTGGATTTAATATGGTGTGCTTGGGTCTGATGGGTTGCAGAGTGTGTTTGAAGTGATGGTTTTAGGGAGGGCGGGGGTGGAAATATGTGCCTGATCTGGTGGGGAGTAGTCTAAGGTTGATGGGGTCTTTGAAGCGCAGGTGTTGAGCAAATGTCTTCGTCCTCGCTTGTAAACTTGGGGAAAACTATTAACCTCCCTAACTAGCATTCACGTCCTAGTATCGATCGGTTTTCCGATTTGACCCAGATTTCTGACTTGACTTGTCTTTCCTCTGATTGCTTTCCCGAAATGTGGCTAATATGCAAAGGCACAATTAAAAATGGAGCACGGGTAGAGATAGAGCGCGAGTGACTTTGATAATTCCACCCGAGGACGACAACCGATGTCTCCTAGGAAGAGAGTGCGTTCGCTATTTTAGAACTCAAGAATTTAATAGAATTATGGGGGCTGGATGCACCCTCCCGGAAGCCAAGACCCCCCTCCCCCCCCTCCCAGCCACCGAACACTCCTGCTATCTCCTAACCTATCATTTCTCATTCCAATATATTCAGCACTAATTAAGCTCAAATGGAATCCCCAATACTACTTGATCCGTCGGGGAAAATGTACCTGCAAACATCAGCTGCAACCCCCCCTCATTGCTAGCAAGACAGAACTATGATACAGGAAAATATCTCCCTCACTGTACCCAGATCTATCCCGAAAACCACAAAAAGTCTGCGTCAGCTCCAATCAAGGTGCTACTTGTTATACTACTACAAGCTTAAGAAACAGTCCACGAGCAATGAGATAGTGCGCTCGCTACATTGTGCACCTCCCTCTGAACAGCGATATTCAATGTCGTGCTATATCCCTTTGATCGCTCGTTGACATATTCTCCTTAATAGCCTGTCAACTATCGACCGCTGTAAAGCCAAACTGCTACCAAATGCTTAATAAATACCATTGGGAACGGATAATACTCTTTGCTCACTTCAAGTTCCCAATAGACCTTAAGCCCTGTGGGAAATGTATTGGACCCCTTTGTGCAAATTAGTCGTGATTTATCGAACAGCTCTGTTCGCTGACCCCGGAATCTCGCGAGTGCCCTGCCAATTGCTAGTAGCGTAACCGAGAAAGGCATATTTCCGACAGTATCTATTCATCACCCACCTCCCCCTCTTTCCGAGATCCTTCACAGCATTTATCGTTAATGGGTCGTTCTCAAAGTCTTGCAAAGCAAGATAAGAGATACAAATATCAGCCCATTCGAAGGTAGAATTTATAACACCAGACGGTGGGTATATTTCCAATTACCCTCACCAGCAACATTTCCTTCAACTTAAGCAGGAACTCCCCAGCCGTTTGGCGAACAGCGTAGACCTTCGAACCAATAATCCGTATGAAAAGCCCACACAAATCCTTTCACTGTCTCCGCGAACCAGTCCCGCAGCACCCGTTACGAGTGCCGTACTCCACCCAGCGGAACAAAACACATTTTGCGCAAAATCTCTTGATCATGGGTGGCTGTATTTCACTCCAAGCCCCCAATCCCCAGCTCTCCGCTGAATCCTTTCGTATAATCGCTCAAGCTGTTATGTACATTCTGTCCTGCCCTCCTCACTTGTATTCGGGTATCCTTCCCCCACTTCTGCAGGTCTCATTCACAAATATGTGATTCAATAGCTACTGATGGTTCACGCTACAGTATATATTCGAGGCAGGTCACGCTACCGAATCTCACCGCGCGCATGGAGGCTTCGGCTTCATTCCAAGCACCTATTCAGGATTCGGATACGAGTGATTCTCCGTGAACCTTTCATTCCCCTGCGCCCGGTGGAAAAGAGCAGCAAGCGGTACGCTCGTTCCGGGAGGGGGGAACTGAGCCCACTTCAACCATTTCAAAGCGCTGTCCGAGGACATGCGATCTCGTGGCTGGGGTGAGGTTGGACTCCTAAGGTGGAAGTTCTCAGGAAAAGAGTTCCACGTTGAACCCTCCTGCTGAGTGATCTCATAACATGGAGAGAGAGAGCCTCGCCTCGGATAATCGATACCTCTCGTCCTTGAAGGTTTCTCTGCCGGCTGTTGCTTTAGCGTCGTTCCCCGAAGCCATGGAGATTCTGCTCACGCAGCGAACAGCGCACTGTAGCAACAGATTGAGATCAATTTAGACCTCGAAAGGCGAATGTGCGCACCAGTTTATGAGCTCTAGAATCCCACCCGAATGCTCCAACAGGACCACAACCCCCCCCCGCTAGGACCTCCGAACTCCTCCGGTGGAGGTGTGTCCGGACTGACCCCCACAAACAAAAGAACTTTGAAGCTCGCATGATACTAGCCGGGATAATTCCGAGAATAACATACTCTCATCCTGCTGTGGTAATACCTAGAGTGGTATTCTGCATCCCTGGAACTCACTTAGGGCCCGTTCGTTGGTTTAGTAGTTGCTTGTGTAATGAAGTACAGTATCGCGTTCCGGAATACGAAGGCTTCCCTGGCGTCAGACGTATAAACTCGCTGATAGCAGGAGAAGTTCAAACACAATCGTGCACGAAATCCCGGGGGTTTGCGACGGTTGGGGGTATTGCATATCTTGGGTGTTTAGGCGCTGTAAAAGGTGGAGTACGCTCCCTTGGGCTGAGAGAGATTAAGTTGGGCAGGGAATCATCCGGCTTTATTCATTCCAATAGAGTTCTTCCTTCTGCACGCTCTATTGTCTGTTCCCGGGTATTTATACAGCCTCTCTTTTGGCTACCAGGTCTCTCTATGGACCGACCCATATCCGCCTTGATCGACCCGAGATAAGGCTGAGTTGAGATGGCTAGACCAATCACAGATATACCAACGAGGGTGCAACTGAAGAAATGCGCAATTCATTCCTCGGCGGTTATGAATCGAACTGATGAAGCTACCGCACTAAACATCTAGCTCCATATCTCCCTCCCGCCATCTAATACCCCCCAGATAAAACGAAACCTCTCCAACAATGTTCCCAACAAGCAAACAGCCCTCCGGCCAGAAATTATCCAACTACCCCGCCCCCTACATTATTCTCAAATATTTAATTACAAAGCTCCCCCGTTCTCTCCCCCCCCCCAACTCCGGCTGATCACGAACAATCACTCACTCGCTTTAGAATTCAAACTTGACTCATGGGTCCCCGACTCTCACCACCGCTCCTCTTCATCATCCCCCGAATCCCATACGCACTGAACCCAAAGCTAGCCAAAAACGCCGCAAACGTGAACCAGTGGAAAGCCGTCATAGCGTTCGCCTCGCCGCACCGTTTCGTGGGGGAAATATATCCTCCGCCATTGGTGATCCCGTTTTCAAGGAGATAGCCCTACCCACCCCTCCATCAGTAACCACCCACCCACCCACATGCAAACCCGGGGAAGGAAAAAACAAACCTCCAGCCCACAACTCTTCCCTCCCAATTGTGCCGCCATGGCTATGCCAGCGCTGAGCAGGAACACGCAATTCAAGCCATCGAGAACAGTGCTGGCGATTGGGTGCTCGATTTTGCTGAAGATGGTGGCCGGGATGAGGTATACCAGGAGTGTCAGGACGGCGAAGACGGCGGCGAAAATGCTAAAGTTTACGCGTGTGGGTGTACCGCCGCGGGCTTGCTGCTCGATCAAAGCCCCTGACAGGCCGAGGATTATGGTTGCGAAGGTTAGTTCAATTAGGCGCAGGAGTGCTGTTGAGATCTTTTTTAAGGGGAACATGGCTGCGGATTTATGGCGGTTTGGGTTGGATTGGAGGGGAGAGGGGGTGAAAGGGGGTTTTTATGAAGAAGGGACGTAGGGAGAGGGAAAGTAAGAGGCGAGGGTGAGGTTTTGAGGACGTCATAGCGGTTTTGTATGAAACCAGACTTCTGCTGCGCTGTTGTATAGTGTTTTGTTTAATGCCTAGGTTAGGCCGGGTGTTGGGTTGGGCTTCTGGAATCTAGTGATAATCACCCAGCATCACCTTAGCAGCAACCGGCCCAGGCCAGCCTTTTGATCGCCACGAACCGCAAGTCACTCTTGAATAATTCCGATTCACACACTTTGTTTCATAGGTTTCCAACCCACAAAAACCTCAACGTCATCCCTCGGAGAAACCACAACACCGCAACCCCAAAACAGGGCGTCACGGGATAAGTGCCATCACACCCCGTCTCCAAAACAATCTCACATGGCTCTTAACAATCCCTAGACGAAAGAAGAAGAAACGCCTAGCGCAAAGAATCGAGCGAGTGACGACCCATGTTGACAAGAAAAAGAAAGAGAACCCAACTAGGACGCATGATACTGTGATATCTTGGCAGATAAAAACGAAAGAGTGAAAGTAGAATAGAGAGTAGAGTAGAGACTTGAAAAGAAAAAGGAGAATATAAGTAAAGAATAGAAGCCATCCGGTTCAACAACAGCCACACTCCCAAACCAGCCCGTACAAACAAATAAATCAAAAACAACCAAAGAGAGAGAGATCACTCCGTAGCCTCAGCCAATTGAATGATCAACCGACTAGCCAGTTCCAAGAACGGGAACGGCGAGCTGACTTCCTTCTCCACATCCCCTCCATCGCCCTCCCCCCCATTCCCACCCTTCCCTTTCCCTTTCCCCTTCCTCTTAACAGCGACCTCCTCCTCCTTTCCATCATCGCCTTTAATAACTCCCTGTCCATCACCCCCCAACTCCGTTAGAAATCCCACCTTCTTCCTCTTCCCCAGCCGCTCGTAGCCCGCGCACTTGAAGTCGACTAGGTAAAAGTTGTGTTCCAGCTGGTAGAGTTGTATCTCCATGTGCACGTAGAGACCTTCCTCGCCGAGGGGATTGGTGGGTGGGTAGCTGGTTCGCTTGGCGGTAGAGGTGTGGGAGGACTTGCGCCAGCGGCAGTGAATTATCCATGGGTCCGTGGGAACGGTTTGTGTACGCATATTTTTGTTATTGCTTTGTTGGGAGTGGCTGTGGTTGTGGCGGTTGTGTTGGGAGTGCCAATCGTTGTCCGTATCTTGGTTGTCTGCTTCCCCACCTTCCGCTTCGTGGGAGGAGGAAGAGTCTGTATCTGAGTTTGCGTATTCGTCGCCTGGGGTCTCGCCTCCAGAGTCGGAGTCACTGTCATCGCCGTCATCTTTTCCGCCGTCTTCATCATCGTCACACTCTTCCAGTTCCCATTCCGCGCCGAGCTTTCGGAGCGCGCGGTATATGCATCCGACTGCTTCCAGCGGGGAATTGCGGCTCCGAATGCCAAATTGCCAGCGGGTTTGGCGCGGGCGCTTGGCTTGCTGGGCGTGGCCGGGTGGTAATGGTGTTAGCCCTTCGATCCTGCTACTCGAAGATTGGATTCGCGTGTTTATCGGCCGTAGTCCGCGACGGGTTTGTTGTGGGGCTATTTGAGGTGAGGATGGCGCTGGCGAGGGTGGGGGCGGAGCACCCGACATATATGCTTTGTGGTATGCTGGGAGGCTGGTTGGTAGAATGGAGATTGAGGAGGAAGGGGAGGGGCCGACGTCGCCTGGTGTTGCTACGTCCTCCGGAACGCCGGCGATGCCGAGGCCGTCTTTTGTACCTGGTAGAGCAAATGGTGAGGCGGTTCGCTGTGGGGTTTGGGCGTTAAAGCTGGGAGAGTTTGGAGTTTGGGGGTTCGGTGTGTGCCGTGGAGAGGAGGGGAGATATGAGTTCCATGCAGGCGGAGATTGAGCAAGAAAGTTTTTGATGTTGTGGGCGTTTGAGAGACGGGCTTTTTGCTCATTAGTTTACCAGCAATTAAGAATAGGGGGGGAGGAAGGGAAGGGCACAATCTCTTATCATCATCTGATTCTCTCTCACAATCATGTAGGCGTCTTTAATGGCGCTGGGCTCCTCCTTATTCAGCGCGTCCTGGACATCATCTTTCGCATACCCCATCGTAGACCCCAACTTTCCCACCACTGCATCGTGAAGTTCGCCTTTCAAGCGCTCCGCAGGTCCTCGCTCAATACTCTTCCACGTTGGCAGCCTGGAAAAATCCACACCAGTATTAAAGAATTCTTCCGGCGGGGGGCGAAGGTACTCTGGGAGCCCTTTGTTAAACCAGGGATCCTGTCGAATGTCCGCAACCGTTATGCGGGATAGAGGGTTCACCACAAGCATTCTTTGAATCAGGTTGCGTGCTTCAGAGCTTAAAAAGTGGGGGATTGAATAATTCCCCTCTGCGCAGACTGTCAACGGTCGCACGTGACATGAGATGATTTACAGGGCAAAAAACAAAAAAACATACGTCCAATCTTCTTGAATAGAGTGGGTATATAATCGTCATCGAAGGGTAGCCTCCCGCAAAGCAGAACGTAGAGAATAACCCCACAACTCCAAACATCGACTTCTGGCCCCGCATACAACTTTCCAGAGATAACCTCAGGCGCAGCATAATTCGGACTACCACAAGACGTCTTGAGAAAGTTCCCGTCGGTCATGATATTACTAAGACCAAAGTCGGCAATCTTGACATTGAGAAAATCGTCCAGCAACAAGTTCTCCGGTTTCAAATCCCTGTGCACAATCTTATGACGATGACAATATTCCACGGCGCAGATTATTTGCTGGAAGAACCGTCGCGCAGAGTCCTCCGTCATTTTCCCGTTCGTGACAATATACTCGAATAGCTCTCCGCCGGCGTATTCTATAACCATAATTATGTCGTTCGGCGTCGTTATCACCGTATACCTAAATCACCCGTCAGCACTCCCCCACCAATGGGGGAATTCTTCCCCCCCCCCTTTCTTTTCCGTGGACGGGAACAAACAGCTTAATAATGTGCGGATGCCTCAGTAACTGCAAGTAGGCAATCTCCCTCTCCACCCGTCCCGCCATATCCCTATTATTCAACTTCTTCCTCGAGATAATCTTCAAAGCGACCTTCTGCCCGGAGACCTGGTGCACGGCCAATTTCACCTTTCCGAAGGAGCCCTCACCAAGGGTCTTGATAATGTTGTACTGCCCGAGCCGGTGTTCCGCGTCCGGTTTGTGCGCATCGTGGCGACGGGGTGGTCTTTGCTGCTGCTGCTGCTGCTGCTGCTGAGAGTGCGATTGGGGTTGGGATTGCTGGTACTGGTATTGGTGGTGCTGCTGCTTGTATGGAGGGATGGCTAGGTCCCCGTCCGTATAGGTTGGCGGCATTGCCGGTGAGCGGGGGGCTGATTGAGACGTGGTTGATTATTAAGGTATTTTCTCCTTTTCGCGAAAAGGGTCTCTTGGCTTCTTCTATCCGCCGCGGCCTTTAGCGGTTGTGCAGTGAGGGAAGGTTTTGCGTGGAGGTGGTAGGGGGAGGATATTAAGTCGAGGCGAGAGGTAAAGTAGAGAGGTAAAGTGTAGTGAACGGAATGGGGGGGGGGGATGGTAGGTGAATAGGAGGGTTTCCGGATCGTGGACGATAAGAGAGATCGAAGGGAGATTAGATGCGACGACGTCACAGTCAGCCTACCCACTGCTCTCATAGCCGGCTAGCCCTTCATTGTATTGCACAGCACAGTACCGGTAGTTCCCATCACAGCCTCGCCTCGCCCCGAACCCCTATCATACAAGCACTGTGAGACCCCCGTACCACGATATTCCGAGCATCGATCCCAATCCCCATGGCGGAGGCGGAGGCGGAGAGCTTCATCTATTTCACCCGCTTCTCCGCCTATCACTTCTTCCTCCTTTTCTTCCTTCCCCATCACGCAGCGGTTAATGCCGTTATCGCAGTCGTCATATTTGTATGGTCAAGCCTCCTTTTCTTTTTCCTATTGATTTCTCTGCTTCCTTGCCTAGCCAACCGTGGTTAGGTCGAGATTCGAAGGGTGGGCTTTATGTGCAGTGCTGTGCTGGTAACTTGGAGGAGGAGTGGTCCACGGGTACAGCAGTGTCTAGATGAATCACGGCAGAGGAATCGCGAGCCTACTTATAGCCAACAACTTACCGTAACTAGCTGACCCGATATCTTGGGAGTAGATCATCGTATCACACTGCTCAAGTAATTTCATCGAGTAATACCCCCATTATTAAGGATATCCCACGTAAACATAGGTGTCAGGGACGGTATACCCCTACCCCAACATGTAATGGATGTCCTCTCCCTCTCGTGGGGGTAAGGGACCTTCCTTTCTTTCTCTGTGTTGGTGATACTTGTGTAAGTGTAACTGGGCATGGGGATTGGCTGGCGATCTACAGGCGGAGCAGATTCAGGTTGCTATCGCAGGGAAGCTGAAGCTGGAAATTTTCATAATAAAAGTACCGTACCGTAATCGTTGGTGACAGCTTACAGCTGGGAGTGAGAGAAAAAATCGATTGGCACCTACTAAATAGCACAAGCCACCCCTGGTGAAGCACCGCCACATGGGTCTTCGGGTAACCAACCAACCCCTACAGTACCATTCAGAAACTCTAGCTAGCATTATGCCGCCGTCCAGCAATCCCTCAGACCTTTTTTAGAGGGTATAAAGGGGACCTTCTCATTCCTTCTTCCACACGTCACCTCATCCTCCTACAGTACAAACCATCGTTAGATCCATCACCAAAACCACCAGCACGAATCGTCGGGTCAAAATGGCCTCGAGAACCCTCCTCCACCTCCTCCCCCGTCGACTGCACATGCCAAACCTCCCGGTACGCCCCATTCACCCAACAACAGCTTCCCTCCTCCGCAATCTCCGTCAACCCCTTCGTCAGTCCTTCTCAACAGCAAAAACAACCCCACCGCCATCCCCAGCGAGGCCCACTACCCTCTCCGCTAGGCTAAAGCACCTCTCGCGTGAGTACGGCTACAGTGCACTGGGCGTATACCTCCTCCTCACGGCTCTCGACTTTCCCTTTTGCTTCCTCACCGTGCGGTACCTAGGCGCGGAAAAGATCGGTGAGTTGGAAACTAAGGTTGGGGGCTTCGTCAAGCCGTATTGGATTTCCCTACGGAGTGCTATTGGGTATCCGCCTGCACCAGTGCCGGTGGGGGGTGGGGAGGCAGAGGCCGGGGAGGAGAAGGAGAGGAGGGAAGCAGTGCACGGCGCGGAGGCTGAGAAGTCGGCTAGTATGTTTTTCTCCTCTTCCTTTCTTGGTTGGGGTGGCTAATGCGGAATGATTGGTGGGATAGGTATATGGACAGAATTAGCTCTCGCCTACGCGATCCATAAATCCTTCATCTTCGTCCGGGTACCGTTGACGGCGGCGGTGACGCCAAAGGTCGTGAAGGTTGTGAGAGGGTGGGGATGGGATATTGGGAGGAAGGGCGGAGCAAAAGAGGCTGTTAAAAAGGCTAGAAGGGGGGATTAACTGGAGGGAGGTGTAACGTTATGTGTAACCTATTAGGAAGTGTATCCTTTTTTCTTGCGTCTTTTTTTTTACATACATTCTGTCGCCTCTCACTTTTGTGTATGTGCATTGCGTTTGCATGACATAGCGGAACTGATAACATAGATAGTCGAAAGGGAAAAAAACTTCACTCACCTTCATTCAATATCCACACCGCTCTCTCCTCTCTTTTATTACAACACGCCCGAACCCCCCGACCCCAATCAGACAAGCACCCGAAAACCTCCCCCGGCGCATCCAAACTCCCCATTTCAATCTCCACTTTTCCACTGCCACCACCACCACCACCACCACCAGTACGCCCCCAAACAAGCACCACCCCCCCACAGTGCGCACAAAACCCCCTCACCCCACCCGCATACCCAAACTCTCTATACGGCCATCCCACCACACCTACCCTCTGCCCCTCCGAGTCCTCATATCCCGGCGGTTGCTCCTCCGCCACCGCACGGCGAGGCCGCGCACCGGGGATGTATACCGCTCCAGGCATTCTAGGGATTCGCGGCGTCTGTGTGGTAGTAGCTGGCTGTGGCGGTGGTGGAGTAGCTAGCGAGACTAATTGAATCTGAGAAGAGGGTATGTGAAGGGTTGTTCTGGTGAGCGTTTTTGGGTGATTTGGGGATGTGCTGTTTGAGTTAGCACACTCGTCTACGCCTTTTCCCGGAAGAGGAGAGGGGGAGGGGAGGGATGGGAGATACCAGTGCGTGACAGAGATTGTGCTTGGAGGAGGAGGAAGCAGTATCCGGTAGCGGAGGAGGGAGCATTGGCAGCCGCCTGTGAATGATTTTGGCGTCATTGTTTGCTGGAAGAGGGACACTATAGGGCGGTCTTCACGGATGATGGGTAGGCTTGATATGAACGTTAAGTATTCTGCCCCAAAACTAGGATAGAGCCATCGCTCAGGACCCTATGACTTTTATAAGGATTAAGAGGTTCATACCTCACCACTGTCTCTGTGCACCTCTGAAGGTAGGTCAATGACTCATTCCACTATTCCCTCTCTCTCCCGGATCCACAGTTCAACTATAGCACCCGTACTGTACGATGCTCCGTCTAGTATCTACAGTACATATGCCGCACCCAGTAGGGGGGGACGATGCACGTACGAGTACTTCACCAGAGGACGCAAGCACACTCCCCAGTCTACGCTACAGTTCCCCCGTCGAAACTCCTCCAGGCCAATGCCTTGACTCACAAATTGATATGTACGAGTACAATAATAATTGACCAACCCCATCCCCCCAAATCCCTTTCACCCCACACAACCCAAGCACAAAACCCAGAATACGAGAAACACTCGTCCAATACCCCACCACACATCCCCCCGAAACCGAAGCTTCCAGAAAGGAAAAGCAAGGTTATCCATCCATCCCCTCTACCACAAACGCCGGTACTTGTACCAACTTCCATGCAGCCAGCCCGCGCGGGGCGGAAGCCAACTATTCGCACATAAAAAAAAAAGCAACGGCAAGAATAATACCGGGAATACCGGTAATCCCTTGTTCGGTATTTGTATCACTACTACCACAAGTAGTTATTATATCCAGGTTTTCGTTCGCCCTAAACTTTGGGTGGGGATTTTTTTGATTTATAATTATCCTGCACCCCCTCCTCCCCCCCCCCGTCTTGTTCTCCGATTGGGTGTTTTTCGCGGAGTTGGTTTGTGGGGGAGGGAGGGAGGGAGGGGATGCTGGTGCTGGTCCTGGTGGGTGGTTGGGGGCGGAAGTGGAGGTGGATTGGCAGGGGATTTATAGAGTTGTTTTCTGTTAGTGATGCTGTCTCTGTTGGTTGTACTGATAGTACAACTGCAGTGCTACTGTCGTGCCAGTATTCTGGGTAAACTATTATCAGGCTCACTTTGTTTAAACATGCGCAAACCGGGCAACCAAACCACCAACCACATCCCTTCTTGCTAAGTCCATATGAGGGCTTCCCCAAGCGGCAGGCGGATAGTTCCCGAGCACGTGCAAACTCTTGGCAAATACAACAGCCAAGTAACGACGTCAATTCTGCTCCCCGACCATCAAAAAAAATAACCATCCATTCTTTTTTATCCACCCACATCAATGGCCAACCCCAATAATGACTTCAAAAGTCCACGGAAACATCCTCACCCGTATCTACTACACATGGAAGTCGCTAAAGTTACCATGGCGGCGTAGGGTCTTTGTCGGTATGCTGCCCCAGAATAATAAATCGAACGCGATTACCCCTACAACGGCCGATTTTCTAACGGTGAGAAAAGGAATGGACCTCGAGGGCAACTCATTTTGGGAAATCCCCGTTAGCGCGCACGGGCGGGTTCGTCGGATAGTCGCGTATAAAGATCCTCAGCGGGATCTGGTGGACTACAAATTGCCCCGTACTGTGTACCTTTCTTTCCCCATCCACCTCCTCGTTGCTAATAACTCATCCCCATTATAGCCCAATGGACCCAGTGGCTTCGTCATAACCGGGCTGCGCCGACAATAGCAGAGCTCCATGCGGACATTGCCCGGCAAGCCCAGCTAAAACAGCTCGTGGCCGCCGCTGACGCCCGGTGGAATTCGAAACCTTCTTTGATTAATGCGGGCCCGCGCTCCCCGGTCGATGGTGTATTGGAGAGCAATGCCAAACCCTGCGACGATTCCGCTGGCGGGAGGAAGTACACCGAGGGCGCCGGCAGACGGGAGTAGGGTTTGGCTAAAAGGATAAGGGAGGGTAAGGGAGGGTAGAACTGCCGGGGAGGTCAAGTTAGTGTAAGATGTTCGATAAGGTGACAAGCTATTGAAACATTTGCGAAGAGGGACCCCAGGGTAATCAGGATTTAACCACTGGAAGTGCAACCGGCAGCCCTTGACCTGCTCCGATTTCCCCTAGATGCGCAAGGCTCCCGAATGTAATTTACTATCTCCCTACGGAGATAGCTAAAAGGCGGATGTCAGTATAGTTTAGCCCTAGTCTAGTTCAAGCGTTCTACCGTTATGCCATTTGCTAGTTATCTTCCGATACCTTCACACTCCTGCGACTACCAAAGCCAAACACATCCGCCCAACAATGAGACGATATCATTCCTTATCCTGGGAACCCCACCAATCTTAACTACCACTAGTGTCGTACAATTGTCTGACAGCCAGATCTAACAAAAAGATGGCCATGTGTAATTTCACTGATTAATATATACCGGCTATTTCTCTTTCTACATGTAAAAAACTTTGAGCACTAGTAACCCTGCTACCCTCCCACTGCGCGGATCCATTCCTACCCACTTGCTAGTAATGGCCCGTACTTTCACATTACTATACACCAGTAACACCATCAAAAAAACACAAGATAAACGTTAACTTCACAAATAACAAGAATAAAGAATAAGAATAGCGCGATATAACCAAGTCTAACCAGAACTCCAACGAAGGAAAAAGGAAAAGAAGGGTAAAAAAAAGAAACATAAAAGTTGACAAACAGTAAATAGCCAGCGGTGAACAAGAAAAAACCCCATTATCAAAAAAAAAGCCTATTTATATGGAAATCTTGCCTACACTAACCCCGCACACTTGGCAAGTCTTTATGGAATAATATATCTAATAACGAGAATGGAAGGAAGTAGAGGAGGAGAGCGAGGAGAAGAATAAGAGAGGAGATGATAAAACGCCGGTCAAACGCGAATAAGGGGGTGGGTTGGGTGCTGGCAAGATGGGTTTCAGTCATGTTCGGACGGAAGCAGAGATTTAGGGGCCAGATGGAAAGAGGGCGATACCACCAGGGTGATTGGGTTGAGAGGCTGCTAGCTGCGGACATGGGGGTGGAATCATTGTGGTCTAATATCCTCGGGTGCTCATCGTGGGCTGCGGGTATGGGCTCGGGTTCGCTAGGGTCTGTGATGTCGGTATTAGGATCATGAGGGCTGAATTGGATCTCTACCGAAGACTCGTCTGGATGCAGAGCGGTTGGCTGGAGGGACGTCGGGCTACTAGGATCTGCTGCGGCGCAATTGATTTTGCCCTGGTCGAGTGGGATCCTCGCAACTTCGTCATGTCCTTCGGAGAGGGCCACCGACTGTGGGGTTTGTTTCGAGTTGTCTGGCATGGTGTGGCGGGCATTTTTCCATTCCAAAAGCATCTTTGCTACCCTCTCGTGCCCGTTCTCAGCCGCCCATGAGAGTGGTGTCCAGCCATATTCGGTGTCTAGCTGGTCAGGATTGACGTCCTTTCGTTCCAAAAGCATCTTTACTATCCCCTCACGCCCGTGCTCAGCCGCCCACGAGAGTGGTGTCCGGCCATCTTTGGTGTCTGGCAGGTCAGGATCGACGTCCTTTCGTTCCAAAAGCATCTTTACTATCCCCTCATGCCCGTTCTCAGCCGCCCACGAGAGTGGTGTCCGGCCATCTTTGGTGTCTGGCTGGTCAGGATCGACGTCCTTTCGTTCCAAAAGCATCTTTACTATCCCCTCATGCCCGTTCTCAGCCGCCCACGAGAGTGGTGTCCAGCCATATTCGGTGTCTGGCTGGTTAGGATTGACGTCCTTTCGTTCCAAAAGCATCTTTACTATCCCCTCATTCCCGTTCTCAGCCGCCCAC
>Ga0307509_10004888_pt1 | contig 18992 bp, 22 predicted proteins | sample 10_EM_MG_FD_202245 | JGI IMG/M metagenome (GOLD analysis project Ga0307509, IMG submission 202245) | Populus trichocarpa ectomycorrhiza microbial communities from riparian zone in the Pacific Northwest, United States - 10_EM | ecosystem: Host-associated > Plants > Roots > Unclassified | place...
ACGATTATTCGCTAAATATCACCAAGGTAATCGGGTCGGGTCGGACGCCAGTCCCACGTGGTTTCCACGTGGTATTATGTTCAAACCATCATACCTTCTCCTGGTCCTGGTGTGTATGTGTGATAAGATGATCGGGGCGCAGGACTTGAGTCAGTCTTCGCTTAGATGACTAAAGTGCACCCGTCATGCGGCACGGACTCAAATTGTCAGACCGTACATGCACACCCTGGGATTTAAAGAAGGCGGACCTGTATACATCGGGAGTGACGACGCGAGATGAGGCATATTGTGGTCGCGCTCCGCGTCGTTACCCAGACTGGCCATAGCTTCAGTCCGGCCCGCAGCCCGGCGGCGCGCAGTCGGTGGAGATAGCCATTCGTACCGCGGAGATCGTCAGTTAGGCGCTGCCGCATAAGTTGTTAGGAGAATGAAACCAACAACTACGTATCTCTTGAGTGGCTGTATATTCGCAACGCAACGTGATTCGAGTCTGGACCTGTACGCACGCTCCGAGTCACCGTGAGTACCTGGTGTTAAGTAATCCACCACGCGTTAGTTCCATATCCAAGGATAGGTATGCGTTCTGCCATCGTGAAATCCGATGGAAGTCAAGAGTGTCTCAGCAACGGGTAATCATAGTGTGATGGGCTAGCTGAGCGTGTTTCCAATGTGCCACAACAGAACGGTGATAGGAAAACGTGCATGGGGAGCGTCGATCACTTCCTGATTCCAACAGCTTACTCGAAGCCCTCTGAGGGCGCCACTGTGTGTCAACAGAAGTAGAACAACATTTTGAGGCGCGGCATCTTCGTGATGATCAAGAAGTAGTCCGGAGCAGATTTCGATTCAGAGCAGCAAAGTATGTGAAGAAAAAAAAAGAAGAAGCGATAGATACAAGCCTGAGACGGCATGAGAGAACAGACCGATGGACGGAAAGATAAAATTAGCTGAGACACATACGAGATCATTTGCGCGAGTGTAACACACCTGTTGGTGGGTAAAAACGTGAATATATGCCCACGGAAAAATGCTTTCACGTCGTAATGAAACAAGAGGGACTTGGCCGGCGAGTTTTCCACGAAGGAATTTTTCTAAACACCGGCGTGGTAAAGGGATGGGTGTCGGCCGCCTCGTGGGTATTCACTGCATCCGCAACGCACCATCGGGCCTACGCATCGTATGGCAACGTACAACGCATATACAAGGTAATGGCTTGGCCAAGGGCTGCGGATTTACGGGTTTCCGTGTATCATGGTTATTGCGGCGTCCTAGCGATAACATAGAAGCGGGATTTGGAAACGCCAGAATTCTCTGGTGCAACACTCGCGTGAAGAAGCGACATTTTCTCTCGTTCGTCTGTTGTTTGGGGCTTTACAGCCATGGACGTGGGTGCTAAACGTCGCACGATGAACGCATGATATGCGATGCTGAAAGCAGTTATTGGTCATGGCATGAACAAGCACGGTCCGAGTCGTTCACGATCACGATCACGTGTTCGTGTTGACCCCGAATTTCATGTCCAGACTTCACCATCCCACTCGCAGCCTGACTCAGCTGGGCAGAACAATCCGTCAGGTGCTCGCATCGAAGTCCAGTGAAGAGAAAATACATGTCCATGGATGGGTCAAGTCGGTCCGGTCCCAAAAGAGGATTGCGTTCGCGATGATTCACGACGGCACAACTCCAAAATGTCTTCAAGCGGTTTTCCGAAACCCGACAGATGCAAAGGTGTTGGTACACTCGTGATCTTACATCGGACAGTAACATATTTTCTTCAAAAGGTTAACAAACGGCGCAAGTGTTCGCCTCACAGGGCTCCTAATTCCAAGTCCTGGACCAGGACAGGATACTGAGTTACTTGCGGAAGCCGTGGAAGTCCTAGGCCCGTGTGACCCAGAGGTGCGTGAAACTCTCACCTTGGTGTTCTAGGAAGCTCACACTTGCTGTCAGACCTATCCCATACAGAAGCAAGCTCTCACGACGGAGTATCTCCGAGATCATGCGCATTTGCGGGTTCGCACTGACGTACAAGGCGCCGTGCTAAGACTGAGGGACGCCGTGTTGCGCTCGTTCCAGGAATTCTTCCACAGCAATGATTTCGTTTACGTCCACACACCCATCATCACCTCCAATGATGCCGAGGGTGCTGGCGAATCTTTTCGTCTGGCCCCCGTTCCGCCTCACTTGTCCGGTCGAGGCCCAACCCGGGACACAGAGTTCTTCAATAAACCATCATATCTTACGGTATCGTCGCAACTGCATCTCGAAGCACTCTCGAATGCGGTAGCCAGAGTCTGGACCCTCTCCCCTTGTTTTCGCGCCGAGCGCTCGCAAACTTCGAGACACCTCGCCGAGTTTTGGATGCTCGAAGCAGAGTGGGCGTTCGTCCGATCTATCGGTGATTTATGCGACGTCTCAGAAGCTTCAATCAAGCAAGTTTTGCGACTCCAGTCTCCAGACCGAGATCTTTTACAGGCGGCGACTCCCGCATCGTGGGCATCACCGGCGGCAGCGGCGTCGGATGAACCATGGGCGCGCATCACATACACAGACGCAATCCTTGAACTCCAGAAGAGCGGCGCCCATTTCGAGTTCGCACCTCGGTGGGGCGCTCCGCTACAGAGTGAGCATGAACGCTGGCTTGCAGATTCGTTTGCTCGCGGTCCTATTTTTGTAACGGACTATCCTGCGGCCATCAAACCTTTTTATATGCGCCTAAATGATGATGGGAAGACGGTCGCGTGTTTCGATCTACTCGTTCCCCATGTTGGTGAGCTGGTGGGGGGATCGCTACGCGAGGAGCGGTCGGCTTTCCTAGAAGCTGCTATTCAACGGCAAGGGCTGGATGAAGAAGCTTATCAATGGTACACCGAACTACGCAAATTCGGTGGCGCACCGCATGGTGGATATGGGATGGGTTTTGAACGACTTATCAGTTGGCTAGGTGGAATTGAGAATGTACGTGAATGTATTCCAATGCCTCGGTGGTCAGGGAGGATGCTGTTATGAGCTCGGCACATAGATCGAACTTGAAATACAACTGCTTCCCTCTCATAGTAGCTAAGCTTCTGATGGATTAAGCGGGCTCCTCACTATCGACATTGAAAGGAGCATAATCACATTGGTATAGTTTCCACGGTATGTACATTGTCAGAACAGAACCACAAATATACAAAGTTACGACACTATTGGGCTTCATTCTTATGATGATAATTGATCACTTCGTTATAAATTAGGACTGGGTAACCCGTCAACATTGATACTTTCTGGTTTCCAAAAAAATTTACACGCACCTTTCAATTTCTCTTTCCCCAGTGGGACGGCACTATCGAAATCAAAGAATGAGGGGTCAATAGGCTCGGCAGTGGGTTCATCATCTGGGTCGTGATAGGCCTGAAAACGGATCAGAAATAATATAGTGAGCAGAAGGGGGTAAAGCGCTCGGACCTCGAGATAGGGATGCGCTAGGGCCTCAGCAACATCTATTCGCTTTTTGGGGCTAAAAGTGAGACACCTCTCGAGGAAGTCAATCGCCTAGGGTTACACGTAAGTCAGGTAGTCGCCATTCCAGAACGAATCGGGTCCCCGGGCATTTACGTACCTTTGGGTTCGCCTCGGGGAAGAGCTGGCTAAAAGGTTTTTTCTTGCGAAACGGTAGGGCGCGAAGATATTCTCTCGATCTCTGTGAGGTAATTGCATAAAAGTCATCCAACGACGGGGTTCCGAGGATATCGAGAATGATAGAAAGTTGGTGATGGTCTGAGGTAAACAGCTGAACGGATGGTATTACGTGGATACATCGGACGATCTTACAGTCTCGACCTGGAAATAAGGGCTTCCCGCTGAGCATCTCGGCTAGCACACAACCGACGCTCCAAATGTCGATGGCGCGGGTGTATTCTTTGAAGGTGAGCATGACTTCTGGGGCGCGATACCATCTGGCAACAAATTCCAATATGACCACTCAGAGTGTTGCGAAAGCGTACCGAGTAGCAACATACTCCGTTAAGAAATTGCTGCTGTCGTCCATATCTGGCGGTGGGCGAGCAGATCGCGCGAGCCCAAAGTCACAGAGCTAGGGGAGAGGGCGTGAATTGATGGAAAACTGAAGATAGTATCGTGCCGCACTTTAAGATCACAGTTTGCGTTCAAAAGTAGATTCGATGGCTTCAGGTCACGATGAAGGACGTCGGCAGAGTGGAGCCCCTTAAGCGCCCTAAGCGTCTGTAAAAAAGTGGTTGAGAGGTATGTTTGAGGGAAGAGTGCTCGATCCGGAAGACATGACTAGTAACATACCTGGTATATGAAGTATTGACAATGATCATCACTAAGTGTCTGAGTACGAATGACACGGTGCAAATCTGTTTCCATTAGTTCTTGGACGAGGTAGACTTCCTTGAAGTCTTCGACGTTCGTTGGCTGGAGTATGTCGAGGATAGAGATAATGTTTTCATGATTGAAGTGGCGAAGCAACTTGATCTCGCGCAAGGTGCGCAGACAGAACATAGAATGATCAAAGGGCGTAATACGTTTGATGGCTACTTTGCGCTGAGATGGTACATGGACTGCGGAACTGCATCGCGAGACAAGGTGAGTCGTGTGGGGGGAAATAATAGAATTTGGTTACCATACAACGCCATAGGCACCCTCGCCGATGACGTCTAAAAGCTGATAGTGACGGCCGATGGCGAAGTTGCCTACGCGGGGGTCTGTGGTGTGTTCCATGGGGAGAAAGATAGACGATTTTGCGCGATAGACTCGCGGTCGGAGAGTGTTTTGATAGGCCCAGCCCCTCCAAACTTTGAGACAATTGGGCGCTGGGTCTTACCCACTTATTCGACCCGCCACCGCCACCGTCGTCTCAGCCTTGTTGTTCTGCTCCCCTACCTCATCAATCGTCGGTATCAAAAGTAATTGTTTGGGACTATATAATGTACGGGCATCATACCAAATCATGGCACTGCTCTTTTATTTCTCAAATGATTTTTCGGCACCTTGCACGTGAGAACCACGTGGCGTTAAATGTTGGCGAATCAAATTTGACGCCTTTAGCTAGTTTTGGATAGTGCACGCACGCCGCTTCCCGTCCTCGACGCCGCCTACCCTGTTCGCCTTGCCTCATATCGCCCTCGAGACACATTCTCATTCTCTTATTTCGATATTTTTTTACCACCCATAACCTTGTATACGCCCATCGTCTCGACCTTTTCCACACTCACAATATGCCTGTTCTCGAGAAAAATACGGATCACGAGTCCAACCGGGACCTCGAGTGGGAGAAGGATCGTGACAGGGAGGGCAAAGATCGCGAAAAGGGCCCAAAGTCAAAGAGTTCTACCAAAAGTATGACTTGGCAACTTGTATTATCTCCATCTACTTATTTGGTATCCGCCATTCAGCCAAAGATCTATCACATGTTCCGTGCAAATTCTTCAAGGTAGGCTCCTGTACCGCGGGGGTCTCTTGTCCCTTCTCCCACGCAAACAACGAACCCGGGCAAGCAAAAGGTGTCTGTGCTTGGTTCGTCAAGGGTAACTGCAAATTTGGTCATAAATGCGCCCTCGCACATATCTTACCTGGGCAAAGCATGTCCATGGATCGTAAAAACAAGAAGGCCGCGCAGCTAGCAGCGAATGCGAATGGGCAGGCTAAAGAGGGCGGAAAGGGTGGGAAATCATCTAAATCTGGACCCCAACCCGGCGGAGGGGGTGGAGGTTCTGCGACGGGCAGCGGTTCAGCACGCAATGCGCTTCTCTCCGGCTCAACAGCCCCCACGCGCATCCTTCAAGGCGGCTCAGCACGTGCACCTATGCCAATAGCACTCAAGGCGACTGTATCTCCATCCGCCCCTGCACCCCCGGTTCAGGATACCGACTTCGCGTCGTATGGATTACCCGATGAGAGTAACCAGCTTCCTACCGCTCCGGCACAGAATAAATCCTTCGCTTCCCCACCCATGGATGATAGCACTCTTCCGGAGGCTGATGTCGTACCCCCAGATGTTCAGATCGAGCAAGAAGCACTGGCTGCTTCGAATGCCCCTTCCTCTCCTCTCCCTTTCCACAGCCCTTCTGTTCCTCGTCAGATGCGCTTACCCTCGAACCCGGCGGACCTCGGTGCTATCGGCTCCCCTCGTTCAGTATCATCGCAAGGGCAAGTTACTCGTGTCAACGGATTTTCTCCCGGCACCTCTCCCCCCCAAGGCGCCGCTATCCTGTCTACATCGCCTTTCTCTGCCCCCGGCGCGCAGTCCGTTTTCTTTTCATATGACAATAAAACCACTCTTCCGGACGACCTCAAAACACGCTCTGGCATTGCCGCTTCGTTGGGCGCAACGCACGCGTGGCGCCCAGAACCTCCCACGGGCGGCGCTTTGGACGGATTTAGCGGGGAGATCGTCGTTGAAGATGAAGATCTGGAAGAGTTTGTCCCTGGCTCCTTAAGTGAGCTTCTAACGCCAGAGGAGAGATCGCGGAGATATTCTCGGACCCATCATACCAATGTCGCTGCAGGTACTGCGTGGGGTGCTAACCCCCGCCCGAGTGCCGAAACACACCATCATCGATACTCGCGCTCTGTGCCGGCCCCAACATTACTTGGGGATATAAAGTCAATCTGGTCAGAAGGCGGTCAGAACGTGATTGGTTCTCCGCGCAAAGGCGTGGTGGACGTTGGTCCTCCTGGGACCACCGTTCCTGCTGTTGCCAATGTCACACCAAGCTCCTTCAGGCCTGCATCCGCGTTTGGTAGTCATTCTCTGGCGGATGACCACATAAATTCGTTCTTGTCGCCTTCCAATGCATCAGCTGCCTTCCTTCCAGGCAACTACCAGAATTATCTGAACACCAGGAATGGTGGAGTCCGCGCCGGAATGGCCGCGGCGCCGGCGGGAGTTTCGGGTCTTCGTGGGCACACCCCCAACAGCACCAACGGCTCGAACGTCAATGCGGCAAATCTTCTGGCCCGGATCAATGATCCTACCCCCGCCGCTCCCGCTCAACGCCAGCAGCCATTCGATGGAACCTCGGAATCCCTTGGCAACCAACCCTTCCAGCTTGGGAGGCCCATTCCAAGTGGAGGAGACCCCCGAGGCAATGGGGAGGATGGTAGGAACGTACTTTCTCCATCGGCTCGTGCCCTTCAAGCCCATGCGCCAGGTCAAAGCCTCCCGCAAGGTCTTGCAGCAGGTTACTCTCGCATCCATGCGTTACCGCCTCCGCCTCCTGCTGTCCCCTCCCCTGCGGCATCGAGTACATTTGCACCGAGTACAAGCTTCCAAGCCAATGCGAGCGAGCGTGTACAATTCTCCGAGTGGATCGGCATGTCCCCGGGCACGCACCCTCCCAACTCGCACGGTGTGCCAGGCTTGGAGTCGCTGGCGTCCCGCGCGCAGTACACGAGTATCGGAGCGGCGCGACCTCCGGTTGGTCCAGCCAGTGCTACAGCGAGCCGCAACACAAGCGGGAAGAGCTGGGGAACACCATTAAGCCCGCTCAGTAGACCTGTCGTCCCTGTGGATGACGATGACCTGTTCCTTATGGACAGATGAATTAAACACGACGTGGGGTTCACAACAAACAAAAAGGAAGATAGGTGGTCATCGAGAACATGTATGTTTGTAATGTTCCACGAATGTTGTTTGCCATACCCAACCCAGAGTTTTGGTACATTTGTTGTTTCACAACACCGCAGTAGTAGTACAGTACGCGACGATTTCATTTTCTTGATTGGAGTTTGTCTCTTCCTTGTACGATTAATTACATAATAGTCAACCATTCTATGTCGGCCCGGGTTTACCGTCCATATTTTTTTCTTTTTCCCTTTTGCGTAATTGCATACAACCAATGGCTCCCCCGTCATCACTTTCGGGATCTAGAAAGAGGATAAAACTACAGGATGAGGACGATTCACGGATCAAAGAGCTCGAGAGTAAATTGATGGAGGCCATCTCCTCGAATGCCTCTTTGAACTCCCTTGCTGACCTCACATCACTTGCTGCCTCCCTCCATGAACCACACTTGGTCCTCAAAGCCATCTATACATGTTACCGCGTCTTCGTCCTTCTGATCTCGAAAGGATGTCTGGAGAACTCTGCGGATGAACATGCCAAGGTTGTACGGACTTGGATCTTTGAGCGACTGGACGAATACGTTCGTTTCCTTTGCGGGCTTCTTCAGGATGGTGAATCCCTGCTCAGGGTGTGTCCCCCTATGACTGGACTACATATGACCCCTCACGTCGCGCCCAGGCTTCAGCACTCAATATCCTTATGTCACTCTTGAAGCATCTTTCCACCTCGCTGAGCAGATCGTCACCTCAACCGCAATTTCATGTGCCACATTTCAAGAAAGTCATTGACGCTCTGTTGACGTGCCCTCCCTCTGAGCGTGGAGGGAAGGAGCGATCCACCCAGAAGGCATCCCCCAACAAACTTGACGCAGAAGTGAGGGATCAGTTTGTCGCGAAGTGGTTGAACGCCCATGCCGATGTTCGATGGTTCTTCCTGAGAGACGCTGAGTGCGACTTTTTTCTTTCTGTTTCTGCCATCTATCCGTAATTAACAAGTCCCTTCTCAGCCCAATATCGTCGGCTTCCTCTCCCAAGACGAATCTGCATGTTCCCGAAAACCTTCTTTCCCTTCTCGAGAGGTTAGAGTCCTTTCCGGTTGCGCATTCGGACTTGAAGGTGTGGTGGGTCGAGGAGTTGCAAACCAAGCCCGCAAGACCGAAGAAAGCGTCGACGGCATCTGGACCCGACGATTCTGGAGCTGACAGCGAGCCCGATTCGACCGAAGACGACTGGCGCAAGTTTTTCGACGAAGAAGAGAAACAGAAAAAGCCGTCGTCGGAGCCATCGACGCGCCTGCACCAGATGACCGTGCATCAGTCGCTGCATTCTTTGGCCTCCCATCGCGCTGTGTTTACGCGACTCTGGCTGCGGTTGCTGCCACGACTATCCGGTGACGAACGCACCGCGGGTGGCCTGTCGCTACGGGCACTGAATGTAATGCACCACGGCGTTATGCCACATCTTACCAGGGCAGTCCTGGTTATGGACTGGGTGGGCGGATGCGTGGACTATGGTAAGTTTTGGATAGTGATTCGAATTCATTTTTCCTGACGCAGTTGCTCAGGGGGGGTAGCTGGGTTACTGGCCCTCAACGCTCTATTCATTCTCATGACAGAATACAATCTGTGTGTCTCTAACCGTCGTTGATCGATTATGGCCATTCACACTTTTCCTCACCTGCGATAGGGACTATCCGTTTTTTTATACTCGTCTATACGCCTTCCTCGACCACGATCTCCTACATCTCAAATACCGAAGTCGATTCTTTCGCCTCACAGAGCTGTTTTTGAGTTCAACGTCAGTATATCTATGCCGAATATATTACGAAGCAAAGTCCCTCATATTGACCTGTATTTCCTAGACACCTGCCCGCGACACTTCTCGCCTCGTTTGTCAAGCGCCTTTCCCGCTTGTCGCTCACCGCTCCTCCGTCCAGCATCGTCATCACGATTCCATTCGTTTATAATATTCTCAAGCGGCACCCTGCGCTGATGTGTATGATTCACCGCGACGGGGAAGTCCCAGAGCCTTATGAAGGTGAGCTGCCACTTCCACGCATTCACAACGCTCGTCATCCGGTCATTGCGCAGACGCCTTTTTACCCGACGAGCCTAACCCAAACCTGACGAATGCCCTGGATTCTTCACTCTGGGAATTGTATTCGCACAAAAACCACTACCACGCAGCGGTGTCGACAATGGCACGTATATTCGAGGAGGCTTTCACCAAGCCGAGCTATCCTATGGAGGACTTTTTGGATCACACATACGCGACGGTGTGTCTACCCATTTATTCTGGGATTCACCAAAACTGAGGCTGGGATCCTCTACCAAAAGCTCATCGAAGGGGAGTTCAAGCGGCGTATAAAAAAGGATCCCGCCGTAGAAACCGATGAGCCAGAGGGCATTTTCAGAGCAAGCGACGATGCGCATCTTGACCCAATGCGCAATATCGTTGAAACCCTTTGGACATTCTAGTCCACTAGAGCCAGTGGTTTAAATCGGTACAATTTGCGCTACATAAACAGTTTTGTTCTTCATAACATGACTTGAAGCGATAACATAAAATGCGGTCACACTATCGCCTCCTCCTCGTCTTCATCTCCCGAGACCTCTGCATTCTCGCGACCAGCCTTCGCCATGAGTTGTGCGAGATCATGTTCATCTGTTTCGGATACGGCCTTCGGCTGAGAAGTTCAAGTGAGACATATGAAAAGAGGGCTCGAAATTTGCCTCGTTACCTTCATCTTGACGATGAGGTTGCCCCCCTGCTTTTCGATAGTTCCCTGAATGGACTCGATGGCACGTTCTAAACGTTCGATCGCAGCGTACTATGACACTTGTCAGTCAAATAATCATGTACAACAATGGTGTCGTTTTCAAACCTTGTCAGTGGCGTTTGTACTAAGCACGTATAACGGTGGTGCAACGAGCTTAGCCTTAATCGGAACGGCTTCGCTGCTCGCTTTCTCGCCTGCCCTCAGGGCTTTCTTGATGGCTTCGATCCCGGATGGTGTGTAACATGTCAACTCGATGTCCGCGCGCAATTTGATGGGCTGTGGCGTCAATCGGCGGGCAATAGTAGCCATTAGGAGGTTATGCGTCGCTTGCGGCACAGGTTGTGGAAGCGTTCCAAAGACTGCATCAGGCTCTCTGCACCATAAGAAAAATGTGAGGTTAGGGAAGACCGCAAGTGTGAGAATCTGAAAGAAAAGAACTTGCGTTAATACGAGCTTGAACGCGTCGTACATGTTCCCATATTTCCTGCCGAGCGGCCACGCGATAAGCTCGTACAGCTTCTCCAAACGCTCTTCCTCGCTCGGGCCGACGGGGGGCACGATGTCGTCCGTAGTGGCGCCGTCTCCCTCTTTGTCTTGATCCTTCTTGGCATCCGAAAGAGCATCTGCGCCGCCGTCCCCAGCATCTGGGTCAAAAGTAGGCAATCGAGACGCAACGTGACGCATGATCGACGCGACGGTGCGCGCTTTCATGTAGCGCTCCTCGCATTTTGTAATGTCTTCTGGTGAGACGCGACGCTTCGACAGGTCGATGTAGCCTGTGTTGCACGGGGCCAAGTCGAATCGAAATCAGGCTGTCTGTCGTTGTGAGGCGATGGGTTGGAATTTTTGTTACCTTTTTCCTTATCCACGCGCAGGACGACGACGACCTCGTTCCGGCCGACTCGGATCAGCTTTTGGATCGATCGGATGCGGCGACGAGAGAGTTCGGAGAGCAAGATCATTCCCTCGATGTTGTCATACTCGAGCTAATTAATTTTTATTCCCTTGCGCATTGTAGCCATCGAATCCGTGCAGCGAAGTGGGGGTGAGCAAGGAAGCGTACGCACCAGTTTGACATAGGCACCCATCTCGGCAATCTGCCGGACTTGCACCATGACGAGCTCATCGACCTCTGGGTAGCGTGCCTCGTAGTAACGCATTGTGGACGAGGAGGATGCTGAAAAGTTTATGACTCTGACTCTGCAATGCAATTCGACACTCAATGATATCTCGCTGACTAATATTAATAGACAGATAAAAGATCATTCTGAGTTTGAAATGTCTGACAGCACCATTGACACACACAGCAAATCCACAAAATCTACTGCTAAATGGAATATGCACTTCTCAGTCGATACATACAGAGCTAGCTAGGAAGGTTGAATCGATAAATCATTCCGCGCATTTTTTGCAGTCGTGCAATCTCTAATTTTGGGGCCATGGACTCGTAGAACGGGGGTTTACACAAGGTGCAATGGGTCAGGGGGAACCACTGGCAGGCTTGTCAAACTTCCTGTTCACAGTCCCTACGAAAGCGCTACAGTCGCATGGTCCTTCTCATAATTTGCTATGAGCCTTTTAGCAGGGCGTGGCGGTGCTTCGACAAATTAGACAGCACGACAACTTGAACAACCGTCGTGGGTGAGGAAGAGAAGGAGAGGGATTCCCAAGCTGTAGTATTGGAAAGAGCATTCGTCGTTCAACCGCCTTATTCCGGTTCCGGCAAGGCAGGAGAATCGGATGCTTCCAACGGGAAAGCTTCGTGAAGATTGCCCCTTGGGAATTGTTGATGAACTGTCGATCATTCATGCCATATCAATATCATATCATACCGGTTTCACGCGCCGGCGGCGCACCCATTTGATACATCAGACTGCCATTTGACGCGCCCATTTTTGAGACACCCGTTTGATAAAGGCGCCTTCCTCGGCAATCTGCTGGAGTACTAGTTACGCTGTGCCTCTGAACGTGGGACGAGCGAAAGCAGGAGCGAATTGGACCATTAATTATGATTTTGATTATCTAATCGCGTACTTGGACTGGTTTGAATATTCGACTTAGCGGTAGCGGTACACAGCATATAAGATGGGTATGGAAAACGACAAAGGACTGTGATTGTAGCTATTTCAGATGTTAGCTATGCGAGAAGAAGAAAAAAAAAGGATGGGTAAGGGAGAGGGCTGGTAAGTAATGTACTATCAAATCTGAACATATGTCCGTCGTCCACGCCTCAAAAATCTGACCCCACGGCATCCACCACATACAACACCTGTTGGGGCCGCACGAAAAGCCCCCGCGACTCAGTATCCGACCTCGCAGGAGAAACGCTGCGGAGCCGCTTCTCCCTCCCGAACGTATCGAGCTGACCACCTTCGCGCTTGAGACTTCGCGCACCACCCTTGCCGATCGTGCTGAGCCCGTGACCGTGCTTACGACGCATAGTGCTCCGCATCTCGTCCCCAAAGTCCCAGTCCATGGAACCGCCGGAGCTGCCGATGTCAAAGTAGCGCACGCCGCCCCACGTGCCATCGTGCCACGCGCGCGCATCGAGCTTGTCGCCTGGCCACGTGTCCCCCATGGGCACCTCGACGCCCACCCAGGGTCCCAATTCTCCCTCGACTTCACCGATGTAACGCGCGAGAGCCCGGAATCGCGCACGCTTGGACGTGATGATGCAGGGAATCCCTACTTCGAGTGTCGCTCCGCGCGGGACACCGTTGGGTGGTGTCAAGGGTGGTCGGGGTGGAACAGGGGTGTCGGAGACTGACGTCGATCGCGAAACGGCCTCGGCAGATTCCTTGCGACGCGGTGCTATGAGGATGCTGGCAGAAGAAGCGGAGGCTTCACTCGCTGAGGCCACTCGCGACGTCGGTTTGGAGATTGGCAATGGGCCCGGTTCGGTCGCCGCCGGTTCCTTTCCCTTCCCTTTGACAGTGATCGTTGGCATTGGGGGTGTGTCACCTGGAACCGACGTCGTCTTGACTTTGGGTGACTCTCCAGGCTTTCCAACCGTGGATTTTCTGATAGTGACCTTTTTGAGGGTGGAAGGGGAAGTAGAGGTGGTTGACCGAAGAGATGCATTCGAAGTCGATCTTTGTGCCGGTCTGGTACTGAGCCTCGTTGGGTCAGGAAGTGGAGGTACAGCCTTCTTTGGCTTTGTCGTCATGTTTGTGCTTGCTACCGAGGTTGTCGATGTGCGTCTCGGCCTGCTAGCCGCAGTAGCCGTGACGGACGTGGCTGTCGCTGTCGTCTTCACGCTCACCGTTGAAACAGTGGATGAAACAGAGCTGCGTCGGGGACGTGACGTAAGTTCTCCAGGAAACTCAGAATTGGTACTTTTGAGCGTTGACGAGGCGTCGCTGCGTTGAGAAACGGACGAAGTAGGCCGCGATGTAGCGCTGGATACGCGTAACGACGGAGTGGGCGTGCTTTGGGTGTGTTTCCTCACAGTGGAAGCGTGTGAGCGGACCGACGCAACCGAGCCTGAAGGAGACTTTGGCCGCGACACGGGGGACCTATCTAGGGCAGGTCGGCGCCGTTTAGCCGCAGGCGCTGTCGAATCTGTAGTAGATGTCTCTTGCTCTTCCTCTCCAATGGTCGACGTTGAGGATGCGCGAGACAACGATCTGGAAATGGTCTCGCCTGACGGGGTAAGTTTCGAGTCAGGCCTGGGACCTAGATTTTGTAATTGACGCCGTTGCTGGGTAGTCGATATGTCGCTGAATTTGGACGTCGTAGAATGTATGCTACGTGCAGAACGGATAGAGCTACTAGAAGAAATTAATGGTTCCCTCGGGGATGTCGGTGAGTGATGCTTCGCAAGATTGCGGTTCAAAAGGCTCGTCCTCAGGGAATGCTGACCGACTGTATCAGCATCAGCATCGAGGTGCTTAGTAGAGCGGGCCCCATTCCGAGCGGGGGAACCTTTGAACGCATTCGTGGACGAGAGTAGGTCATCGGTAGAAACCTCGAGTTCTAGCAAGCGTCAGTCTGTTGCACCTCTAGAGTAAGTGTGCCTTACCATGACTGATCTCCTTCAATGCCCAGGACTCCAAATTCTCAAAGCCACCCTCCATGCGAATAGAGACCCAACGTTTCTTCATCCACTTGAGTAATTCAACCCGAGTATCTTCTACTCTCTGTCTGATCAGAGAAGTTGGAGATAACATTGTGTCATTTGGGTCCGAAGCATGAGGACGAAGTAAGATCGAGGAGACAAGGGCCTGACAAAAAAGTAATATCAAATAGATGAGTCAGACGGTGAGTCGTCACAAGGTACGATAGTAAAGGCAGACCTGGTAGAGCGTTCCCGCACTCTTCTCCGAGAATCCTCGCTGGATAGACTTTATGATACATTCGACGTGGTCTCGATCCTCAAACTTCACGCCGTCTGTATCCATCAATTCGAGCCATTCCGGCTGGGAGAAACACTCGTCTGGTTGCGAACAGAGGAGATGATCTATCTGACGTCGGGCGTCCAAGATCATGTCGCGAGAAGTATCGGCCCAGGGATCGATAATGGCATTGAGTTTTGTCAGAGCAAACTCTGCGGCGAACAATAGCGGGAAGACGTTAAGTGGGGTAGTTCTTTTGGCGACTCCTTTAAGAGCGGTATCCCTGATCTTCTTATCTAGCTTTGCAAACTCGGCGTTGCACCAACCTTCACCGAACATGCCAACGAGTCCGCGACGGGCGCCCCGCTGAAGCAAATCATTCTTAACGTCATCTAGGAGGGCAAACTCGATGACGCGGGGTATACGACGAGCACACTGCCTGCACCGACATCCGGAAACACCCCACTTGCCACCCGTGATGCGCTCATACTCGGTGAAGTCGAGATAAGCGTGAAAGAGGCCATGCATCATCTCCTGCACGATGCGGGCTTGAACCTCGTCGTAGAGACTTGTGAGAGAAATATATGTGGCCGAACGCATAATGTGGAAAGCGGTGTCGAGGTCATATGTACGGTTGGAGAATATTAGTGTGCCGGTATAAATAAAGCCGAGGACGAAATGGAGGGAGGGGGGTGTGAAAGGAGGGGAGGGAAGCATCAAAGTAGGTGGCTCTGCCGAGCGGTCATCATCTTCATCCTCGTCACGGATTTCCGGCTTTTGGGTATTCCATGCGATGAGAGCGTTGTGAAAATAGTCCGAACGGGAGACAAGGACGAAGCGATGAGTTGAGAAAACGGGAGCCAAGCCGTCGTGGTGAGAAGAGGAGCTACCATCGATGCCAATGCGGACATCCGAATAAAGACGTGATCTCCACATGAAGACGAGATCTTTGCGGAGCTTGTCAATGCGATTTTCTTCCGCATCGCCTTCTTCGCGATAGTGCTCCGAAGAATCATAGAAGAACTCAAAGGCAGCACCAAGGCCTTTGCCAGTGTAAAGATATTCGAGTTCTTTGGAGAACAGGTTAGGGTTGATAGAAGTGGTCAAGTGCATCAAGCCATCTTGATTTTGAGAGACGGGGGATGCAGGGCGAAAGGGCGAAGGGGATCGGGATATAGAGGAGACTTCTGGACCAAGGGAAAGAGAGAGAGCGGACTGGGTGGGAAACCCTGATGGAGAATATGTATCCAAGGGCCCTGGGGATAAAATAGGGGCAGGCCGAAAGGAAAAATACCGTGCCTGGAAGCTTGGGGGAGCACGAGCGTATATAACGGCTGTAAACGCGTGTAAGTTAGAGCACGAAGGAGGGAAGAGAGATGGATGGGGCGGTAGGGGACAGACGGGAGCAGTAAGGATGTGTGGGGATGGGCAAGGAGTGGTTGAGACGAGGAATCCCTCAGCCCTCAGGGGAATGCGTGAGATGGATATAGCAGGCCCACCTTTGTGACCATAAACTTGCTCGCCAGTTGGTTCTCCATCTTCTTCTGTTAAAAGGGCCCAGACGACGTCCGGGAATCGGTCCTTGGCACGATGGAAGAGGGCTTCAAGGTCAGTTTGCCAAGCGATGGTGGAGTTGGTTGTAGCATGTTGCAAGGGGGAAAGGGAGGTAGAAGTGATGGTCGTTGTTGATGTCGTTGTGGATGTCGATGCTGCTGTTGCTGTTGGTGTCATGAAGAAAGGAAGAGAGAGGGAGAGAGAAAGGGGGGGGTAACGGTAAGTTGTTGTATGGGATGGGATATTGAATTGAATTGAATGGAGGGGTGAGGTGAGAGCACGTGTTCGTGTGACCCTAACCCAAGGCAAGTGAACCAAATCGCACTCCGACTCGACTCGAATCGACGTTCGACGCCCACCCGCGCCACTCACTCAACGAACAACAATCTCTCTTTCCATCCCCTTCTCCCCTCCCTCTTCTCTTTTCCAACCCAATGCCTGCTCCATTTGCTTCCCACGTACAGCAACACCCTTTACCTGCCCTTTATTTATACCCCCTCAATGATTCCTTCATTCCCAAACACATCCACCTCCCTCAAGCTCAACGAATAAAGATCGGCCGTCAGACCAATGCAAAAACCGCACCAGGAGAGCGTAATGGCTTTTTCGACTCAAAGGTCCTCAGTCGACAACATGCCGAAGTATGGGAAGAATCTGGCAAGGTCCGCCCTTATTGCCGCTCTCCCGCGCTCTTCCTCCCAACCTCGTCTCCCTTCTAGATCTACATCAAAGACGTCAAGAGCTCGAATGGTACCTTTATAAATGGCGAAAGGCTCAGCCCAGAGGGCGCAGAATCAGAGCCATTCGAACTCAAGACGAGTGATATCGTCGTATGTGTCATAATTTTCCTCGTCTACCATCCTCCCTTTGTCGTCGCCCTCAGTCACCACGCCTCTGTGATACTCATTTCTTCTATCAGGAATTCGGTATCGACATCGTCGGTGAGGACAACAAGACAATCGTTCATCACAAAGTCGCTGCTCGCGTTGTTTGCGTGCTGACTGAGCAGGAAGCCCAGCTCGCTGCCCGCGTAGAGTCTCATCAAAATCCTCCTTCCCTCTCCACACTCCCCAGCCAACCTGGCTCAAGCAATGGTACAACAACCTTCAACTTTACTGGAACTCAGAGTGCTGCCGGCCCCGCTCGCAGGCCCGCCATCCAACAACAGGCTCTCGGCGGTATGGGAGGCATGGGTGCCAATATGCGCGTACCAGGGAAGAGTGGTATCACTTTTGATCATATCCTAAGTCGCCTTCAGGGCGAGCTCCAGAAAAGCCGTGAGACCGGTGCCGAGTTACATTCTCTTACCGGGGCGATGAATGAAATCCACGACACTCTCGGAGGTAATCTGGTCAGTACAGCCTCTTCCATCCCCACGCTCCACACATCTTGACCTGTCCTTAGCCACAATCTCTCCCTCCGTACCCGCAATCCCTTCCTCCCGTTCTTCCCCCTCACCAAGCCCACCCTAACGAAGCGGATCCAAACTCCAGCTCGTCGACAACAAACTCGGCATTATCCGAACTTCAGGCACAATTACAAGAGACACAGGTGTCCCTTGCTTCACACGTCGACAAAATTCGTTCACTGGACAGCCTACTCGCCGAGCATGAGATCATTAAGCGGGAAGTGTCTTCCCTTCGGGAGTTGATGGACGACGAGAAACGTGAACTTGAGCAGATCCGCGGAGGTCGCCGCCGGGCGGAAACACTTCGGCAGCACCGACCCGACGACGAGGATGGGAATCTCAATCTCCAACCTGACGATGACGACGACGACGATGCACATAGCATCGCTACAGTGACAGCTCATGGACTCGAGCGCGTTGAGGAGGAAGACGAAGAGCAGCTAGCTGTCGAGGAAGATGAGCAGAGCCGCAGGAGGGATGAACTTACCAGGCCTCGAACACCAGAGCCCACGGGTTTGGGTATGGATGACGAGGATGACAAGACCCGAAGTCGATCGAGATCTCCTTCCCCGCCCCCGCCAACTGCCTCTCAAGGCGCCCAGCCTTCATCCGAAGACATTAACCTTCGCCTGGCCGCACTGTCCAGCCAGCTCGAGTCTGCCCTTGAGCTATCCCGGTCATTACAAGCACAGCACGCAACTGCGCAGAACACAATTTCATTCCTTGAAGCGAAAGTCAACGCGCTCGAATCATTAGTACACACATCCCAAGCCCAGGCTCAGTCACACGTCGCCGAGACTACGCAGGAGCGCGCATCACTTACCACCCTCGTCAACGAGTGGAAAAAGGGCGTAGAGGGTCAGTGGGGGGGTGTACAGGAAGAGTGGGCTCAAGAGCGTGAGCGCCTTTCTCAAGCGCGCGACGAATGGGAGAGACGTGTGCACGCCGTAGAGAAGGGGTTAGAGGGCACCATGGCGAAGGTCGACGCTGGGCTCACCGTGCTGGAGCAGCAGCAACAACCCCTACGCCAACACAAACAGAACGGTAGTGCCCGCGTTGGACTCGTCACCCCTCCCTCTCCCCGCAGTTTATCGTCGGACTCTGATTCTGGCGGTAAGTCTCGAAGAAAAAAACGCTCTGCTGCCTCACGTGGCCGGTCACGTTCAAAGGATGGTTCGACGAGCTCATCGGAGGCCCTTAATGCGGATGGAGACGGCGGGTCGTCCACTGCTTCCGTGGCTGCGGGCGGCCTGCTACCGAATCCCAACCCACGCCCTCGTTCTCCCTGGCTCCCTGAGGGAGATTCGGACTCTGATTCTCACGTCCCTGGGCGCCTCAAAGGACATCG
>Ga0307509_10004889_pt1 | contig 18990 bp, 25 predicted proteins | sample 10_EM_MG_FD_202245 | JGI IMG/M metagenome (GOLD analysis project Ga0307509, IMG submission 202245) | Populus trichocarpa ectomycorrhiza microbial communities from riparian zone in the Pacific Northwest, United States - 10_EM | ecosystem: Host-associated > Plants > Roots > Unclassified | place...
GATGAGGGTCGTACATATGACGGGGATGGGCTGGGGTCGGGCTTCGAGGGATTCGCGTAAGGTGGTGAGAATGTCGGCTTGCTCCCTGGAATCCGGCGGGGCCGCCAGTGCGGCGGAGAGGGTCTGAAGCGGCTCTACGACTGCAGTGGCCATCGGAAACTGGACAAAACCAAATATTTCTTCGCCCTCGCCTGGCCGACAGGAGCAAACAGCCTGTGGGAGGTGGAAGGCTACAGGGAAACGCGCAACAGGCGCCCGGGATCGGTGCACCCCGTGACCAAAGCGTCACATTATGTGACACGCCCTTCCCCTCCCCCAGAACTGTCCACAGCAAAATGGTGATCACTTCTAATTCGCTTCGGATGAGATGGCATTATTCTGATTTCATTCAGGCCGGCCAATCTCAAAGCATCCAAACCCTCCTCGAGGCCGAGAAAGAGGCCCAGAAGGTTGTCCAGCAGGCCCGCCAATGTATGATTTCCCCACCCTTCGTAATCTATTCACCCCGAGCACTCATCTGTCCGCGCAGATCGCACACAAAAGCTGAAGGATGCTCGCTCGGAGGCAACCAAGGAGATTGAGGCATACAAAGCCCAGAAAGAACAGGAATTCAAGACATATGAGGCATCTGTACGTACGATCTAATCAACTCGACATACCGGACCTTACACTGGCACTTGTGGTCTGTAGCACGCAGGAAACACCCAAAGTGTCCAGGCCACCGTAGACAAGGACACGGACTCTAAACTGGCCACGATCTCTCAACAGTTCGATAAAAATAAGGACACAGTGGTCAAGAAGTTGCTTGATCGGGTCACCCTCGTCGAGCCAGAATTGCACCGCAACCTCAAGAAGGTCGAGGCATAGGTTCTTGGTCGGCTATTCCTACGATTTTCTCCGCGGCATTTCCGCTACGTCCACGACCTGCAAAGTACCAATTACGCCCAATGAGACCCTCATTATACCCTTCTTTTGTACCGGTCTCTTGACCCGAACAGGGATCGACGACATAGAGAAACAAGCCCCACTTTACCTCTAGGAGATGTCGATGGTAGAAAGGAAATGATAGGAAGAGGGTGTAAAGCAAGTGCAACAACCGCAGCGGTCTGCGTAGCGTGGAAAGAAAAATAGAGAGCAACGGAAATATTCAGGGAATGTGAGGAAAGTAGATACCCTAACAAAACAAACATAGTAGATAGAGGAAGCATGGGAAGAGAACGCCAGAATGGTTTACCATTCCCTGGCTTTAGATAGTGGGGGGAGCATCGTACGTGACTCGGTATTAGTCCGCCTGGTTTCGAACGAATCCAAAAGCCCGACGGCTTTCAGTGAAGGCAAGGTCCGCCTACTAGGGTCATCGGGGTACCTAGAGGATGACGGTTGGCGAGGCTCGTCCACATCATCGACAGGCACAATCGTTGATGCTGTCGCAGAAGATCCTCGCGACCTCATCTCGCTGAGGTGTTTCCCAATCGTCTGGCTCGAAGATCCTCCGGCGGTGATTCTCTTCTGAGACTGACCAGCCTCCAATTTTCGGGCCTCGTTGTGTTTTCGCCACGTCTCAGAGATTTCACAAGCCCTCCAACCCCAAACGGTTTCGAAATCGGCGTCAACACTAATCATGGTGGGGTTGTCTTTGAAGTATCTGCTGACGATCCAGAGAGAGGGGGCGACTATGGGGTCAAGGCGATGAGTTGACAACGATCACAGGTGATGGGTGGAGACGCCCACCGAGGTAGTTCAGGTTCTTCGCCCGCGAGCCAACGGATTTGAGTATCCGTAGGCAACGTTCTCCGGCGGTAGCGGCCAGCTCCGGCACGACAAACCTTCCACTACTGTACCGCTTTTGCATTTCCTAATAAAATAAAGTTCCGGAGGCAGCAGTCCGTTAGTGCCGGGCATCGGAAAACTGCCGGCGGAACAATCGGGGAACGTACCGATGCCGCTGACATTTCACAACACGAGTGGAGAGCGTGCATATAGAAAAAGCACCACGCTCCCGTGTTCGCCGGTGTCTCATACATGGAATTCATGATGTGCAGATTCTCGTCTGTGTACCGAAGATGTTCGGGCAACGAGTCTTCCCATGTCTGTGTGATCAGCACGTGAATGGCGTTCTACACAAGGAATATGGGGCAAAAGAACCTTTAGCGCCGTTTTCGCCTCTTGCAGGGCAGTAACGAACCGGTCTTCATCATCAACAATCGCTGCCCGCACGAATAGAAACGTATCAAACCCTCGATCCGAAGCGCGGAAGTCAAAAGGAGGCCACTGACCAACAGCATCCTCCATCTGCGAAAACAATGCCGTCATTCTTGTGAGGTGCCCGAATTCGGATACGTAATTCGTCTTTGGGGCCATTTCATCCAGGTATTCTGAGTAGAAAACGAAGGAGATATCAGCATTCAGAGTTGAGTCCCGATCAGGGACGGGATCCTACCAGGGGTTTGGGACTGGATCCCAAGCTCGAAACTCGTTTCGTCAACGGGGAGCCGCATAAGCATGTTCTCCGCGCTGAACCGTCTGACGTTCCTCGTACAGGCAGTACTGAGTACGTGAAGGAAGTAGATGATCCAATAACACCTCCTTGCACATTCACGGTCCGTCATGCGGGTCATCTCCTGGATGGTCGGCTTCGGCGACAAAGGGGGGCTCTCCGGTGATGCGATATCCAGGGTTTCGAATAGAATCTTGGTAGCGATGTCTTGATCGCGGGCTATCATCAGCGGACAACGAGGCCCAACGGGGGAAAACATACCGAGATATCGATAACATTTAGTCCACGAGTACTGGGCAACTACATCATGCATTTCAAGGAGGCACAAAGTCTGAACCGTTTGGAGGTTCGCCTCGCAGATCAACCTTCCAGAAGAATCGAATAAGATGTTGAGCGCATCCTCATAAAACTTAATCCCTGCGAGCCGAGGAGGCGTAGATTTGACCTGGGGTGATTGACAAAAAGGCGCGGACATTGCGCACATGGCCAAGATAAGATGAGAGGCGACCCTATTTTGGCTTAGGGCAGCCATGAAAGTTGGCTTATGAACCAACATTCGGCCCGGATGGCAGTGCGTAAAAAACACTAGGACGGGCATAGTTGCTCGTAAGAAATAGGCACCAAATGGGAATAGACGGAGGGGGACGCGCACAGTTGACGAGATCACGAACGATGTTTGCCTCGAGGCCGGCGGGTCGCATAAGCGCGTCAGATGTCCATTGGGAGTCTGAACTAGAGGGATTTCCTGGATCGGATCCTGACCTTCGGCGTTTCCTCGAGGTTGGCGGTAGGGTGACAGCGGTGGATGTAGAAAAAGTGAATGCATGGGACGGTGCTGCTCGTGGTGAGTCATGGACTGGAGGCGGGGAAACCGGTTCTTGGGCTCGTGGTTGCATCGGAAGTCGTGTATCATCTCTGAAGCGTTGGGGCATGGGGTCAGAACCTTTTGGTGCGGGAACAGGTCGGCCAGAGGAATCGGTGTATGTACAATCCTTGGACGCGAAGAAACTAGGGAATCGAGAAACTAGTCGTCAGCGCGTACGAATCGTCGCCCAAGCGGGTGGGTGGTCACCAATTGCTGCATGGGGCTGGTTGGCAAGCAAGAGCTCGTCAATGTAGGCGTTTGGAAATCGTGGAGAGAGAGGGCGTACCAGTGCCGTCGCATCGCCGTTTGCTCTTGTGGCAAGCGTCACAGGCCTGTAGAGAACGCGGTTGAGGAGGGGAAGCGGTGGGGTGCGGTCAGAAGAGAGGTACCTTTGCCAATCTCTTTCTCTTTGGATTCTTCATGAACGAGACTTGAATTGGGCCAGGCTGTTTACCGCCGCCCCCGCCGCCTGGGGGTTGGGTGGACATGGAGGTGGAGGTGGTAAGGGATGTTCCGGGATTCATAGAGGTGGACGGGGGGAAAGGGTACGCTCGTCGGTGATCGCCCAAGGTCAAACGGCCTGCGAAACACAGCTGCCGATTGGGCATCCCCCTTCGTATCCAGTACTGATCCTTTTACATATCCCAACGATGACTACCGGCGGAGAACGAAGGACAGGACGCTTTCCCTTTTTTGGCTTTCGGCCGGTCCAGCCCGGGCCTCGGCATCCCACACAATATGGGTGCGGCAAGGTCCCGTGACCGAATCCAGCGTTGCATCACCGGAGACTCCCGCCGCCCATTGATTCGTAGTGCAACAATGGACCGACAGAGCGGAGGGTCGCATAAACACAATTTCAGAACTTGCTCCCCAAAAACGAATACTAAGTCCCCGGCTCGCCACCCCGGTAACCAGAAGATGCTTCTCTCTTGGCTTTGGGGTTCTGAATCGCTTGACGGGATGCTTCCGCAAGATGTCGAGAGCTGGCATGCCAACGGGTCATGCCGCTGCCGCAGTTGGATCGACCTCTCGATCAGGGTTGGTGGGCAGCCGCCAGAACCCATGTCACCAGAACCGTCGGGACGAGATCAACGTAACCCTCAGATCGCCTGCAGTAGCCATCCATCTACTCATCAGCAAAACAACTTGCTCGGTTACTCGGCAGAAAGGGCGATCAACTGACTTCCGCGGAGGATTGACTCTAGGTGTTTACCTTCAAAATCCGCCTACCAGACCCGGTTACCCGGTAGACAGTTTGTTGATGGGCCGTCGACTGTCCGCCCACTACCTGACATGAAACACTGCCCAACAACCGGCGGCCCAGATACCGGACGGTGGGTTCTCCTGTGCTCATTCACTTCACATGCCGCATGAACTCAATTCCAAAAGGTCCGATCGAGAACCGATCTCGCCCGGCGACAGAGCTAGCGAGGTGCACATGGCCTTGGGGGTCCCCGCATGGTTCCCCCCTATCGCACTGCGCGTAATGTAGCGCCACCTCGTTTGAGGACTCGGTGTGGCCGACGACAATCCATTTTATCGTTATCTACATATCTACGCGGTGGCCTAATCGAACAATCCGAAGCCCATATCGTCGTCGGACTCCTCCTAATCACAACCAGGGAGTAAGTGGCGGAGACTGCACTCGGAGTGAAACGACAAACCTTCTCTTCCTCCTTCTTCTCTTCCTTCTCCTCGGGTGCGGCGGAGGGACCACCTCCACCGCCGCCGCTGGCAGGAGCACCGCCTCCTCCTCCTCCTCCACCGGAGGGGACCTAGGGAAACAGTGGTCAGCCTCCGATCAAAAGCGCCGACCCCAATCAAACGTACAGAAGCCAGTTTCGAGGAGCCCTCAGCAATCAACTGCGCCATACGAACGGTATTGATCAGTACCAGGCGGTTTGGTGTGGGGAACAAGGCAACTGACAGCATTAACGTCCTTGCCCTTCAACTCGGAGATCAACTTGTCCAACCGCTCGTCATCGGCCTCAATACCAACAGCAGAGAGGACCTTCTTGACGTCACCGGAGGATGGGGAAGCGTTTCCTCCAATCTGGAGGAGTAGGTAGGCAGCAATATGACGCATCTACGATAATCGTTAGGCTGGAGTCCGGTCGAGTTCTTCCGTTCGAGTTGCGACACACTTTGAACGGGATTTAAAAAGGCTTTGGGTGAATGTGATAGCCACAAATCGCTGCGCCAAAACAACGTTAACCACAATGTGCGCAATGCACTCTCACAACATGTCATACCTTTAATCCTCGAGGGAAGACCTGTGGATTCTATCCAATATGTGCGATGACTATGATGAATCGTTTACTGCCCCGACGCATCAGCGGGATCGACTGTACAGTTCACCGGAATATCCCGCGCTCCCTTCAGACCATATCACCATCTCCAGCCCGCACTCGACATACCAACCATGGCTGACGCTACCGATCCCCAACTCGCCGCCGAGCTCAAGAAAAAGAGGACTTTCCGCACATTCTCCTACCGTGGCATCGAGCTCGAAAAGCTCTTGGACCTCAGCAACGAGGAGGTTAGTACTTTGACTATCACTCTACCGTGTCCTAGATTTTGACCCATCATCTTTGTAGCTCGTCGATGTGCGTATCGCCTCACACCACCAATTTCCCCCTAGATTAACCTCGATTGGTGGATACCTCAGGTTGTTCACTCTCGTGCCCGCCGGCGTTTTAACCGCGGCCTTAAGCGCAAACCCTTGGGCCTGATCAAGAAGCTACGAAAAGCGAAGAAGGAGGCGCCTCCCAATGAAAAGCCCGCCGTGGTCAAGACCCACCTCCGGAACATGATCATCGTCCCAGAAATGATTGGCTCCGTCGTCGGAATCTACAACGGCAAGGTGCGTCCAGAATTCGTTTGCCTCACTCTTGGGAGTCTCTGAATGCGGCGTCACTAGGTTTTCAACTCAGTCGAAATCAAGCCCGAGATGACCGGCCACTACCTTGCTGAGTTCTCGTGTTCGTACAAACCCGTCAAGCACGGACGACCTGGTGTACGTATTTTCTCCCCTCTTCGCCCGAACCCAGTTAGTTGACGAACCTCTGATTCAAGATCGGCGCCACCCACTCTTCGCGGTTGTAAGTGCCCCAAACCCTTCACGATCAATGCACTCATTTTGCTTACGCCTTTTTTACAGCATCCCTCTGAAGTAATACACCCCGTACTTCTCTTATCCCATTCCATCATGTCTACTGTGTGCCGGTCAGAATTGATATGAATTGTACGCGTATCGCATATTTTCGTGTGCTCATTTCCCCGCTGGGGCGGAACGCTCGCTGAAAACCAGTGTCCTCCCGGTCCTCTCGGCCCAAGGTTTGTTCACCGGACACATATACTTTCCAGCAGTTTTCTTGGATCATCGTTCTGGAAGTCGATAACTATGACATGCAAAGTGAACCTTTCGCAAGTTAGGTAGGGGTATAGAGGCGTGCAAGGTAGAAAAAGAGGTCCGGTGCCATAGCATAAGGGGATCTTGTGGTTAACTCGGAGGGCGACGACAGAAGGAAAGGTGGACAGAGTGGGTGAGGGCCTGTTATGAAATACAGATATGCGCAGGCAAATGAACGAGAGGGACGGTGAGTGAGGGATCAGGTAAAGGAAATAACGTACGAAGGGTTTTAAGATGCACAAAAGAACGTGAGAGGTCGAGGAAAGGGGGGAAGGGATATAGGAGAGCGAGAGTGTATCGAGGGAAGGAAAACGCAAACGGGCACGACGAACAGTAAAGGGGGAAGAAGTCCGGGTATTCACAAGTCTTGTCGAATCGTAACCAACGATATTGATAAAATGCCAGATCCGGTATTCGCGCCGGGGGCTACAACCGTGGTGTCCCAGGTCCTTGATGATGTAGGGTTTCTCTATCTTCTCTCGTATTTACATACGAGTTCGGCCTTGACGACGAACGCGGGTTAGATGCGCCCGGCATCGGCGCAGGGCGTGGTAGAGCATACTCATTGTCCAGATCTCGTGGTCCCTGCATCGTGCTCATTGGTCGAGGTTGAGGTTGCTGAACGGAAGCAACGTTCTGCGAGATGGACGGATGTCCATTCTGGGGTCCCTGAGGGTAGGGAGAATGTTGGAGACGCTGTTGAGGTTGAGGCGACTGTTGCCTGCCACTGCGCTGGATGTACGAGTCTGTCGGTGGGGAGTTTCCGAGCATCGGCCTACAATGATTTCTCGTCAACACGGGACTAAGATCATGACCCACTAGCACTCACCTTCCATTACCCTGTCCGTCGCCCAGCCTCTGTAAGTTCCCCATACTGTTGCTGCCCGAGAACCCTCCACCAGGGGCAGGAGACATCGGCATGACTGGCCGACCGTTCGCCCGACTCCTCAAGTAACTCTCGCACTTCTTCATGAAATCCTTGCTCGGTAACTCCATGCTCGAAGCAAACTGCTCCTTGTCCCTGAGAATACTCAGGAACTCCTCGGGGACGCAGTAGTATACATCCTGGTTTTCCAACAGTTGTGTGACCACCCGGATAGAGCCAAAGCTCTCGTCTCGGATGACATCCCGACCACGGGAGTAGAGTATGCTGGGACAGATCACCGTAGCAAGATTTTGAAGGTCCATCTTGCTTCCAGTAACTTCGTCCATGTGGGCAAACGAGGCAACCCACTTGAGGAACACGAAAAGTACCTCCATCGTATCTCTGTGGAACTTGGGCAGCAAAAGGGATACCATGTGGAGCATTCTCTGTCTTTCTTCTTCGCTAGGAAGTGCTGTGAAGTTATCTATCAGTTTCCGGAAGGTGGGCCACAGACAAATACGCGTACATTGTGTAGCGACCAGCAGGCGGTGCAATTTAAACGTCAGGAGGGGCTCAGGCAGTTCACGCAAAAACTTCTTGAGGAGAGCAGCAAGTTGGACGGCGTTGTCCTGTGTCAGGTCGACTGACGACGGATCTCGGTCAATGGCATCCGTGAGGTCTTTGAGACGCCTGATGTTCCCGTTCTTTCGGAATATCCCCTCCACGGACATATCTGCGTCGCGAAAAAGTGTAAGTTCTCGGACCAAAAGTTGGAATGAAAATCTGTGGCGTACCCATCTGTCGCATGGCGGACACGACGTCATCGATAAAACTCGGTACCCTCAGCGGTGTCCTGGAAGCGCCGTACAGAGAATCTGCGCCCTCGCGTTCGACCAACAACTCGAGGGGGACACCAAACACGCCTGGCATCAGACGACGATCAGCATCGCCAAACAACAGGTGGGGTGGAACGGGCGTACCTTTTTTCTTCACGTCCTTTTTCCCTGACCCACTCGCCTTGAAGAGCTTATTCCAGAAGCCTCCCTTCTTCATCTCCAATAGATCGAAGATCTCGTCCATATCCATCTGATCCTTCAAAGGGCTCTTGCTCAAGATCACCGCCGCAGAGTGCTTGACGATCGTCAGTTCGAGTGGATTGAGCTCTGCGATGAATGGGATCGCGCTTTCACGAGGTAACTGACGATGCTGAGCTCTTGCCTGTGCCACTTGAACCAATTGTGGAATGTCAGCCAGCGTGATCCCCTCGTCTGCGGTCGCGGGGTGCAGCTCTGGGGGATGTTCGCCGTACGCGAGGGATGGGGAGTTAGGAGCTGAGTCTTCAACGATCTTGACTTCGCCATCCCCCCTGGCATATGGAGGTCTGAAACCCTGCGCGTCGAACGACGCCTCAGGTGAGAGCGTCGGTCTTGTTGGTCGCTGAGATGTCGACGGGCCCGGTTGCTGTTGCTGTTGTAAGAACTGTGGTAGTGGGCCTTGTGATGGGATAGGGGAAGTCTGTATCTGTTGCTGTCCAGGAGGCCGACCAACCGATCGCGGTTGTTGAATGGTCACATGGTGGCTCTGAGAACTAGTCCCATGTACCAGCGTGGGTCTCGGCGTCGACGAAGGTTGCTGCGACCGTTGTTGGGTTCGCATGTCACTTGTCTGCGCCGTATTCCCGGTAGGACTCTCCACAATCGTGGATCGTTTTGGGACGTGAGCGGTGGCCGAAAGTTTGCGATCCAGATGGACGGACTTGAGCCGGTTAATGTCCCCTGAGTTACGGTAAGGGTCCTGTCCATTTGACGTTGACATGGGTGATTCCACTGGATACCGGACGATGCAAGATAGGAAAAAGGGTGGAGAAAGAAAATCGACGAGATGAGCGTGAGAAGAACGAATGAAGAGTTGTGGTTTGGCTGACCAGGAGACGCAGGAACCACTCCTCGCTTCTTCAACAACGTATACAACCTCCTCAGGGCGACGTTCAACAGGAAGGCGTACTGCTCCAGCCTTGATACGCTTTGGAAACCACCTCGACAACCGTTGTGCGCATGGTCCGTACAACAAATCACGTTCGGCACGAGACCAAAGGAGGTAGTGTCCTTCACAGAATCCGGCTCGTACACGAAGGATCCCACGTTCGCAGGCGGTCGACGCTGGGTGGACGGTTTCGAAGAGGATGCCTCCTTATCTTTGTCCCTCTCCTTGTCCTTGTCCTTATCGTCTGACCGGGGCGAGGTTGTATCCTTCGGCAGCGGCACAGCGGAAACCTTGCCACATGTGGCACACTGTATGCAGTTCGAGTGCCACCGCTGGTATGTCCCGAGCCGAACGCAATCCTCCTCAACCGTCTGATTGCACTTAACGCATAAATCTGACGGCGGATTGACCGTAGGGACGCTGGCAAGTGAGGGATCCCTTGGGGCGGCCATAAATGGTGATTCTCCGGCATACTCGGGAGCCAAACTCCTGAAGCCGTATGTAACGCCTTCTGTGCTAATATTCGAGCTTCTCGAGGATGCGAGAGTTTCCCCATTTGATCCCTTAATCATCCGCTTCGCACTAGGGTTGGCTCCCTGGATAGCCAACATATGGAGTTTGTCGAGGAATGACGTCATCGGCTCATGTGCGTCGTAGTCTCGTTCCAACTTGAGCGCGCCGGTCAACGCAATGCGGATTAGGATCTTCAGGTAGTGAGCTAACCCGGTCACGAGCGCCAGGAGTTCTTGGGTCATCCCCATTCGTCGGGCGCCTGTCTCCTGGGTATGGGACAACAGCGTGAACAGATCAACGGTTTTCCGACACAACATTCTTGCCTCCCGGACGTGAGACATGCCTAAAAACAACGGACCAAAGGTGAGTTCGAGGAATTGTCCCGCCATGAATAGGGAAGCGCCAGGCCGCGTGCGTACCCTTCAGGCCGTTACTCGCGAAATGGTGTTCGAGATCGTCGATCGCGCCGAAAAGGACCTCAACGTGAAGGATGAATTTCTCGGCCATACGTATGGCATCCAGATACTGCCCATTGCTAACTTGTCGCAGCATGTCTGAGATGCAGGCAGCACTGGATTCCTCGAATGCTGATAGGACGCTGATAGCAGGTCTGGTCAACGAATTCGGAAGAAGGGGAAACGAATGGGTGCGCACGTCCAAATTCGGTATACTTGTTGTTCCATACGAACTTGTTTCTCTTTGAGGGTAGCGGCGGACTCTCTCCGTTCTTCCTCCACATACGGGGGTTCTGCGTTCGGCTCTTGTATGGTACCGCTTGTTGGCCGCCTCGAAACGACCTTGACATTCCAGAACTTCCCGTGGTTTGGGTTCAGATTACCTCCAGATACGACCTTGCGATGAGAAACCAACCTTGTTGATCATATAGCATTCGGGGTGCCAGCACTCGTCCCGCATGTTTCTGTTGATCTCAACGAACTGTTTCAAGATCGCAGTGCTACACCCGGCACACTTGGTCGCAAACCTCGTCGAGTAGTGGTAATGGCAATAGACGTCCCCGTCGTGTTCGTAGTATGAGTCGTGCGGCCCAAAAAGTGTGGGGCATATCGAGCAGGTGAAGTGCTCCACGTGATACTTCTTGTCTGGAAAAGGTCAAGCTCAGACCGTAGCTCGATAGAAGGTAGATGGACATACTGCAGGCAGTAATATAGCTTCCCCGCAACGCCATACCGCATTTAGCACAGATGAGGTTCAGCCGTCTGAAGTAGTCCCGCTCGCACAGCGGGTGTTGTTTTCCATCGGGCCCTTCGATAGGGAAGAACTTTGAGGCTACCACGTCCCCACAATCCTAAGGCGAAGGGAGACGATCGTACACCATAGAGACGGTAAAAAGTGCGAGATATAGACGCACCATGCACTTGAAGCAATTCAGATGAAATACGGCTCCGAGGGCCCGGACAAAAGCCCCTTGCATAGGTTTTCCACATGCCGAGCACGTTCTATAGTATAAGCGACAAGGCGAGGTCATTATCGCGTCGGGGAGATGAACGCCCGATGGGAGGGGACTGGAAATCAAGGGACTGACGTTGAGACGCTGCTTGCTGCGGTGTGTGTGGTACTTGGGGGCTGGACACCGCTGGCAGGATTTGAGGTATCTGAGCCAGCAGAACGGTCGGAAGATGTGCTGTTCCGACGCTGGGAGTTGGTAGAGGTAGCGCTTGTGGAGGTGAGGTTCGCAAGGCGTGAAGAGCTGGACATTGGAGGCGCGGAGGTCGAAGGCAGGTAAGGCGATTTGTCGGATGCCTTGGAGGATGTTGTCGAGTGATTGAGGTCTTCGCTCCTTGCACGAGCCGAGTAGTAGTCGTCCTTGCGCGGGGACCTTGACCTGTCGAAATCATCTGGGTTTGGGACGGTCGATGATCTCGAAGGGGGGTGGTGACGGTCAGAAAAGCGGGGGGAGCTAGTGGACATCTGAGAGCTCTGGAGGTCTGAGGGCGGTGGTTGACGATGATCAGTGCTCGCATAGTCCCTTGGATCCGTCGCCATTCTTTTCGTCTGTCGAGAGTGAGCTGGGGTGTTCTATACGGGATGACTGGGTGTTCATGCGCTGGTCGTCGCCGCCTGGTGCAGGACTACAAGGCGGGTTCGGACGAGTACGACGACGGCGACGATGGCGATGGAAATAATTCAAGGATCGGTGACTGACTGTGACCTTCGGATCACTCTCAGCTCTCCTGCCTCTTGGCTAGGCACTGGGCACAGTACGGCCGACGCCTGCGGCCTGATGGTCTTGGGATTGGCAACGGACTATGGATAAAATACAGGAAAATTATTAGGGAGGCGGGAAGCGAGGACGTGCAAGAACCACCAGGTAACCGGCAGACCACGGGAAGGCCACTAGGATCACCACAAGCCCCATTTGACCGTAACCACCAACACCACCACTACGATGGACATTCTCCTCGTCCTCGTCTCACTCTCCTTCCACTACGCCTACGCTGCGCCCGATGACCAACACCATCGTTTCGTAAAACGCCAGCGAGACTCGTCATCGTCATCGTCTTCGTCCTCGTCGTCGTCAGAACCGACGCAAACCTCCACATCCACAACAACCAATCATCCACCAGAGGATTCACTCCCTGCCTCTATTCAAACCAGAATCCCAATCCACTCTACCCCATCCCCGAACGGAACGGTCCCGACTGCGACACCCGGCCGTCCCGACCCAAACTCGGACAAAGGCCCCATAATCGGTTTCAGCATCGGGGTCGTCGCCCTCGCGCTCCTCCTCATGGGAGTAGCCTGGATCCTGTTCCGGCGTTACAAAAGGAGGAAGCAACAGCGTGTCGTCTCGCAGGACGCGGTCCAATTACAGCCAACCAAGAATTACCCCCCGAGCATCACCAAACAATCCCTCGAAGATACCCAGTCAGCTGCTTCCCACAAGTGAAGTATCAGACTTTCCCTGATACCCACAGGCTCACACCATATGTTCTTCGTTGGACATGATTTGTATGTTTATTTATTATTACTGGTATATTACTGTATGTTTTGCGTTCAGAAGGCATGGATATAATAGGCGTTACAATGGAGTGGAACCGGGTTTCGCAGCCGACAGGTCTGCATCTCATACCAGGCGGCGGGGCTCAGGCTCTTCAGAAGGAGCACGCCTTTCCTGCTCCTGCTTCTGAGACTGACGGAACTCGGACAATTTCTGATCAAGCCAGAGACGCCGAAGATCAATAACCGAGGCAGATAAGAATGCAGGTACGACTTACGGCTTTGAGGGATTCCGCAGCGACTAGGATTCCGTCAAGCGCGGACTCAGATAGGTCTGCAACCTGTTCCAAAGTTCTCAGTTAGAATACCAGCGGGTCAAATGGTTAGAAGAAATACGAACCGTCTCCTGAGCCTCCCTCGTCTTCTCCTCCCACCTTCGACGAACCGCATCGTCCTCGGAAAGTGGGGGTGGGACGGGCCTCCATGACCACTCTCCGGTGGTCTCATTCTTCTTCTCCTGACTGGCTGTGTTTGTGGGGAATTGCTCCTTCATAGCGGTTCCCGCGGCTCGCTCTGCTCTCCACTCCTCTATCCTGCGGTTCCCACAAGGGCCCCACCCACGGAACTCCCCTCGGGCATTTGCTCGGTGATAGCACGTCGCGGCGAAAGCACCGAAGGCGAACCAGAGGAGTCGAGATGGCCCACGATAGTACATCATTCTTCCTTGGTGGTGTCGAAAGGGGTTGTAAGCGGTAGAGCGAAGTGGGTCGAAGTTCTGAAATCTGGTTTGCCAGAAGTGATGCATCTCCAGTTGAGGGCGGATGCTGGGTTTTATAGAAGGATGGGTTTATGTATTATGAGCCAGACGGGAGATTACGCAGGCTCAGCGGCTGGATGCGCCACGCCGAGCCGTGAGGACACATAACCAAGCTCGCAAGCGGAGGCCGGCAATCCGGCGCAGTGCGCACAGCAGACGCGTAGCCTTGGCAGGCTCCGGCATGCTAATCCGGAGATGTCATCCGCTGCACCCTCGGCGAGTCCCCGGCGCTTTGCCCCGGCGGCCCGAGAGAACACACCCCCGATTGCCGGTGGGTCCATCGGTGGCGGAGTTGGGTCCTCCCGTCGATCAAACATTTCTCCGAGTCGAGCCAGGTACTCAAGCGATGGTCAAGCTGGTTATCCGGAGGAGGGTGAGGCACGGATTGCAAAGAACGCGGCCCTGGGACGCTGTGATAAACTCGTCGTTCACCCCAGTATCCTCCTGGCGGGTGTAGACCTTACCGTTGCAATGGCCCACCGAAACAAAGCGCCTGTGCGTCCTCTGTGCGTCGCGTTTCGCGTCTCTGACGCATTCATTTGGTCGACTGGTGTTTTTTGAATGGGATCTGAATGTTCAGGACTTCGGTGTAATCCGCGGATTCGGTTATTTTGTTTGCAAGAATTCAGGGTACGTTCTGTCGCTACATCAAGGGGGGGGGGGGAGATGGGACTTGGTACCACTTTGGTCTTCCCGCCCGTTCGACAGCTTCCGGGAGGAGCTGTACATCTGCCCCAAAGGTGAGTAGGGTCGTTCCCATCATGATTCAGGAACAAATCGACCTCATCTGAACGCGACGTTATATGAGAAGGACATCAGGGCTTCACGAAACTCATCTCAAGGTAATGAAAGCCAATATCAAGAAGCACCCGCGCCGTAAGCCTCAGCCCCTGGTGTCGTGGTTGGTGGAAGTGAGGATGGGAACGGACCCGCAAGTGGATGCTTCAAACCTCTTTCGATCGGGAATCCAGCCCTGCCGAATAAACGCCGTACTCGCGTCGGTCGTCTCCGAGTTGAGGCCTCTCGTTGTTCCAAGACAGGGAGAGGAAGGAGGGAAGAGGGAGTGAGCGAGAAAGAGCGGCGTATGGTGACCAATCGGGGAAACAATCAAAACTTTTACATGTATACATACATCCCAAACCCAGGCATCGCGACAAGCTAGACCGCGAAAAAAACGAAAGGGGAAACCCAGCGGGAGAACAGGGCGGGAGCCTGAGGAGCCGACCATTGTCGTGTGGGGTTGATGGTTACATACTATGCTTCCTGATCGATGATCCGTCCCGAATGTTTGGGGGAAAATGGAGGAGTGAGTGACCGTACGTAGGGCTACGATGTATAACGGGAATATCCGTGGGTTTGTAGGGGAACCGTCAGGACTCCGCCCGTTGTGTTGGGTCGTGGATGCTGTCCGACCAAATCGGAATGTGCATCTTGAATCACAACCCGGTGGCCGGTCCGCTTGAGAACTAGTCGATTGACTGGATCGAGGTGGTCGGGAAGGGCTGCAACCCCCAAACCCATCAACTGCTGATGTCGCTCCTATGTTTAATGACCAGATTTCGATAGCGTAGGCTTCGCGAAGAGCCTCAGATATCACCAGGCAAACAACCCCAAACAGACCTGATTTCTCACCGGTCTTTGAAAGGCCGCCGTGTGACCCCTCCGACCCACGCTACACTCAGAATGCTCTAGGTGAGCGCATGTATATATAGACACCCACACATTCCTACCATGTGGTATTCCCGACCCGCAAAAGCGTGAGTGACGGCGCACCCCTCATCTTTAAAATTGGGAAGAAATTCCCCACGACCACGGCCCCCCCAATCTGTCGTTAGGTTTTTGGCTATCGTGGTTGGTTTCCTATCACCCATCATATATATTATTAGATTTGGCGGAGACGGCTGTGGGTCAAAGAACCGACACATTGGGAGGAAGTCGCGGGATGCTCGCTCAGAACGTACCATTCTCGAACCTTAGAGGTTGGGGGAATATGCACCAGAGCTGGTTGAACGTACGAACAGGGAGGTTAGACGCCGCAGCACCCTCGCGCTTGGGACGCTACTTGAGCTTGAGCCGCGGTATCGTTTTCGTTGTGGCCCGTCGTTTCATACACTATACATATGTATATATGTATTCGGGCATGTTGCGTCCGGGTTTGGCTTCACCTCCCTCACCATGCATAGGTTGAAAGGTCTCCGCGGATGGGGGGCGACGGTCAGTTAGGCAGGCTGCTCGCGTTCGGGACGCCTGCTTGAACCACCGCATCATTTCTCTCCGTTGCGGCCGTCACATCCGAGAATGTATTTTGCAGATCTCGTGGGAAAATTTTATTTTCTTCAGATCGTCTGTGACCGCATACACACAAACCGTTGACTTGAGATATGTACTTGATCTCTCCTTCTCCCTCCCCTTCCGCTATCCCCCGCGCCTGTCCTGTCTCGTATAAAAGATGGATCGATGCCTTCCTCAGCCGCACTCACCTCGCTCCCTTCCTAAAGTACAAACCATCTTCTACCCCACACTAGTGCTCTTCGTTCATTCATGGCCGGAGGAGCAGTCGCAACAGGCCCAGGCATCGGTGCTAACGCCCCCAGGAACGTCTGGGCCGGTGTTCTCTCTGTGCGTTTTCCCGCTCTTCGCGTCCGCGACGTTCTCACCGTCACCTATCCTGTAGACTCTCTTCGCCGCCTTCGGTGGTATCCTCTTCGGATATGACACTGGTGTCATCTCCGGCATCCAAACTATGAAGAATTGGTTGTGCGTCTTCGGTAAACCCACTGGCACTGCCGGGGTTTGTGCCATCACCTCATCTCAGCAGTCCCTCGTCGTCTCCATATTGTCTGCCGGTACCTTCTTCGGTGCCCTCTTTGCCGCCCCCACCGCGGATTTCCTCGGTAGGAGGTGGTCCGTCGTCCTCGCGGTCATCATCTTCTGGGCCGGTGTCGCCCTGCAGGCCGCTGCCTCCGCGATCCCTCTCTTCGTCGTGGGTCGCATCTTCGCCGGTTGGGGCGTCGGAATGGTTTCCATGTTGATCCCCATGTACCAATCCGAGTGCTCCCCTAAGTGGATCCGGTAAGTTTCCCTTCATTTTTGGCCTGCCATCTCCGTCATCGCCTCCACCGCTCACCCCCACGATCAATACAGTGGTGCCGTCGTCTCAGGTTACCAATGGGCGATTACTATCGGTCTCCTCATCTCCGCGATCGTTAACAACGCCACCAAGGACAAGCCCACTCGGGCTTCGTGGCAGATTCCCATCTGTCTCCAGTTCATTTGGGGCCTCATCCTCGCTGTCGGTATGATCCTTCTCCCCGAGTCTCCCCGATGGCTCATCAAGAAGGAGCGCGACGAAGATGCCGCCCGTGCTCTCTCCCGTCTCATCTCCCTCCCTCCCGATCATCCTGAGCTCCGGGCAGAACTCGAAGAGGTCCGCGCTGCCCACCAGCAAGAGAAGGAGCTGGGCGAGTCTTCTTACCTCGACTGCTTCCGCGCAACCGACAACAAAATCCGCCTCCGAACTTTCACCGGTATCCTCATTCAAGGCTGGCAACAACTCACCGGTGTTAACTTCGTCTTCTACTACGGTACCGTATTCTTCAAGAACTCCGGTATTTCCAACCCCTTTTTGGTCACCATCGCCGTCAACGTCATCAACGTGTTCATGACTCTCCCCGGCATGTGGGGTGTCGAGAGATTCGGTCGTAGGCGGTTGCTCTTGGTCGGCGCCATCGGAATGTGCATTTGCGAATTCTTGGTCGCCATCGTTGGCGTCACTATATCGACCTCCAACACCGCCGGACAGAAGGTTTTGGTCGCCTTCGTCTGCATCTACATCGCCTTCTTCGCCTCCACATGGGGACCCGTCGCTTGGGTCATCACCGGTGAGATCTTCCCTCTCAACGTCCGTGCCAAAGCCATGTCCCTCTCGGTCGCCTCCAACTGGCTCTGGAACTTCGGTATCAGCTATGCTACCCCATACTTGGTCAACAAAGAGCCCGGCTCCGCCGGTCTCGAGGTCAAGGTGTTCTTTATCTGGGGATCCACTTGTGCCGGGTGCTTCTTGTTCACCTACTTCTGCGTCCCAGAGGTCGGTCCTGCTTTCGTTAATCCCTGGTGTCCACCGAGAATCTTATATCTTGCTTTAGACCAAGGGTTTATCCCTCGAACAGATCGACCTCTTGTACCAAAACACCACCCCCATGAAGTCAGTCGCCTTCCGTCGCCAACTCGAACGCGACGGTATCGAGCTCTCGGTTGACGTTCACGGAGGTGCCTACATCAAGAACGACTCTGCTTCCGAGAGTGAGAAGGTTTGATATCTTCCCCTGCGCGTAAACTATGACGACCCCCCGTCTCCGCTCCTATTTTTCAACCGCACCTGTACTCTTGAGGTGTCTCGATGTATTACTATAGGCTTGCACAATTTCTTACGGTAGTGGTAGAGTAACGGTTCTGCAAGCTTCTTTACCCTTGGTGACAATCGATGGTTGTCAGGAGGAGATTTGTCCAGTACGAAAGTGCGTGAATGAGGATTGGCGCTCTTATGAGAGTTCCAAATCTGGAAGTCGTAGGGATAGGGTCTAGATAAACGCTCGGATACGCCGAGTTTGGAGGGGTACACAACCTCGAACCCTTTTCCATGTCAGGTTTCAGTATTCGATCGCTGGACAGCCGCTCGAGAAGTTGAAGGTTTTCGTGCTGCGACCCCCGGACCCAGTCGAAGACGGCCAGAACGCACCTGAACTCGCAGGGCGTGCTTCTTCACTCAAATGATTCATTCTCATGATCAGACCTAACTGAAAGTTCATCCCATGATGCCCCTTTGCCCCCTCTCTCGGTCCTCCGTCGCGTGGTTATTATAAGACTACTCTTTGCTGATGGTGCGGTGAACCATTGACGGCTGTCGCGCCGGGTGGCCGATGCGGACCGTGCGGCCATGGGTTGTGCTTATGGGATCACCACCAGACTCAAAGCGATCCAATCGGAGTCGATTACGCTTCGGACGCCGCACCTTTTCAAGCTGCAGTAGCATTGTAGGGTGATTGGATGTCGCCCTTCTGCGAGTGACGGTTTGGTTGTC
>Ga0307509_10004890_pt1 | contig 18987 bp, 24 predicted proteins | sample 10_EM_MG_FD_202245 | JGI IMG/M metagenome (GOLD analysis project Ga0307509, IMG submission 202245) | Populus trichocarpa ectomycorrhiza microbial communities from riparian zone in the Pacific Northwest, United States - 10_EM | ecosystem: Host-associated > Plants > Roots > Unclassified | place...
CCGTCCGTCCCGGGCACGGGTTAGGACGGACTACAATTTGGCGTCCGTCCCGTCCAAAGGCCTCACAATTAGCGTCCGTCCCGTCCTAGGCAAAAGACGGACGGACTGGACGCTTGGGAACACTGGATCGAACGCCACTCGGGTGTGCTGCCCTCGAGGGACATGAAGTCGTGGTCAAGCTATTGCTAGGACGGGAGGGTATCGACCCCAATCGCCCTGATAAGTATAATGAAACACCACTCGGGTGGGCTGCTGGCGGAGGACATCAAGAGGTGGTCAAGCTATTGCTGGGACGGGAAGATGTCGACCCCAATTGCCCTGATAAGTATGGCCAAACACCACTCCTGTGTGCTGCTACTAAGGGACATGAAGGGGTGGTTAAGCTACTACTAGGACGGGAAGATGTCGACCCTAACACGCCTGATAAGCACGGCGGCACACCGCTCTCTTATGCCGCTAGGAGGGGACATGGAAGTGTGGTAAAGTTACTACAGGCCCGGATGTCTGTGGGAAGCGCAGATGCCCAGCGACCTACCTGCTATAAAAGACCTAGGCTGAGGTAGAGCTCTGGGGCAGTCAATGGATTACGACCAAATCGCCTGTGATTCCTTTTTTTTCAGCACTAACCCTTGCCCTCAGAGAGCCTAGTATACGCTGTTGCATCCCCCATTATCTTTTACCTTCTATGTTTGCATTAGCCCTACGACATGACCTAGAAACTCTCCTCACCTGCTACTGGCGGAAATCTTACATCTGTATAGACGGACTCCTTAGAAACTTGAGGATATTTGTTGATTAGGAATGAAGGCTCATGAATTTTTGCTGCCTTGTTTAGTGTGCAGCACCCGGGAGACTATTTCATTTAACTTGCGCCATTTATCTTCACTACAATCCCGGTCGCTTGGATTTCTAGTCACAATCTCCTCTTTTCCAATTTTTCTTCATGTAGAGTACTAATTTCGTCTCTGTTTCCCCTTGATAGCAATAGATAGATGGACAGATATATAAACTGTATATATGTTTCTCTCACCGGTACCCGAGAGGCATCCACGGAGCACCATGAACACAATACCCGGCTCCAGGCATTTTGATTCAGCGATAGTGTCATCCCCGGTATATACCATCTCATAGCCTCTATTGATATTTAGTGGGGCATTTTTTTAATGGCTGATTGTACTAGTGTGGGCAACAAAAATCAGAACACATAACCATTGTCCATTCAGATTTGTGCTGGATCAGCAGAAATAACCTGTCTAATTTTCACTAATACAAGCGGGATACTAACTTAAATGATACGCGGTAATTACTTCTTTCGTCTGGTAGCGTGAGTAGATCGAAATCAGAGCAGTTTCTCCTAGTTTGATGAGTTGCGGATTGAGTGTGGTAAAAGATACAGCCTATCATGTGTGACCAAGCAATCTGAGCTCCCTTCTGCTGCACTCATACAGGGGTGTCCAAATCCTGTTATCGAGCAAGTATCGTGCATAAACCCGAATTCGAAAGAACCCTACATAAACTAAAACCTCCTCTCTCATGTAGCAAGCCTTTGTGGCAAGAGCGTTTCCAGGCTTCGCAAGCTTGCTATGGAAATATAAAGGATAGAGATATGGTAAGCCCTTGCGGCAGCTGGGACGAGAATGTAGTAACCTGGGTGATGAGTACACACAGATACCACCGATACCCTTACCCCTCGGATCAATAATTAGAGCATAGCAGCTGGGTGGTAACGCCCTTTGGCCGGGGGAAAAGATTTAACCCCCATGTGGCGTTTCTCAGTAGAGAAATCATATATCCTCACTCGTAATGTTTTCACACTATGTGTTGGTATAAGGTTTCTCAATTCTCTCAAATGCTTCTTTCAGCTCTCTGTATTGTTCTGAATCCGGGTATAAGTTGTACTTCTTTATTATTCCTTTTGTCTCTATATACTTGCTTTGAATACCTTTGTTCTTTGTTACGGAATTCGGGAGATACAAGCAGGACTGAATCTTTTCACTATTTAACTACTTCATATGTTTCCTTTCATTCTAGAAAGTAGTTCGCGGCAATCAATAATCTTAACCGTTATCTATTCTACTTCTTCGTCCAAGTATCAAGCACATATTCCAACACTATGAGTTGGAACAAGGTCCAATGTGTGAAGTGGAACGGTAAAGACTTTGCGCAACTTCGACTCGCTATCATATTCTTGATTGCGATGAACCAAAGGGAAGGGCCAAACGGCTGAACATATGTAGAGAATATCAGTGACCTCATCCTTCATGCGAAGGAACCTGTTTCCTGTCTTCAGCCAATAACGCATCTTGAGTTCGGGCTGAGTATACGCCTCCTGCCTCCAAGCCTAAAGAGTGTAAGGAGCCTAGCCAATACGAAATAGCCGCCCAATAATCAAGACCCAACCAACGACATCTCACCACCACGTAAGATGCAACCCGATAGAACGGAATGATATAGGAAAGAAATGTATGCGACAAAGCCGTTGTTTGAGGGCAATGGAAGACAATAACCAGAAATTCAACACTATGATTCTTAGAAAAATGATAAAAATCCGGATCCCTAATAAATGTGGGAACATTTGGAAGTCGAAAGAGCATTCTTAAAGTGCCAGGTTTCTAGCGATTCTTCAAGACTTGCCCTCAGTGAAGGAGGGAATTGCACAGAGCAAAGTCCTTCAAAACCGGAAAACAAAAATCCTTCATATATGTTTTTCACCAACCCCGGAGGTTTCTAAATTTGAGAACAAAAGATCAACACTGCACCCTGCCTCTCCCAGATACTCCCTACCCCCCCCCTTCACAAATGAATTGGAAATACCAGTACATACATTACCCCACCCACCCCACCCCCCTCACCACCCCACTTAAACCTAACCGGCCAAAGGTATTTAACCACTTATATCTCTGCGCTAAGAATTAGCCGAATACCTTTGCAACCGCGATCTATATGATCCTGAAAGAACCAGGTATTAGTATTCAAACTGCCCAAGAGGCCCCAACTCAGGGCACCCTATACCCACGCCCGAAGAGCCGGAAGTCTACTCCCCCCGAAGAATTTATCGCCCATCAGTCTGTCGCTCCTATACAAGCTTTTTCATGTATCACAAAACTTCGTTGGGGACTCGGAGTTCTGTGTGGAGAAGGAGGAGGTTGATAATAAGTTCCCATTCTTAACCCCAGCATTTCGGACAGTCCCGGGGTGCTGAGGAAGGAAGGAGGGAAGGATTGCAGTAAAAAGCTTGTGAGTACTTTTTGTTTTTACTCTCGGTGTATACACGAGTAGCGTGCCTGGCTAAATACTTTCTCCTAGAAAGAGTATGATATACTCCGTATAGGCTCCGAGACGACTATATTTTGTTGGTGGGTTTCTGGTCGCTATTTTAAAATGGGTGACCGGCTCTTGATAAGGAGATACGAATATTGCACTGTATGCGCACTCTTTTTTCAATTCTTTCCTTTTGCATAGCTAACTCCATGATAATGCCAAATCGTTATACCGAAACTAAATAAGTCTCCACCACTGGTTCACCCCTATCACGATCTATCGATACCCCCCCCCCCCCCAAGGAGTACCCAGATATAAAAGCAATGATACAAATACTATCGTATTATTCTGATACCAATGCCAGATCATATAGTATCGACAGAATCTTCTAGAAAGCTAGACTATCCTCTCATCCCAACTCAGCTTGGGCGACTGGAGACTCGCTCTTGGGATTGCTAAACCTTGTGAAGGACAGAACGCAACGGTTGCGTTACCCGAACAGAAGCAAAAAGCCATGAAGTACAGACTAGTAAGTACTCCACGGCTAGCGAGGGGCTATCCACTCAAGCACTAGCTGCGGTTACAAGTTTGACCGAAGTTGAACTAATTAGATTGCTCGAACCTGCATATGACTCTCTATTCTGGGGAACACGTTAAACTACCTGCCTGCGCAAACAACCGCACACAGCAACGGGGCTCCGCACGCCCCGGTGCCGACAAGTTAATAGATAAAGTACCCTTAGAACATCTACAGTAATTACCCCCCTCCCTAACCTATCTTATCTATTTACCCATCACTTCACGAGAGAACCCCGGCAAGCCATCACATTTGTTACTAAGAACGTGCGTAGCACTTCAAGGGGCGTCAGGGTCTGGCGGAAAATCTAGACAACACCGCAGGTCGAGTAGGTGATTTCTTTCTTTTTTTCTTTTTTTTTGATAGCAGGGCAAAGAGGCATTGGCTGCGGGCGGCCCTGGTCGGGGTTTGACCTCTCAGGAGAGGTACGAGGGGTAACTAGCTTTCTGAGATGCAAGCCGGTGGGGGGGGGTTTGCGGGAGTCACACAATAGGCATGGCGGTGATGGTTTTGATTGCTGGTTGCTAGAGCTCTTCGTGCGATTTTATTGGAGGCTTTTTTTTTGGTAGTTATCGTGGTGCGAAGGGGGGGAGGGGTTAGGAGCAGCCCATGTGGTGCATCTCGTCTACCGCTCCAGTGATCCGGTACCTATACTTTACCTGATCATGGGTGCCCTCGGCTGCTCTAAGTTACCGTAAAATCTCGTGAAATCCATATCCCTGTAAATCACGGCATCAGCCAAAGATAGGTTTAGCTTGTCAAGTTACGGTAGCGAGATCCAATACTTGTACTCGTAATTCTCTAACGTTTGTGAACACAACTGCTATTGCATACATACAATAAGTCAGCCGGAGCCTCAAAAATTTGGTATATGCAATAGCAGTCGTGTTCACAAACGTCAGAGAATTACGAGTAGAGCCAAATGACTGAGGCGATACCGTGTCAGGAAAGCACTAGTTCTTAGGAACTTTTAACTAAGAATTAGGGGCCGATGGAGGTATCATAGTAGATTTCATTTTATGGTATGACACAAGTACCTGTATTTCCAGGGAATGAGGTTATGGGGAGGTCTGCGGGTGTGGCTCTGTGTAACTTGGGCTGCCGGAGTGAGGCGTCTGGGGAGAAAAAATTGATCGGGCTCTTATCAACCACCCCTGTTAATATGTGTTCCCACGACGCCCCTGTCCCCCAAGTTTTCACCCTTAGGGGCACGTTGCGAATGCTTGTAGTTTCTCGAAAACTTAATTCTGTGGCCTTGCCTCACTAATGTCTAACTAATGAGGGTGGTTAGACATCAAGCAGGCTAGACAACTTTGCTTGGCGCCCGCTTGAGCAGCAACTTTGAGATATGGAATCCTGGAGTGCCATATAACTTCCGAACAATAACCCATGGCTTCGGTTTATTGAAAATATTTTTGTTGCTACTGATATCAGTTCCTCAAACTTGTACATACTGCTCTGAGATCAACATATCGCACCTTAGCATAAATAACCGAACATTTTGCTTCGCAAAGTTCTACCACACCTCATTCCCGATCCCTGCCATACCTTTACCACGACAGAAAAGTGCTGTTTAGGTAGATGGATGGCATTATACTAATTAGGATTATGTATTTATTTTATTTTTAAATATTTTTTTGGTTGTAGTTTTGGCAGTCGTTTATTGAGAAGTCGAGCATTGAGAAGGTGAGCCCAGTTGCATCGCGATGTTCGGTTATTTATGCAAACGAACTGTACAATACTAGGACAAAACTTTTCGTCCTATGCCCTTTTTACACCAAAAGTGCCCATCTTCACCACCCTCTCTCATTGCACAATGTCTATAAGAGTCAGCGAAAATTTGTTCTTCCATTAGCAAACCTGTAGATAACATGACAAAATTTACAAAATCCTTGAATGTTACCTAGTGATGGAGAAAAGGTTGTTTAAGTATCTGGTATCGGTTGCTATGTACTTTTTTTGTATGGGGCCCCATACAAAAATCTAAGTCACTTTCTCACTTGTTGACACAATCATGAACAATGAAGACAGCTTTGATTCCTTACACTTCTACTTTTAGAGGTTTGAATAGATAGTGATCCCCTAGCTGATGGGAATATTTCAAGTGTTTTGAGATTGATTGTTTAAAAATGTCCATTTTTGGTGTAAAAAGGGCATCGGACGAAAAGTTTTGTCCCCGTACTTTTTTTTTGTATAATACAGTACCGTACTTACCTTTATAAGTAGGCAACTGTGTTAATCTGCTCGGTGTTTCTAAATTTACAACCCAGTGCTTGAACATTTGTGTAACGAATTACGGATCCAGCGATTGGAGAATTTTCAGTTACGGTGTAGGCGCAAGGCCTTATCATGGACCCCCGCTTTTCTCAATCACAAACCCCAAGTTAACCAACACCTTCCTCTCATCATCCAAAGTCGTGAAATCCAAAAAATGTCACAAGCTTTCAGCTATAATAATAACTCTTTCAACGTCGCAAATAAAGTTACCTTTAACTACACTACCCCCGATGATGAGTCAAAGATACTGGCGTGGCTGTCTCCATTGGAGCCATGGGCGCACCACCGAGACATCGGAGCCGAGAGGGTAGACGGTATAGGAGCTTGGCTACTGGAAGCCGAGGAATTTAAGCGATGGCATCATGCCCCGAGGGAGGGTGAAGCTAATCATGCGATCTTATTCTGCGACGGCAATCCAGGGGTGGGAAAGAGCTACATCATGTAAGAGAATGTATCGTTGCCGGAAATTAAAGAATGGTATTAATAGGTTGCGATAATAGTTCGCTAGTTATAGACAAGTTGTGTGATGAGGCTAGAGAGGGAGATACTTCCGTGATGTATTTTTACTTCGACTTTGCTGCCCGGAATGAGCAGTCGCCAGTGAATATGCTCGGCTCCCTGCTGAGACAGTTTGTTAGCGGACTGAAGAAAATCCCTGAAGCGATAGTCCAGGATTTTCAGAAGCAGAAAAATGGTATTGGGGGTAGAGGCCTGCAAGTTCTGGGAATTATGAAGATGTTCCAGGCCATCGCAGCTACGAAGCGCATGTTTATCTGTGTTGATGCACTTGACGAATGTGTGCCGGAGCATCGGATGGTAATTCTTGAGTCACTGCGACAGATTCTTCAGGGGTCATCGAATACTCGTTTATTTATGACTGGAAGGCCGCAGGTCCGGAGTGAGGTGGAGAAGAGATTGGAAGGAAGGGCAATTTTTAGATCGATACAGCCTACGGAAGATGGTGTTATTAGATATCTGCACGATAAACTCCGGAAGGACACTACTCCGGAGATCATGAGCAGCACGTTGGAAGCCGAGATTATGAAGTCGATTCCCGAAATAAATTCTGAAACGTATGTAGAAGCGAGTGCAAGGGAAGGGGTACCCTAAGTTAATGGCTGACATATTTGAATCTAGATTCTTACTTGCTTCTCTCCATATCAAGGCAATCCTGCGGGGAACCACCATTGCTCGGCGGAAGAAAGCACTCGAGTCGATAAAGAATGGTGCAGGATTGGCGGATGCATATGATGTGACGCTGGAGCGGATACAGGCTCAAGACGAGGAAAGGACAAAACTTGCGATGACTACTCTCACATGGGTCTGTCATTCGGAGCGGCGGTTACAGGTGGATGAGCTGTGTCATGCTCTGGCAGTGGAGATAGGAGCAACGGATTTCGATCCCGAAAATATTCCTTTGATCGGTACTTTGCTCCAATGCTGTCAAGGCTTAATCACGATCGATAAGGAAGCTTCAACTGTTCAGTTAATCCACTATACCGTCCAAGAGTATCTTTGTGGTCATCCAGCCCTCTTTAGCAAACCTCACTCGATACTTGCAGAAACATGCTTGACGTATTTGAACTCACGGCATGTCAAGAGCCTCACACCCCATTATCTCCCAGATGATCAAAGCATGGCATTCTTCAAATATTCTTCGAAATACTGGGGAACACATGCGAAGAGGGAACTCTCAGATCATGCAAAGACCCTTGCGTTGGAGCTCTTGGACCAGTACGAAGACCACGTGTCCGCTGTATCACTTCTGAAGCAGTTTACGCTTCCCGAATTTATGGGAGATATCAGTACTGCTCCGATTTTCTCCGGACTGCACTGCGCATCGTTCTTCGGGATTGTTGAACTTGTGACTGGAATTTTGAATAAGGGAGGTTGTGGGATCAACCAACAAGATTGCCTGGATAGTACACCACTTTCATGGGCGGCGCAGAATGGACACGAAGAGGTGGTCAAACTATTGCTAGGACGGGAAGGTATTGATCCCAATCTCCCGGATAAGTATAATCAAACACCGCTCTGTTGTGCTGCCATCGAGGGGCATGAAGGAGTGGTCGAGCTGTTGCTGGAACGGGAAGATATCGACCCGAATCTCCCTGATGAGAATGATCGAACACCACTCGGGAGTGCAGCCTTTGAGGGGCATGAGGGGGTGGTAAAGCTATTGCTGGGACGGGAAGATATCGACCCCAATCACCCTGATAAGTATAATCTAACACCACTCGGGTGTGCTGCTGTGGAAGGACATGCAGAGGTGGTCAAGCTATTGCTGGGGCGGGAAGATGTTGACCCCAATCTCTCTGATGAGAATGATCGAACACCACTCGGGTGTGCAGCTTTTGAGGGGCATGAGGGAGTGGTTAAGCTATTGCTGGGGCGGGAAGATGTCGACCCCAATCGCCCAGATGAGAATGATCGAACACCACTCGGGTGTGCTGCTGTTGAGGGACATCAAAAAGTAGTGAAGCTACTGCTAGGACGGGAATATGTAGACCCCAATCGCCCTGATAAGCATGATCAAACACCACTCTTGTGCGCTGCTGCCGAGGGACATGAAGGGGTGATCAAGCTATTGCTGGGGCGGGGAGATGTCGACCCCAATCGCCCTGATAGGTGTGGTCAAACACCAATCTGGTGGGCTGCTGTCAAAGGACATGAAGAGGTGGTCAAGCTATTGCTGGGACGGGAAGATATCGACCCCAATCACCCTGATAGGCATGGTCGAACGCCGCTCGGGCATGCTGCTGTGGAAGGACATGAAGAGGTGGTCAAGCTATTGCTGGGGCGGGAAGATGTCGACCCCAATCTCCCTGATGAGAATGATCGAACACTACTCGGGTGTGCAGCTTTTGAGGGGCATGAGGGAGTGGTTAAGCTATTGCTGGGGCGGGAAGATGTCGACCCCAACCGTCCTGATAAGTATAATCAAACACCACTCACATGTGCTACCCTCAACGGACATGAAGGGGTGGTCAAGCTATTACTGGGGAGGGAAGATGTTGACCCCCAATCGCCTGGATGAGAATGATCGGACACCACTTAGGTGTGCCGCTGTTGAGGGAAATGTAGGAGTGGTGAAGCCATTACTAGGGCGTGAAGATGTTGACCCCAACACGTCAGATTAGCACGGCAGTACACCGTTCTCTTATGCCTCTAAGAGCGGACATGGAGGCGTGATAGAGTTACCGTTGGCCCACATGTCTGTGGAAAGCGCAGATGTGCAGCGGCCTAACTGCCATAAGAGACCTAGGCTGAGATAGAGCCCTAGGGCAGTCAATGGATTCCCACCAAATCGCATGGGATTCCTCTTTTCCCGGTGCTAGCCCTCCCCTCAGATATCCTATTTTCATACACGCTATTGTATGTAGCCCTCCTCATCTCCACATTTTCCTTCTATGATATATATCCTTTGCATTAGCCCTCTAAGACATGACCTAGAAGTTCTCCTCACATGTCATTGGCGGAAATCTTATGATATGATACATGTGTGCAGACAGACTCCTCTGAAACCTGGGAATATTTGTTGATGTTTACGAATCGGGGCATGAGTTTTTGCGGCTTTTGCTTCGTTTACAGAACCCGGGGGACTATTTCTTTCAACTTGCGTCACTTATCTTGATTACAATCCCCGGTCGCATAGATTTCTAGTTACACTATCTCCTCTTTTTCTAATTTTTCTTCATATACTTATTTCTTCTCCGCCCTCCCTTGATAGCAATGGATACTGTCGGTGAATAGATGGATAGGTAGATGAACTGCATATATATTCCCTTACCGATACCCGAGGGCCTACGTAGGTGTCCCTGGAGCACCATGAGCATAAGGCCCGATCTCTAGACATTCTGATCCAGGGATAATTTCATTTCCTGTACCATACGACACATCATTTCATTGTCTCTATTGGCATTTAGTGCGGGGCAGGTTTTTCTAGGGTTGGTTGTTCTATGGTGGGCCGACAAAAATCAAAACACATAATCTTTGTCCTTTCAGATTTGTTGGATCAGCAGAAATATCATAGTCTTTCTGATTATAACTAATATAAATTGGATAGGAACTCATAAGCGGTGATTATTCTCGTACTAGCGGAGTGAGTAGATCGAAATCGGTGCGGTCCCTCCTAGCTTTATGAGTTGTGGATTGAGCGTGGTAAAAGACATAACCTATTATGTGTGACCAAGCAATCTAAGCTCTCCTGCGGCATTTAGATACTTGCTAAAACAGTCTCATCAAAAAAGTATTGTACAGTACATAACCCCGAATTCGAAAGAGCCCTGTGTAGACTACACTTTCCTCTCTCCTGCAGAACGCCCCGGTTACATGAGCGTTCCCAGGCCTGCTGTTGGGATATGGAGGGCGGAGGTATCGTAGGCTTTTGTGGTTACTTGGACGAGGCCCTAGTGTGCATAACCCGGGTGATGAGCACGCACAGATACTCTCCACCCCTTCCCCCTCCGGTAAATGCGCCGAGCATAGCGACTGGATGGTAATGATCTTGGAAGCCGGGGAATATTGAACTATCGAATGGTGTTTCTGGATTGGGGAATCATGGATCCTCGCTCGTGATTTTTTCACATTAGGAAAAGAATCAAAAAAAATCAGGAGCCCCCCGATAAATGGAAGAACATTTGGAAGTCAAAAGAGCATCCTTAGAGTGCCAGGTTTCTAGCATTTCTTCAAGACTTGTATATAGTGAAGAAGTGAATTATACAGAGAAAAGTCCTTCCAAGCTCGTAAACAAAAATCGTATATCATAGATTTTTCAGCAACCCCTGGGGGTTTCTAAATTTGAGAACAAAAATCAAAACTTTATCACTACCTCTGCCATATTCCCCTTTCCCACCATTCCCACCTTCACAAGTCGATTGGCAATACCAGTACAGTACATTACGCCCACCCACCGGGCCAACTTCATTCAACCACTCACATCTCGGTGCTAAGAACCAGCAGTTAATCAGGATACCCTAGAAACTGCGATCCATATGATATACAGAAATATTCCCGGTATAAGTGCTCAACCTGCCCCCAAGTCCCCAGCCCATGGCGCCCTGAACCCACGCCCGGGACCCACGCCCGACAGGAGCGGGATATCTATCCCTCTCCAAGAACTTATCATCCATCAATCTGTCGCTCCTGTATGGGCTTTTCCTTTATCACAAAACTTCGTTGGGGACTCAGAGTTCTATGTGGAGAAGGAGGAGGTTGATGTTCGGTTTCCATTTCGGCTAGTCCCGAGGAAGGAAGGAACAAAGGATTGCAATAAAATGTTTGTGAGTACTTTTCGTTTCTACTCTCGATATACACTTGAGTAGTGTGCCGGACTAAACACACTCTCTTAGAAAGAGAATGATATATAAGCTCCAAGACTATTTTTGGTGGGTTCCTGGTCGCTATTTTAAAATGGGTGGCTGATTCTTGGTAAGGAGATACGAGTATTGTACAGTACCGTACGTGCACTCTTTTCTAATTCTTTCTTTTTTCATAGCTGACTCCATGATAATGCCAAATTGTTATATCGAAGCTAAGCAAGTCTCCACTACCGGTTCGTTCATATCACGAGATGCGGATACCCTCCAGGGAGCGCCCAGATACAGAAGCAAGCACTATCGCGTTATTCCGATGCCAATGACAGAAAACATAGATACAGTGTCGACCGATTCGTCTAGAAAGCTAGGCTATCCTCTCATCCAAACCCAGCATGGGCTACGGGACACTCGCCCTTGGGATTGCGATGCCATGCATAGTATAGCACGCAACGGTTGTTGTTACCAGAACGGGAGCAAAAAGCTATGAAGTATTATTCAGACTACGTGTAGTAAGTAGTCTGCTCTACAGCTAGCGAGCTATCCGCTTAAGTACTAACCGCGATTGCAAGTTTGACAGAATTTGAACTAATTGGATTACTCAAACCTGCATATGACTCTCTATGCTGCGGAACACGTTAAACTACCTGCCTGCACAAACAACCGCACACATCAACAGGGCCCCGCACGTCCTGGTGCCGACAAGTTAATAGATAAAGCACTCATAGAACATCTAATTACCCCCCTCCCTATTCTATCTTATCTATTTACTTTGTCACTTTACAAGACGAGAGCCCCGGCAACCCATCGCATTTGTTACGAAGAACGTGTGTGGCACTTCAAGGGCCATCAGGGTCTGGCGGAAAATCTAGACAACACCGCAGGTCGAGCAGCTGATTTTTTTTTTTTGATAGCAGGCGAGAGGGACATTGGCTGCGGGCGGCTTTAGTGGGGGTTTGACCCCTTAGGAGAGGTATCATACAAGGGGTATCATAACTAGCTTTCCGAGATGCAGGCCGGTTGGGAGGGGGGTTGCGGGAGTCACACAATAGGCATGGCGGTGCTGGTTTTGATTGCTGGTTGCCAGGAGCAAACATCCTGCGATTTTATTGGCGATTTTTTTTAGCAGTTATCATGGTGCGAAAGGGGGGGGGTAGGAACAGGCCGTATGGTGTATTTCGTCTACCGTTCAGGCGATACATACCGTAAAAACTCGCTAAATCCACCATCAGAAATCTGGCGCTAAGCTGACTGGTAGGGGGGTACGCCATATGCCAAGACAGCGAGTGACAGGTAATGATGCAGAAATTGAAGAAACTGCACAGACAAATGCACAGACAATATCAAGTCCGAAGACTCACTGAATCTCAAACCCTAGTTAGTTCAAATTGTAGAGACATTGGGAATACCTCTCGTGACTCATAAAATATAACTAAAATGTAAATACCTTCATAGCACCATGAGTAAGACTAGTATAATACTGAAAGTATTGTCAAAACAGAAGTAGAGTGACTATTTATCATGAGTTGAGTCAGTGTATAGAAAGTATAATTAATTATGAGATTGAAGGGGAGTAGTATAAAGCGAAGACAATAATGTAGAAGAAAGAAAGTCAATTCAAAGAAGAGCAAGATACTAAAATCTTTCAGAATGCCCCCAATTTGAAGCCCCAAACGTCGTCGAGGACCAAAGCCAAAACCTATTCACAAGCAGAAATTAAGTCAGCAAGAGTTAAAGCCTATCACCTATCCTGAATGAACATATAGCCAAAGTCAGAAACTTCGAGTACTAACCTTCCTTGAAAATCATTCCATTCCCCTGCCTCGGTCAGGAGAGTATCAACATCCTACCCAGCAAGAAGCGGCAGACCTATATCAAATTCCATGAAGAACAATTAGCGACTGGGTGAGAAAGAAGGAAACAATAGAAAAGTTTGGCAAGAGGTCACCAGTGAAGAAGGAGGACTCACTAGGATATACATGAAGAGTTCTATGGCCTGACATAGAAAATAGGTTGTATGACAATTTTGTAAAAAGGAGGGAGGGGGGCAGGACAGTACGGCAGGGGTGGTTCAGAATTCAATCGCAGTTTATGTTTCAAGAGATATATCCCACGGTGGATCCGGTAACATTCCGCTTTAGCAATGGATGGTTCGGCGGTTTCCTGAGTCGCCATAAAGTCAGCCTTCAATTTATAACCAAAAAAGCACAAAACCTCCCCGCTGATTATGAAATACTCATTCTCAACTGGCTTCAGTTCAATCGGCGAAATTCTCAGCCTCGTGTCTCCAACTTCTGGGAGGTGGCTGTCGAGCATCCTGTTGGCCGATATGAGCTTTCAAACATCTGTAACTTAGATGAAACTCTGATTCCGTTTGAATATCTTCAAGGGAAAACTTACAATCAGGTTGCAGAGAAGACAATATGGGTGAAGGAAACGAGATCGGGCTGGGATAAATGTCAGGCGATATTAGTTCTATTCATATTTGTGGATGGAATTCCACATGTACCTCCAATGGTTATTTTTCATGGCCCTGGTGCCAGACTTCACGCAGAGAAACAGCGATATCCTCTGAACATTCTTGTTGAATTCAACCCTACGGTCTATATGAATGATGTATTGTTCGAAAAATATGTCAGCAACCACCTGGTCCCAGTTCTCGGAGGTCGACCTACCCTATTTGCCCTAGATTTAATGGGCTCTCATAAGACTCCGACGATTCTCAACCTTCTTCGGCAAAAGAATATTACCCCGTCCCTCATCCCAGCTGGATGCACTAGTCTTGTTCAACCTCTAGACATATTAGTTAATAAACTCTTTAAAGACCTAATGAGAGATCTTACCAATGAGCGAATCTTCCAGTTGGAGTTAATGGAATTATTTGAGAAGTGGACGATTGGGGATCGCCGAGTAATGACTACAGAGTGTGTTGCGAAAGCTTATGACCTTTTCTACAAAGAAAAGGAAGAGGTTATTTGTCATGCTTTCCGCAAATTAGGCTTGTCGCTTCCCATTGATGGTTCGCTAGATCATATGTTAGATATAAAAGGTTTTAGTTTATTGGAGATTGGTAATTGGGGGAAGAATTAAACCCACTTGATCCAAGGGCAGATGTGCAAAATGAGAACGAGAATGATATTGAACTTGTACTTACCTGAATAGAATCTACCTTCAGTTTTCCTTCTTTCAATCGTACTGCAGAATCTTATGATGTTCAAAATTTGCGAATCAAGGCATTATACCTGACTGCCATCTTTCTTGGCATATAGCGCAAACCGCCTACTGTCAGGTTAGTGCCAGATTTCCGATGGTGGATTTAGCGAGTACCTTATCATGGGTGCCCTCGGCTGTTCTAAGTTATCGTAAAATCTTGTGAAATTCATATCCCTGTAAATCACGACATCAGCCAAAGATAGGTTTAGCTTAAGTTAGGGTATTGAGATCCAATAGAGTAGAGCCAAATGAAAGGCGATACCGTGTCAGGAAAGCATTAGTTCTTAGGAACTTGTGACTTAGAACTAGGTCTGATGGAGATAGTAGATCTCACGAGATTTTACGGTTCAAGGGGCAGGCATATAGCCATCGCACACGCTATTTTGTGACCTACCAGTTTTCAGGGACTTTTTGCTGGCAAGCCACTTTGGTGTGTGCGAAGACTCTTTTTTTTTTTATTTTTAATAAACTTTTTTCATTTTAGGCTCCCCAGCTACTCTAAAGCGTACAGCCTACATACAAACAATGCCTACAGTCCTAAACCCCACGGACCTTGCCAAATAAACTTCCCTCAAATCAAACCAGCCATCTATCCCAGATCAGTCAGTGCTGGAACGGCCACTCTGCGCTGGACTTTGGTGCCAGCCTTCCGAGCCAACATGCTGCACCAGAATCCACCATGCTCCAACCTCTCCAAAACAAACGAAAAGCTCAAAACAGGTTCCGCAAAAAATTATCCTCAAAAACCACCAAACTATAACCCAACCCTATCCCCTCAAACCTCCTCCCTAGTAATAGATACAATGGTAGATCTACAAAACAAAAGAAACATCCACATATCTAGCCATTGACCCGAACCCTCCTTTCCCAGTTACCGCTCACGGGAATAACCTTGATGCTCCATCCATGAGTCGCATACATGGTGGGATGGACCTGTGCCTTTCTTACTCGCCCATACCAACCAACAAAAAAAATACTAATCAAACGGAGGTCCTAAATACCCCCGCCCCAGAGGCCTAAACCCCTGTCTCGGGTATGAGCCCGGATCAAAGGAGTTTCTGCCGTTGCTAGCATAACCCCTACCTTAACCCCTCCCCCCTATCCGTCTATCACCAAACCTAGGACCCACATGCCCCCTAGGCCCAGTCGGCACCCCAGATGTCACCCTAACACCCACCTCTGCTGACCCTCTCGGACACAATGGTGCTTTCACAACCACCAAATCCTCAGTCACCTCCAAACATCAACCATCATCTAACCTCCTCTTCTTAATACCCCCCCCCCAGCAGCCTCACCAAAGCTACCATACCCCCCTCCTCTTGACAATTCCCCACTGACACCGCCACTACGGAGTCAGCCACACCCGACACTACCACATCCTCATCACCCACTGCCATAATGCGGCTCCCCATCACACTGTCTGGGACCCCAGCCTCCTCTTTCTCCTCAGCCACACCCCTTTCAGGCATAGCCACCTCCTCTTTCTTCTCCCTCCTATCCCCTTCCACCAAAACCTCACCAAGCCACAACTCCAGCTTGTGATTCCTCTTCAACAACACCGACACGTGATGCCAAAGCCTCGAAACCTCTTTCTCCTACTCCAGAACTCTTTTCAGAGCCTTCACCGTAATCAAACCCGATTTGGCAACCTTGGTCACCAAAAAAGATGTAGAACATCGCTTAGCCATTTTAACCGATCGTAGGTAGTTTAGGATAGATGAGGAACGATAAAGATGAGATAGAAGAGATATATCTATCTTCCAAACGATGAAAATCTAATGAGTAGGAATCTCAGAAGATAAAGACTTGAGGCTATTGTGAGATGGGTCCCAAGGATAGTGATTGGTCAAAAACCGAAAATGTGACGCATCACTGAAGTAACAATTTCAATGACTGTGGTTGTAGCTGACGTGGTGGATGTGTGCGAAGACTTTTTTTTTTTTTTTTTTAATAAACTTTTTCCATTTTGGGCACCCATGCTACTCTAAAGCGTATCGCCCTATCAACTACTAAGCTACAGGCATCGCCCCCTTCCTAGCGGTAAAAACAAAAGAAATATTTCCAAGATCAAAAAACCACTACGACATGGAAAAACCTCAGACCTAATCCTCAAAACCTGAAACCCGAGCCCACCTTACTCCCCCCACCAAAATCCACCCCCTTACCCTTCTCCTTCTTCTTCGCCTTCTCCGCCTCCTCCATCCCCTTAAACATAGCCGCCATCATAGACCCAAGAACATCGACATCGCTACCAATGGCCTTAAGCCCAGCGACAGCTAAGGTAACTGTTAGGCGGGAGCCTATCTCAAAGTCTTGTGAGATAACTCAGGCCGATAATCTTAATCGTAGACGGAGATTGTCTAGAAAGGCTCAATGATTTAATAGAGGTAGGTAAAGTGATAAAGATTTTTCTTGCGTAAAAACTTATATTGATAAGATCTCTTCTCGTTGCTTGATAATGTTCAAATAGCTCGGGAGGCACCTCGATATTTATATGCCGCGTCTGGGTGGTCGCAGGCTACATCTAAGTCTCATACTAACTAAGTACCTGCTAACAAACTCCAGCTTTGTTATCGAACCTCTCAGCATTGCAGACATATTCTGCAACCGACATCTGCGAGGCATAAGATAGACTTGTTACGATAATCGCACCAATAGCCATTATCCCTCCATAGTGATATCGTTATCGTAGTGTTCCGTCAGTATCCGTAGGATACTATTGACGTGTGTGAGTGTGGGTATGCCTGATTGTTCAGACTACCTCATCCGACAACACCATTCACTTCTGCGACTTTCATCGCGAGAGCGTGGAGTATAGAATGTGTTGTCTAACCATTGTCCGTGAAAAGGTCCTGTTACTTAGTGACCACCTTCGTGACTCTCGTCTTTTAGCGCTCAGTAACTTTATGAGACGTTGACCGATTTGGCTTGAACCACTTGCATAAGCTCGCCAAAGGTCTTCCCTCATATATCCTGCGAACGGGATCCGGTTGGACGGACTGCCGTGACGTATACGGGGTTACGAGGAGGGCTCCAATGACCTTGTCTTTGGTGAGGGGACGCAACTACGGCGGCGTCTGCCGATGTAGCGCCGTTCCAACGCTGGTGCGGGAGGGGCGTGTTGGCTTGTCTTTTTGAACTCAGAATCCTAAGGTAGGGTAACTATAGGTCTTTATTCACTAAGGGAAGGCTAAGCCTTCTGGTATGCCTAACACTAACCCTCTTCCCAACCTCCTCCACCTCCTTCCTCAGAACCGGTATCCCATCTTCTACATTCTTCCCCGAAGGTGCCATACCAACCACCCCAGTCAACCTCCTCACCTCACCCCTGACGTCCTTCATCAACGACACCACACTCTCTCCACCACCAGCCACCGCCTCCTTCACCTCATCTACCGCCTTCCTCCAAGCCGGACCTTTCCTCACCGGGGCCACCGCCACAAACCTTCTAACAGAGCACCACACCCCACCAACCCAAAGGCCAGTGCGGCACAATTGCCCAGCCACATCTCCTCCTCTTATCCTAACCACCACAGTGGACGACAACGAGCCCCTCTCGTTCCTCTTTTGCAGCTCACCCTCGGGAACCAACCACTTGGCGCCCTCACAAAACTCGACCCCGGCCTCCATTAGCCCAGCCTGGACTCCACCAATCCCCGTCTCCCACCTCACACCACCCACATTTACCGCCGCTGGCAACCTCAAATCCCTCCTCTTTTCAGGGTCTACCGGCCCTCCCACCTCCACCTTCCTCCTCTTACTACCCTCCACCTCCTAGGCCATTATGCCCCCCAAACTCCCCACCCGGGTATTCAACTTTCTCGTAGACTCACCCCTTGGGCAAGCTTCTTCGTCCGGTGACGGCGACCTCGGGCTCAACGGAGCCCTCCCGAACTCTATCTCCTCCTTTAACATCACTAACTCAAGCCTTGCCTGCCTGAGCTCCTTCCGTAGTCTGTTGTTATCGGATATAATCTTGCTGATTATATCCTCCGTCGGTCGAGTGTCGTCCTGGTGTTCAGTTGTCGCAACACTGAAAAGCCTTTTTGAGGCCTTGGACATCGTGGTGGATCGGTAGGTAATTGGTCAAAAACTAAAATCGTAGCTTGTCTGACAAGTAATAATTTCAACGACTGGCGTTGTAACGGTCACGGTGCATGTGTGCGAAGACTTTTTTTTTTTTTTCTTTTTTTTTTTTTATCATCCTTTTCGATTAACTAAGCTCGAGTATGGGGTTTTCGGCCACCCGTAGTTTTCGGCCAACGTGGCAACCACAACGGACCAATCAACCCCCAACTCAAAGCCAACCATATCACAATCCCACGATGAATACACGCGAGGAAA
>Ga0307509_10004891_pt1 | contig 18987 bp, 13 predicted proteins | sample 10_EM_MG_FD_202245 | JGI IMG/M metagenome (GOLD analysis project Ga0307509, IMG submission 202245) | Populus trichocarpa ectomycorrhiza microbial communities from riparian zone in the Pacific Northwest, United States - 10_EM | ecosystem: Host-associated > Plants > Roots > Unclassified | place...
AAGCTCTGACGACGGACAAAGTGCAGAGCTTCAGAGACGCTTTGACGGATGCAGCCAATCTATCTGGATGGAGCTTAGGGAATTCTGAGTAAGCTCTTGAAATATATCCCATGAGAAAATATTCGTTTAATTTAAAATTATTGAGAATGATGAGCTCTATGAATCCATATTTATTTTATTTGATTTTGAAAACGTTGTAGCGAAACACTTCTATAGATATTATGTGGTTGGTTGTTCTGTGTATTAAAATATTTGTTTTTTTTTTTTAAAAAAAAAATTTAGTGTTTTTAGATTATTTTAATGTGTTTATATTAAAAAATATTTTAAAAAATAAAAAAATATTATTTGTAGCGAAATGTTTGTATAGATATTAATTGGTTGTTTGTTTTTCTGTTTTAAATTGTTTTTTAAAACAATTTTAAAAAAATTAAAATTAATTTTTTTAGTGTTTTTATATTATTTTGATATGTTTATATTAAAAATAATTTTTTTAAAAAATATTTATAGTGAAATGCTTGTATAGATATTAAGGTTTGTATTGATATTAAGTGGTTGTTAGTTTTTGTGTTTCAAAATGTTTTTTAAAAATATATTTTTTAAAAAATAATTTGTTTTATTTTAAACTAGTGTTTTTTAATTATTTTAATGTATTTATATTAAAAAAATATTATTTTAATATATTTTAAAAAATAATCAATTTTCTTGAATATCCTTGAGTTTTAGGAGATAAAAAGTAGATAGTTAGGAATCCTTACGTTAAAGTTTTTGAGGATAGTAAATGTTTTCTTCTGTCCTTAAATAATATTCTATTTATTTGAGTATTTATTTGAGGTGAAAAGGATAATGCTATATTAAAAAATAATATTGATTGAGATGATTCTATATGATAAGATGATATGAGAAAACATTAAATGCATTTGCATTTCATTGATTTTCTTAGATAAACACCGATTACATGTAGTTTCCAGTTTCAAGGATTGATTAGCTCTATCCATTGCCAAAATGATGCTCAATTACTCATATGTGCCTGCTACTAAGGAGTGAGTATGTTTATATGTTTCTTCTTGTTTGTCAGGCTGGAGTCTGAATTTATTGAGAATATCGTTGGAGATGTTATGAACAAATTGCATGTCATGTCTTCAAGTCGCAGTACGGCGGGTCTATTTGGAATTGATGATAGTGTTAGCAAAGTTGAGTCTTTGTTAAATATAGAATCTCCAGATGTTCTCATTGTAGGGATATGGGGAATGGGTGGTATCGGTAAGACAACGATTGCTGAAGTTGTGTGCAGCAAGGTTCGTTCTCGATTTGAACGAATATTTTTTGAAAACTTTAGGCAACAATCTGATTTGCGAAGAAGCTTTCTTTCATGGCTGCTTGGCCAAGAAACTCTGGACACTATGGGCTCCTTGAGTTTTCAAGATTCTTTTGTGAGGGATAGACTTCGTCGTATAAAGGTTTTTATTGTTCTGGATGATGTGGATAATTCAATGGCTTTGGCAGAATGGAGAGATTTGCTTGATGGACGAAACAATTCATTTGGTGCGGGCAGTAAAGTTCTCATAACAAGTAGGAACAAGCAAATACTCAATAATGTAGTTGATGAGACATATGAGGTTAAGAGGTTGAACTATGAAGACGCTATTCAACTCTTTAGCTCAAAAGCCTTGAAGATCAGTTGCATCCCCACAATTGATCAAAGACGCTTGATAGAAAAGATTGCAAGGCAAGTACAAGGAAATCCGTTGGCTCTTAAAGTTTTGGGTTCCTCTTTCTATGGTAAAAAAATCGAAGAATGGCGCAGTGCATTGAGTAAACTAGCTCAGGACCCTCCAATCGAAAGGGTGTGCAGAATTAGTTACGATGGGTTGGATTCAGAACAAAAATCCATATTTCTTGACATAGCACATTTCTTCAAAGGATGGCGGAAAGACAAAGCAACAAAAATACTATATGACTTTTATGGGTCTATGCATTTCAATTTAAGGACGCTCATTGATATGTGTCTCATAACTACTTCTCATAACAGTCTAGAAATGCATGATTTACTACGAGAAATGGCATTTAACATTGTTCGTGCAGAATCTGATTTTCCTGGCGAACGTAGCAGGTTATGTCATCCTCCTGATGTCGTTCAAGTATTGGAGGAAAATAAGGTTAAAGCTACAGCCATTAACTGTCGTTCATGTATTTGCTCAAAAGTTGATGTGTTTGAGTAGATTGTATTATTGTTTGTTTATTCTTTATTCTTGTTTAACAGGGAACTCAAAAAATTAAAGGCATATCTTTGGACATGTCCGTGTTACCGAGACACATACTCTTGAAATCTGATGCCTTCGCAAGGATGGATGGTCTTCGATTTCTCAATTTCTATGGCCGTCGTGACTCCCAAGAAGATAAAATGCAGCTTCCTCCTACTGGCCTCCTCGAATATCTTCCTAATGAGCTGAGATATTTGCGATGGGATGGATTCCCTTCGAAATCCCTGCCCCCATCTTTTCGTGCTGAACACCTTGTCGAGCTTCACCTACGCGGAAGCAAGCTTGTAAGACTTTGGACAGGAGTAAAGGTATGATTCAATTGCTGCAGATTTATGATCAGAAATATGAAGTTGGAGGTGCTAACTTTCTAATGATGCCTTTTGCTGTTGACAGGATGTTGGAAATTTAAGAAAAATTAACCTATCTGGCTCTCCATATTTGACGGAATTGCCAGATTTATCAATGGCTAAAAATTTAGAGCACTTTAATTTTATGTCTTGTTTGCTTTTGCGTTTTAAAATTATTTTTGAAAAAAATTAAAAAAAATTTATTTTTTTATTTTAAATTAATATTTTTTTAATATTTTCAAATTATTTTAATGCATTTTAAAATAAAAAATATTTTAAAAAATAACTATAATCACACCTCCAAACAGACGCTTCAGACTAAAAGACTGTCCAAGTTTAACCGAGGTTCCGTCATCTCTTCAATATCTTGACAAGCTGGAAGAACTTGCTATAAGTCGGTGCCTAAATGTGACCACGTGTCCAACGATTTCACAAAATATGACACGCTTACATTTGGAGCAAACTTCCAACAAAGAAGTTCCACAATCAGTTAATCGCAAGTTGAAATGTCTTTATGTAAGTGGAACCTCTATCAAAGAGGTGCCCTCATCAATCCAGTTTCTCACAAGACTCAGCTATTTGGATATGAGTGGTTGCCTATGAAATATTTGTTGTTTCTTAACTTGAGTAAAACATGCATTAAAGAGATACCTTCGATATCGTTGATGACTCTAAACATGCATTAATGGATATTAGTTTTAAGAATATTTAAATTATTTTTTGTATTTTTAAAATGTTTAAAAATTATCTTGTCTCTGATAATTACAACAATGATAAATGATAAATGAATCTCATGAAAAATTCTTGGATTTGATGCCCCATTATTATAAATTATACATATGCCTAAGGCAGGGTCTTAAACACGTAAAGCCTAAGCTACTGATTCAAAATCAGCCTCGTCTTTTTTCCTCGAGTTACTTCCGTTTTCTCCCTCCAGACCTACCTTACCACCAGAGTCTTACTCTTGTTTCTTCGACTGTTTCTCTACAAAACAATGGCTATGTTTTTCAAAATACTTGTAATGTTCTAAGAAAATACTTGGATTTGATGCCCCCATTATTATAAATTATACATATGCCTAAGGCAGGGTCTTAATTAAACACGTAAAGCCTAAGCTACTGATTCAAAATCAGCCTCGTCGTTTTTCCTCGAGTTACTTCCGTTCTCTCCCTCCAGACCTACCTTACCACCAGAGTCTTACTCTTGTTTCTTCGACTGTTTCTCTACAAAACAATGGCTATGTTTTTCAAAATACTTGTAATGTTCTAAGAAAATACTTGGATTTGATGCCCCCATTATTATAAATTATACATATGCCTAAGGCAGGGTCTTAATTAAACATGTAAAACCTAAGCTAATGATTCAAAATCAGCCTCCTCTTTTTTCCTTGAGTTACTTCCGTTCTCTCCCTAGACACCTACCTTGCCACCAGAGTCTTTATAGAATTGCAACCCCACAATTGATCATAGAGACTTGATAGAGCAGATTGTAAGTCATGTACAAGGCAATCCGTTGGCTCTTATAGTTTTGGGTTCCTCTCTCTATGGTAAAAGCACTGAAGAATGGTGCAGTGCATTAAATAAACTAGCTCAGAACCCTCGAATTGAAAACGCGTAAAGAATAACAATTCATATTTCTTGATATAGCACATTTCTTCAGAAGATTTGAGCAAAACCAAGCTACAAGAATATTAGATGGCTTTTATTGTCAGCTTGTGATTTTCGATAGAAACATGCTCATTGATGAGTGTCTCGTAACTACTTCTCATAATATGCTAGAAATGGCATTTAGCATTGTTCATGTAAAATCTAAGTTTCCTGGAAAATTGATGCGGAACGATAAATATAGACTTGGTTTCAGACCTGGTTTCATTATGATTTACCAAATTGTGCCAATTACACCATAAATACATGAAAGACAAAAGATTTATGGGGTAGGTTATACTCACATCTTCAGGGACATTGTATAAAACAACCCGCCGATAAATAGTCTGATAGAGTGTGAGAAACTAATAATTAGAGAAACTTAAGGTTCACTAAACTAAATTTAGCAATGACATAAAACTTTACCCGGGACACATGCAAAATAGACAAAGGGGATCTAGCTTATTGGTCGAATGCACGCCATTTTTATGGAATACATCAAAGGATCTGAGTACTAGCACAATATCAAAAAAATGTGAAGCTTGTTTTGACCATTATCAACTTAGAAATCAACATCTGTGTGTGTGAAAAAACCATTGACCAAAGCTCTATAACAAATAAGAGTATACCTCACTGAGGCCAATGACGGCAATAAATTGTAAATTATAAGGTCTTCTCCCACTCTGAAACCAAGTTCAAGCTTGGTTGGCAAGAAGAATGTGAGGAAAGCAACGAAAAGGAAAAGAAAAAAAATATAGAAAACATGAATTTATATCATTGGTTCTATATGATAATAAAAAAGCTCATAAAATCAATCACAACCCAATACTAAGATATTTATTTTAATAGAGAAAATAGCGGTGAAGAAGAATAGCCTAGGAAATGGCGGTGAAGATTCGTTTAGCAAGACTGGGATGCAAAAACAAGGCATTTTACAGAATTGTTGCTGTTGATAGCCATCCTCCAAGAGATGGCAAACACCTTCAAGTTGTTGGTTTCTACAACCCTTAGCAGGTTCCCTCTTCTTCTTCTCACCCTTCTCTTACTATTTTTATATGCTCAGTTCACATGAAGATTTTTTTTCTTCTAATTTTAAAGACCCGGACTTTGAAGGCTTATTGGGTTTATTTTCAGGTTCTCATATCATCATTGCATGGTATGTGTAGATAACTTTGTTACTCGAGACTTAAACTTTGTGGGATAATGCATTTGTAATTTTATTTTCTTATGTATATGTAGTTTAATATGACCATTGATAGCACTGATTGTTCATCGTTCATTCTGTCATCAGTTAAAGTCTCAAAAATATGTTCATAGTTCTTAATTTTAGTAGTTTTGTGGGTTAATTTTCTTAATTTTTAATTTAAATCTAGTCCAAACTAAGGTCACTGGATCAAGGTTTTAAGAAAGAGTATTTCTTTCCTCTTTCGTTTTTCTGCTCAAGGATGGATGTAGGCCAAAAATGACATGCAAGCTCACATCATGAAAATGGTGAGGATTAAAAACATTCTATCAAGTTGATTTTTTTTTATTTTTTTATTTCAAATTATTTTTTTGTTTTTATATCATTTTGAGGTGCTTGTTGTTACCCATTTTTGGGTTCCCAAAAAAAAAGAGAAAATACAAAAACTATATATATATATCAAAAAAAAATATTCGGAAGAAATCCAAAAAAATAATAGGAGCAAGAAAAGGATGCTGGAATGCCGAAAAAATACCAAAATTGGTTGAGGAGATTCAAAAAAGGTTGAAATTTGACAGTATATTTTTTACTAGTGAGAGTCATGTTGACAAGGAAAATTCAATTTGAGGAAGAAAAGTCCAAAATCAGATGTTTATGGACTCAATTAAATCTTATCTAAGGTTTAATTGAATTTATGGAGTGTTTGATTGCAAGAAAAATTGATTTTTAAGTCAATTTCGGTTTTTATTGGATGAAATTAAAGTTCCGGGGTCCAATTATAATTTTGAACAGTTAATTTGGTCAAATCAGGGGTTTAATTGCATAATTATTGAAGTTGGATGGCCAATTAGGGACTTAATTGAAACAATCCAAAACCAATGACCAAACCAAAAAAAGGCGCTAAAAGCAAGGGATTTAATTACAATTGTTCTGGGGGCTTAATTACAAAATTGCATAAACATCCAAGGACCAAATCAAAAATATCATTTAAAGTTGCAAAACGGTGCCGTTTTATTCAACACTGTCCACTGCTTACGTGAGCTGGCCAAGAAAAGTTTGCAGCGGCGAAGGCGCGACTTGCTTCAATCAAGGGGGCATGTTTCATGGCTACCATGATGCACGTCGGCCATTACTCCGTCCCTGCAACAACAAAGGGAAAACACCTGCATCCTCTGGCTATAAAAGCCAGAGGATGTACTGCACTAGAGGGAGGTGGAGAAAAGAAACGAGAGAGGAGGGTGGAGAAAAGAAACGAGAGAGGAGAGGTGACAGTGAGGAAACACAGGATGAGAGACAGATAGAAGAGGGGAGAGACAGACGAACGAAAAAAACAGAGGGGGAGACGATAGATACAGGAGGCAGAAGGGAAAGGAAAACACAAAAAAAAACAGAGAGGAGTCGTGGGGAAAGGAAGAAAACAGAGGGGGAAGAGAGGAGAGCAGAACAGGGGGGAAACACATGAAAAATAAAGACGAGACAGAGAGGGATAGAAGAGAAAAAGAGAGAGGGGTGTACAGGAGAGAAAAGCAGAAAGAAAAGGGAAGGGAAAGACGGAGAGGAGGAGAACACAGGGGCTTCATCATTTCAAAAAAGCAGAGAAAAACCAGAAGAAAAAAAGACCCAGCGTTGATCATCTTCATCGTCCCCAGAACCAGTCACCACCGATCCTGCGCAGCAGTTTCATCGCCATCGTCTTCGTCTGTCTCAGTTACCAGGTAAGCTTCACACATTTCTCTTCACGTTGCATTTATTTTTGTCATTGCATGCATTTGTTCTTTCATTGTTATGTTTTACTGTTCAAGTGAAATATAATTCACTTGAATAGTAATGGTTGCATGCACGCGTGAGGAAGCTCACGCGTGTGTTTTTTTGGGCCGGTGATCTGGTTAGGCCTGTTGGATCTAACCCAGCCAAATCAACCGGGCTGGGCCCAACCCGAAAAAAAAATTTCTTCAAAAATTATTTCAAAAAAATCTGTGATTTTCCGCAAATTTTTTACTTCATTTTGATCAATATTGGTTTGTATTTTTATACTGTAAAGATACATATCCGGTATTAAAATACTCAGTTTTCGTCAAAACATTAAAAAAAAATTATTTTCATGCATACGGCCAAGTCTCTCAAAAATAATAATAATGAAAAATCATATTGTATTTTCATATAACAAAGAAAATTTCAAAAATATGTATTAGCATACATTTTAGCTTTAATAACTAGTTTATTAAAGTCACGAGAACTAGGTCAATATTTCAAAAATTCCAAAAAAATTATTTTGTTTCTTTTAATATCTGGGGTTATGACCTTATACGTAAGATGTATTCCGGATATTAAATTATTTTGTTGACGTCAGAATTAGCCGATAAGATAAGGATCTCCTTACCGAGGAGGACTTTTCTTAAACCATAGACGGACCAACAACTAGAAAACACGATAAGACCTTAGATTTTATCAGACAATAAAACAATGCAGCTTACCTTAGGTAGGGCGTATTTGGGGTGCTAATACCTTCCCTTTACGCAACCAGTCCCCGTACCCGATCTCTGAGACCAGTTAGGGTTTCTAATGACCAAAATACTAGGTGGCGACTCCCATTACAATTTTTCATTGATAAGAGATAAGAATTCCTTGGCTCCCCACATTTGCCACATAAGATAGAATTTGAGGGTGGATGTTTTCGCCGCGACGCCGCACACGTGCAACAGTACTGATATTAAAAATTAATTTTAAAAAATAAAAAAATATATTATTTTAATATATTTTCAAATTAAAAACACTTTAAAAATATTTGTTACTACAATAACAAACAGTTTCTCTCACAAATTCTTCTCAATCAGATAATGGTAGCCATTATAATATAATGTTAGGCAAAAATGTCATCTACATGCACAAACACTTAGAGTTGGAGGGTATCTATCTATGAGTATTGTAGTAGTTGTATTTAAAAATATTTTTCGATTGAAAATAAATTAAGATATTTTTTATTTTTAAAAATTAATTTTTATACCAATACATCAAAACAAACAAAAAAAAACTAAAAAAAAATTAATCTCAAATAGAAAAAAATCAAAATTTATAAAAATATTGTTTATATTGCAAAGACAAACAACACCTTAAATGCACTATTGTACCGCATCACAAATAACAAGACTAAAGCCTTTTGTAAATGGAAACTTTATTGGAAGTATTTTAAAAAATATATTAGTTTGATGTATTTTCAAATAAAAAACAGTTTGAATAATAAATGCTAGTACAATATCAAACAGATTCTCTAACAAACAGATTCTCTAACAAGTTCTTTTCAATTAAATCATCATAACCATTAAAATATAATATGAAGGTAAAAAAGTCCTCTGTAAGGCAAACACTTGGACTGAAGATACAGAGGGTGTTTACGAGTGTGATAACAAATGTCTTTTAAAGTGTTTTTTATTTAAAAATATATTAAGATAATTGTTTTTTATTTTTAAAGAATTATTTTTGACATCAACACGTCAAAACAAACTGAAAAAACTAAAAAAAAAATTATTTCAAATAAAAAATTAAAAAACTCAAAATTTATAAAAACATTTTTTATACTACAAAGATAAAAGCACATAAATACCCTTTCCTTCTACATCACATAAAACCAAATAACAAGACCTTAAGTCTTTTGTACATGAGAAATTTACAGGAAGTCAACAGCGTGTATCCTCTCTAATGTCCTGAGAAAATACTTGGATTTGAATTTTGTTTATTTTTTTTGTTTATTTTAAATTATTTTTTTATATTTTAATATCATTTTAATGTTCTGATATCAAAAATAAATTTTTAAAAAATAAAAAAAAATATTATTTTAATGCATTTTCAAATAAAAAATAATTTAAAAAATAAACAAGTTATTTTTAATTAAATCATCATAACCATTATAATATAATATGAAGGCAAATAAGTCCTTGCATGGCAAATACTTGGACTATAGATATAAAGAGTGTTTAAGAGTACGTCAACAACAGTTGTTTTTTAAAGTGTTTTTTGCTTGAAAATACATTAAGATAATCAACGGTTCTCTGACAGATTTTGATATGACCATTATCAAAAGCAACCGTTCCTTAAAGAGCAAAGACAAGAAATTCGTAATTTCCAGGAAAGTTATAAAAGAATTTGAAGTAAAAATTAATAGACTAAAGAATGATCGATGTGGGACACACAGAAGTGTTTAGTGTTTTAAAAAAATATATAATAAAAAAGTCGAAGAGAAAATAACAAAAGATCTGCTACTCCGCCAAGTGAATAGCAAATACATTTGAAATATTAAAAAAGGTATCTACTACAGCTGTGATATGATAAACAGATAGTTATTCCGGTAGAAGAAATAATGGACAGATAATTATTCCGGTTTTCTACAAGGTGGATCCATCCCATGTAAGAAATCAAAAAGGAAGCTTTGGGGGTGCATTTGCTAGACTTACAAGGAATAAAGCTCTGACGTTGGAAGAAGTGCAGAGCTTCAGAGACGCTTTGACGGATGCAGCCAATCTATCTGGATGGAGCTTAGGGAATTCTGAGTAAGCTCTTGAAATATATCCCATGAGAAAATATTCGTTCATTTGTTGAGGATTTGAAATTTAATTTAAAATTATTGAGAACGTTGTAGAGAAACACTTGTATAGATATTACGTGGTTGGTTGTTTTGTGTATTAAAATGTTTTTTTTAAAAAAAATTAATTTTTTTAAATGTTTTTAGATTATTTAAATGTGTTTATATATATTAAAAAATATTTTAAAAAATAAAAAAAGTATTATTTGTAGCGAAATGTTTGTATAGATATTAAGTGGTTGTTTGTTTTTGTGTTTTAAAATGTTTTTAAAAAAATTAAAAAAAAATAAAATTTTTTTTTTAGTGTTTTTATATTATTTTGATATGTTTATATTAAAAATGTTTTTTCTTTAAATAAATAAAAAATTATTTGCAATGAAATGCTTGTATAGATATTAAGGTTTGTGTTGATATAAAGTGATTGTTTGTTTTTAGTGTTTTTATATTATTTTAATGTATTTATATTAATTTTTTTAAAAAAATATATTATTTTAATGTATTTTAAACTCTTAGAAATCCTTTTGTAGGACAATCAATGTTTTCTTCTGTCCTTAAATAATATTCTATTTATTTGAGTATTTATTTGAGGTGAAAAGGATAATGCTATATTAAAAATTGATATTGATTGAGATGATTCTATATATTATGATAACAATACGTGCCTACTATGTATAGATGTATAGATGGCCTACTATCCATTGCCAATAATGATGCTCAATTACTCATACGTGCCTGCTACTAAGGAGTGAGTTTATGACATACAAAAATATAATACTCTCTTGCAAGAGGATCAGGTGTATACTTTCCTTGATGGATTAGATGACAGGCTTGACAAGATCAGAAGTGATGTTCTTCAACTAAAGCCGTTTCCAACTGTAGAACAGGCGTATGCATAAGTCCGAAGGGAAAATATCAGACAGACAGTCATGCTCTCAAATAATTGAACCATTCCAACTGCTGCTATGATCTCTAGAGGAGTGAGAACTAGTTCACAACATTAGTTTACACTTCAGGTGGCCAAACCAGGGACTTCCTCATCAAACGGAGGAAAACTGAATCCTTCAAAGGCTAAGGGACAAGTGGAGGGAGGAAGTAATGGATGCTCTTATTGTGGGAACATGAAACATACCCGTGAAACATGTTTTAAGTTGCATGGTTACCCAGAATGGTGGACTGAACTTAAGGCGTGAAAACATAGAGAATCTGCTGGTGGAATTGGAAGAGCAGCCATGGTTAATGCATAATCTGCTGGTGGAACTGGAAGAGCAGCCATGGTTAATGCAGAACCCGTGACTGGAGAACCCAAACTTTCACTTGCTCCACTTGTGAAGTCAAAGGAGCTCATGACTGCCCCTCTTGGTAATCAAGGTAACAACTATTGTTGTGACAGCAGTGCCTTACTTGTTTCTAAGGAAGGCAATAATAATGATTGGATAGTGGATTCAGGAGCCATTGATCATATGACATTTTGTCCAGATGATTTTGTAAAAATTATAGAACCAAGGCGGACTAGTATATTCAACGCCAATGGGGTTATGTATCCAGTTACAGGTGCTGGAACCGTAGATATATCATCATCAATTTCATTGCCTAATACTCTATTAGTACCATCTTTTTCCAGTAAATTAATATCTGTGGGTCAAGCCACCGAAGAACTCAACTGTGTAATGCTAATGTATCAAAATTTTTGTCTTTTTCAGGATATTCTCACGAAAGAGATCATTGGGCGTGGTACTAAGAGAGAGGGATTATACTACATGGACGACTTCAGTTCGGGCAGAGTCAATACTATGAGTCGCACATTTAGTGCAAGCAAAGAACAGATTTGGCTATGGCATTACCGATTAGGACATCCTTCATTCAGCTACATGAAGCATTTATTTTCGCAGTTATTTTCAACTTTGAGATATTCAGATTTCAGATGTGAAACTTGCATTTTAGCCAAGAGTCATCGTGTACCTTTTCCAATTAGTCTTAATAAAAGTGATATTCCATTTATTCTGATCCATTCTGATGTTTGGGGACCTTCCCCTATTACAACTGTTTCGGGTATACGATGGTTTGTGACTTTTGTAGATGACTGTATGCAGATGACTTGGCTATACTTATTGAAATGCAAGGATGAGGTATTTGGTGTATTTCAAGCATTTCATGCTATGATTCAAAACCAATTTTCAGCAAAAATCCATATTCTTCGATCTGACAATGGGGGAGAGTATATGAATCGAGATTTCTTAGAATACTTTCAAAGAAATGGTCTTCTCCATGAGTCTTCGTGTAGTCAGACTCTGCAACAAAATAGAGTGGCCGAACGAAAAAATCAACATATTCTAGAAACTGCACGTGCATTATTGATTGGATCGAAAACACCTGGTCGCCATTGGGATGATGTTGTTGTTACTGCTGTTTATTTGATGAACCGAATGCCCTTTAAGGTTTTGGATTTCAAAACTCCATTACAGGTTCTGTCACAACATGTTACTCTACCATCTTTATTGCTTATTAAACAACGTGTATTCCGTTGTGTTGCATTCGTTCATCTGCATAAAAATCAACGAACCAAACTTGAACCTTGCGCTCTTCGGTGTATTTTTTTGGGGTATGGTACCAACAAGAAGGGATATAATTGTTATGATCCAAATAAAAAACGGGTCTATGTAACAATGGATGTCACGTTTGTAGAGTCAGACAATTTTATTCGTCACAAATATCAACGTCTCCTCTTCAGAGGGAGACTTAGGATGAAGAGCAGAAGTGGTGGGATGGTCTGATCGAAGAAGTTGTGGTGACAGTAGCATCTCCTACAGAAACTGCTGTTATACATGTTGAAGAAGTTGTGGTGGCAGTAGCACCATCACCGGTTGCAGATGTTGTTGTGGCTGAAGAAGCTGTGGTGATAGTAGCACCATCACCGGTTGCAGATATTGGCCTAAGTGAAGAAGCTGAAGCTGCGGTTGCAGATATTGGCCTAAGTAAAGAAGCCGAAGCTGAACAAGAACAAGAACTTGAATCTCCTAGTAGAAAAACCCCTCTTCTTGATGTACCTGACAGTGACAATCCTTCCCCTGAGAATATTCCTGAGGTAGCATCTCCTTCATTATCTTCTAGCAATCTTTTGGATATCGCTATTGGTTATCACTTACCTTTCAGGCATAACCGAGGCAAGGCTCCAGCTCGTTACTCTCTAGGTGGTGAAGGGAAAAAATCTAAGTACCCGATCTCTAATCATATGATGACAAGAGGATTGTCCGACCCTCTTATAGACTTTACACACAGGTTATCTTCTTATCACATCCCTTGCGGAGTCCATGAAGCTTTAGCAGATCAGAAATGGTCATTAGCAATTCAAGAAGAAATGGAAGCCTTAAATCAGAACAGAACCTGAGATCTTGTTCTATTGCCGAATGGGAAGAAAACTGTTGGATGTAAGTAGGTGTTCTCTATTAAACATAAAGTGAATTATAAGATTAGCTTCGGCTAATGGCATCCATGATAGGAGTGCCGGGAAATGAATCTCAAGATTAGCTTCGGATGTAAGTGGGTGTTCTCTATTAAACATAAAGTGAATTATAAGATTAGCTTCGGCTAATGGCATCCATGATAGGAGTGCCGGGAAATGAATCTCAAGATTAGCTTCGGCTAATGGCATCCATGATAGGAGTGCCGGGAGACGAATTACAAGATTAGCTTGGAGATGAATTATAAGATTAGCTTCGGCTAATGACATCCGTGATATGAGTGCCGGTAGATGAATTACAAGATTAGCTTCAGTTAATGGCATCCGTGATAGGATTGCCAGGAGATGAATTACAAGATTAGCTTCGGCTAATGGTATCCGCGATATGATTGCCTGGAAATGGATCACAAGAATAGACTTTGCAAGGTCACCCGGTTCATACAGATAAATAAGAGTATTCAAATTAAGAATGTGCAAATGAGTGTTAATTGGGTTTAAAAGATTTACAAGCAAAATATAAGCTCTCTGTTAGAATTCTTATGGATCCGATAGAAAATTAATACTTCATTTGTATACATTACATGAGCATATATATATATATATATATATTCTTTATCAATATAATGGTATATTTATTTATGTAACAGGTCCATCAAATATCCAGGGAGATCATTAGTTTAGGACTCCACTTTGTCAAGCTTATGTAAACATTTAACTTAAACAAAAGGGAATTAACGCGTTTATGTAGTATACTTTTGTGTAAACCTTGATGTATTCATAAAAGTTCAGCTTAGCATGTAGTATTTTAGTTATCTTGTAATTAACCCTTTTGAAATGTTTAAGAACACTTGTTATGTTGTAAGGTCCGGAATTATGGGACCTTGTGATGATGGGTTAATTGAGTAAATTAATAGTAGTCGATAACTTGGGATGTCCTAAATGCAAACAAAACTCTGCCAAAATTTTGGTAAAAAAAAAAATTACCCTCAAATTAAGAGGATATGTTGGGATCTTTTCACAATGATCAAGTCGTACAGTCGGACTGTTACACACCGTTCAGGTCTAATCTGTATCATGAAATAATCTCCAATATTAAGTGCATCATAATACTTAAGTAAATCAGCTCGAAATTTGGTTTGTTCATTACTTGCTTGAATTTATTTCATGATCTCAATATGCAAATTATGAACCCTACATGGTAATGACTCGGCTAACTTAGACATCCTATCGTTAGGAGATATAGGAAGGTGTTCTATAGGCTTCTTAGGTTTGTAACTATGAACACTAAATGATTGAGGGTGTGGAATGAGACAAACATGTTTGAAACCTGTGTAGATATGGTATGGACACAATTAGGTAAACTAGGATTATCTTCATCTTCCTCATCACGTGCATGAGGTAAGGGGTCAAGAAGTTCAACATGTTGCTCTAAACTTATGATGTGCTGGACACTAAGCATGTGGGGTGAGGAATCAGGTAATTTAGGAGGACTAATATTATAAGACTCTTCTAAGACCATACTTATCTCTATAGGCGATTCCATTGAAGAGTTCCCTAAAACTTCCTCTACCATTAAAGCAGACATATTAGACTCTTTCTTAACCTCATTCTCAAGCTCATGTGGACTCATTGTGTTAGGTCCCTCTTCTTACACATCCTCGTCATCTAGGTCACTAAAATCCTAAAGATTAGGCTCATACACTTCAACACTACAATATTCCTCTTTACCTATGTTGCTACCCAATTTTTGACCCATGTTTTTGATAATTTTCAGAAAAAATCAAAAATAGCAAAAAAACAACGAGAACCCCAAAAAATGTATTTTCGATATATTTGCATTGTTTTTAGCATTTTCAACGTCATCTCAGAAGAATTTAAATTTTCAAAGGTATTTTGAACGCGTTAATTTTACAATCACTGATTTTTATTATTGAGTCGATGTTGATATTGCCCGTTTTCAAAAATACAAAAAAATAAGAAAAATCAAAATTTACAAAAAAAAAAAGAAAAGAAAAGAAAAGGAAAAGTTGAGGGACTAGTTTGAAAATATAGCAACATTTACGTATAAATACTAGTCTACAGTAAAAAAAAAATAGGAGGAGAAAAAAATGCACAGGCATGGGGGCGGAGAAAATTTTGGGGGGAAAGAAAAAAACCTAACCTAAATTTATCTACAGGCAAGCCGTCGCCCCACCCCCTTTCAGCTTTTAGTTTTTTGTCCCAGAACCAGCAAAAAGCTTGGCTCGCCATCTTCCCTGAAACCGGAGAGAAACCCCACGCAAATACACTCCCTGGTCTCTGCCATTTTCGGCACCTTCCCCCCAAAACCATCCCCAGAGAAACCGACTCCCAGCCGGCGACCCCCAGCCTTTACCAAAAAAAGAGGCCACGGATGGTCCCCCCTCTCCACTAATCCTCTCCCTCAGCCACCGGGCAACAGTTGACCCATCGACCTCCCTTACCCGGCCGACGCCACAGACGCCCGGCCAAGACTGCCCCTCTGCACACCACAGAGCTGCCCGTCTTCTGCCTCCCGCAGCAAAGCGACCCGGTAGCAGCTCCTCCCCCACACACGGCAGTGGCCATGGACGGCCTACGGAAGAACCACTGAACCGCTCTCTCAGCCAGCAGTGGCGGTCAGTCCCTTGAGTTGATCCCCCTAGGCATTTCCACAAACCAGCCAAGACAGCCCCCGCTCTTCTTCATCTTCTGCAACTGACCACAAGCAGCATCACAGACACCAACAGTCCTCTGCTTGCAACGCCGGCCAAAAGAGAAAGAGAGGAGAAGGAGTCGAAGCTTAATGTGATCTCTTCCCCCTCCTTAGACCTCTGTTTGCCTCACCGCCGGCCAAAGAAGAAGGAAGGGTCGACGATCTACCGGGCCCAGCGTGTCTTCGACCGTGCAAGTTGCCGGGGAGTCACTCCACACGCCATAGCAGATCTGCATCGGAAGAAGAAGGAAAAATAACAGACAGATAAAACAGACCCGAGAAGCAGATCCGGAAACAATGAAAGAAAAATCAAATGTTGTTGCATTTGTGGTTGTTTTTGCAGGTCGCCACCGGCGAGGAAAGTGAAGAGGGGAGGAAGCTATAACAGATCCCCCCGGTCGGTCGATTTTGCTCACGCGCCGCCAGTGACGGCCGCGTGTGGAGAGACGCGCCGCCACTGCTCCACAGTTCCCGAGGGCCTCCACTGCAGTTCCTGGACTTTTTAGGGACTTGTTTTTTTGTAATTTTTACATGTTTGAATATGTATTTAAATTTCTGTTAAATGTTTTTTAGTTTATGTTATGTTGTAAACATTGTAACAGAAAAACATAGTAAAAAGTGATGTGCAAGTGTGTGGGTTTGTATTTGTATTTATTTATGTTATTAAATTATAAAAATTAAAAAAAAAGACAAAAAGAATTAAGTGTTTAATTTGAATATGGTTAAATATCTCAAGGATAAATAAAATCATGTTATATTTTTCATGAAAATGTAAGAATATGTTTCTACATATATTCTGGGATTTAATAACTGATTTATTAAAACTTTAGAATTTGATTAATATTTTAAATTTTTAAATTACATCAAACCGCAAAGCAGCTTACCTCAGGTAGGGTGTGCTAGGGGTGTTAATACCTTCTCTAGCCACAACCAGTCCCTTACCCTCTAATCTCTGAAGAAAACCAGTACATCTGGGTCTTCTAGTAATCCTCAATGAAATACTAGGTGGCGACTTTCAAGACCCTGAATCAAGCAAACATAACGAAATATCGCTGAATCGCCGCGCGGGGGACGTGCGACAACCTATATCCTTATATTTTTGGATGACTAAGGGTTTAGAGGTGCAATGTAAAGAGATATGATCAAAACCTAAACAATTAGTACACTTAACCTTTGAACTCACCTTAGACACTTCATTGACAACTCGTTTGTCCTTTTTTTTCTTATAAAGTTGGGCACTACTAGGATTAGGTTTGTGGGGTGGAGCACTTATCAAAGAATCATTACTTCTAAATTGGGACCTAGTATGGATACTATAAGGGTCTTGACGATTTATCTATTGATTCTTCGTGAGCAACTTGTAGTCTTTAACTAAGGTATAAGCTTGGTCAATGGTAGATACACCTTGAAATACAACTTCTCTTCTAAGATCATCATTCAAGCTTTTATAAAATCTACGCAAAGTTATGGCTTTATTCTCTCTTATGGCACATCTAATCATGTAATTATTAAACTGCGTAATATACTCATTGATAGACTTATTCCCTTGTCTTAGATTGTTCCAATGGTCTAAGAGTTTATTCCTATAAGACTCGGGCAGGTACTTCTCCTGAAGTTTTTGTTTCATTTTGATCCAATCAGTTATAGGAGATTTACCTCTTATCTCTAAACAATCCTCAACATCTCTCCAATAAATTTTGGCTTCACCAATGAGCATCATCTTAGTAAATTTAACTTTTCTATTATCAGACAAGTTATGCCACTCAAAGAATCGATCCATATCACGAATCCATATATCAAATAACCAAGGGTCATAACGACCATCAAAAGTGGAGGCTTCTATTTTGTTAGGACTCAAGACTCGCTCATCAAAGTCATCGTGTTTAGAGTAACCTAAATGATAGTCATACTGGTGGCGCTCAGAGTGAACTTGTCCATAATGATTGTTCTTGTGATATTTATTGGTCTTTGAGTGCCTTATTCGAAAACTCTCTTGGGGCTCAATTCTTTTAAACATGGTGATCACCTAAGTTTGTTGTTCCCTTTAAATGGTCATAAGAGTATCACTAATGATCAAGTCTACGGTAAGTGTAAACTTAAGCTTGAACACTAGATGATCATGACACGAATGCATGCAACACTAACTTATAAATGGAATTGAGATCACAAATGGTTCTTGCATGTAAAATCACAATACAAAAATAAAGCTAATTTTTTTTTATCTTTTTTTTTATCTTAAATGTGGAGATTAATCAAGAACAAATTACACTAATAAATTTGTAAGCATGTAATACTAGATTCTTAAGTGTAAATAATTAATCAAACACGATATCACAAGCAAGAACTCATAATTATCAAATAGAATAAGATATTAGCTATCACTGATAAAAGAGGTTGATGAACAAAAATTAACAATTAAAAATGCTAGGTGAGATTTTTTTTATGAGTTTTTTTATGATATTTTTTTGGCACAAAAGTAATATTAATGATAATTTCAAATACCAATTGCAATACCAAAGAGGTAAAATCAATAAACCGAAAAAAATAGAGTAATTTACCGACCAAGATTTAAACTGTGGAATTGATCATGGATGGACCTCAGATTACGTGTTAGCTGACATGGCAATAGGTGACGACATGGCAATGCATGCTGACGTGGCAGCCAGTGGCGTAGCTGATTGAACTAATGTGGCTCCAAACTGCTGAGATGCAAGCTCACATCATGAAAATAGGTTAAAATTCAAAAACATTCTATCAAGTTGCCAAAGCCTGGGCCAATCCTCTTATTGATGCTCGGGCAATAATAG
>Ga0307509_10004892_pt1 | contig 18986 bp, 27 predicted proteins | sample 10_EM_MG_FD_202245 | JGI IMG/M metagenome (GOLD analysis project Ga0307509, IMG submission 202245) | Populus trichocarpa ectomycorrhiza microbial communities from riparian zone in the Pacific Northwest, United States - 10_EM | ecosystem: Host-associated > Plants > Roots > Unclassified | place...
GGTTTGTGTCAGATGTTGGTGCGTCAAAAACGGCGCCAGCTGAGAACTGGCGTCGACGGGGAGGAGCTGGAAAAGGTCGGGTTGGGCGGTCATTCACGGGTCGTGTCGGTGATGCGGGTTCATTATGCAATGGGCTCAAGTGAACTAAGGACTGGTAGTGAGCGTCATCGGGAATAGACAATGTGACAAGATAAAGAATTGCTAAAGATATGGATGCCCCAATTGCGGGGTGCCAAGCGATGACAGGCCGGTTGTAAAAGGGGGACGCAGCAGAAGCTGTGGTCTATACGAGAGATAATCCAAAACCAAAAGGTTTCAGCTGGTCAGTTCGCCTAAGGCTGAACCATCGAAGGCTGAGTGCCCTTGGAGTCCACGGGCGCTAGTCACCCGCTCTAATGACATGGAAGAACAACATTGTCCCCGATAATTTCACAAAGGGACTGGGTGCGATGAGAGACGATGATAAACACGAACCTTGTTTAAAAGCGAGGTTTCTGTCCAACTCTACTCCACCACGAACATGTAAGACAAGCCGAAGGATGGCAAAAAACTGCCCCCTGGTGAGATCGGTGTCTTGACCTGGACTTTGGGAGAACAGGCGTAGGATCTAAGTGATCGTGGTAAGGAAACCGATACCTAAGGGCCGAAAGTGAGATACGCACTTGGTCGAGATCGGTCATGGGAAGGTCAGGATAGCGGCCACGGAGCCAGGCACGAGCTTCGCGAACGGATACGGTATACTTCTCAAAATCGTCGTCGGTTGTGGACGGTACATCGGAAGCTACTAGATCCGCAAATGAGGAGGTAAAAAGGGTATATTCATCATCGTTGAGGGCAGATACGTGGAGAGATAAAGAACGCATGGGCGGTGGGCGAAAAACGGAGAGGAAGATCGGATGAAGGATGAGGTGGAGGGGTGACTGGTGAGGCGTGGTGGAGCCTTGGTAAGGTACGGAACGGCACCCGTGCCACAATTACCGTAGCCGTAGCATTTATGGCCTTTCTCCCTCTTCCCTCTTAAACTCAGCCCACGAAATATTTTCTAACAACATACAAGTAGAGTGGTCTGGATCGGACATACGAGCGCGGTCACTTGCCCAAATATCCATAATCCAGGACTAGTCGCAGACGCGTGACCACGATTCTCGTTGACTGCCTGGAATTCACAACGTGTCACCATGTCATCCCCCGACAAGGGGGCACGAGATAGAGCGCTCATCACCTGAGCATTATCACAATTTTGCCAGGAATTGAACGGAACGGATCTTGTAGCTTGAGCTTGAAAGGGTCGAAATCGGTCAACTGTCAATTGTCACCAATTCGATGTTGTGACGAAGTGTCCCTTCCAGTTCTGCCAGTGGGAGACGTCTGTCTGATGGAGGGAGGAGATTACTGCGCCACCGCTGCAGGGAGTACACCCAGTAACGGAAGGGAGTCTCCCTTAGCTCTTTTGTTGACGATGGGATATTACTGTATTGTACTTGCGTGTTCCATTGAGGCCGATCTAGTAGAATCGATCATTGACCGATCGCCTTTGCCACATAATAAACCATGCAAACTACACATGCACGGATGGGTCATATGTAGCACTACACGTGGGTTGCATACAAGCCATGTAGAAAACCCTCTCCCTTTTCAATATGAAACGAGCACACGCATGTCGACATCAGCTTAACTGGCCTGGGCATAACTTGAGAGCCTGCGCAGTACTTGAAGAAACTCTTAAAAACTAGGCGTGTGGCCACCATGTCCCGTGCTCTCACCAATTTTCCCGCCGATGCTATCATAGATGCGTGGACCAACATTGTTTAAATGTATGACAAACGCTATCTCCGTTTACAGTCTTAGTAGCGTGAATGGACTGCGACCAGGTTGAGTTAGCATTTAAGACCGGCAGTCCGCTCTACCTGCAGCAGACGGCAAGAAGTTACTTTTGTTTACGCTTTTCACGTAGGAACCGTACAGCCCGGACCAAAGCCAGACGCTCACAAACTTGAAGGTCCCCTGTGACGATTGGCATCTCTCTCTGCTTTCAAAGTATATATTTCATGGAGGTCAATGACCTTGAATGGCCAAGTCAGCCAATTCCCGCCACTGCGCATAGCAGGGACTCCCATGTCCTCCAGAAGTTCGTCGATAGATTGGGGCCAGCTGTGAAAATGGGACACAAGTGAGCGGCTGGCAGGACGAGCCAGCTACGTTGAGGGAAGGTGTGTGTACGCAACTCACGTCCAGAATGCGACCGTGCTCGCGTGGCTTTCGTCCAACCAATTCAGGGCATACGGGTAACGCCGTCGCACCCATGCCCCATCATACTGGGCAGCGTCGTGCGCCTCTTCAACGTTCTGCGGAAGTCGTAGCGCATCACGTCGGAAGTATGCAGAAATCCAATGGGCGGATACTTCACACACATAGGCGGGATGCGCAGAAAACTGTTTGTATGTGTGCAATGATGAGTGGTGGCATTAAGGTCTCAATTAATATAGTGAGATACCATAGCTCCGTTGATGGCAAAGTCTCGATTTAATATGCTCTTCGCGGGGACTAGCCCTCGGTATATCGACGCAGCCCATGATGTTTCCCCTGACACGACAGGTGGGTTGGCGAGGCTCGTATAATCCCAGCGATACTTCATTATTGACTCGGGGTCAGGGGGATGTCGACCCAAGCCGAGTTGTTCCATCGTCATCTCTGCCCATGAGTACATTGGCACGCCTCAGTATCACGTCTGTACCACACACTCACCGTCGAACATCGAACGCCACGTAGACTCATACCCAGTTGCTAGAACGACAGCTGCGGCAGGAAACACACGTCCATCCTCGAGAATCACTGAATGCCCGTCATCACCGAATTTTGCCATTCGCGCGGGTGCGACGAGAGATATTTTCCCTGAAACTGCAAGTGTATGAAAGCTTCCCTCTCGGGGAATTCCTTCATCATTTGTGCGAGTGTTCCAAAATAGGGAATGAGTGCGACGAAGTGGGGACTCCCAAGACACGCCCAAAACGTAAAACTGTGGTGATATATCAAAGGGTATCCTGCTGAATGTTTCCCAAGGGGGGAGTTGGAAATAACGTTTTACCGAGTAAGCTGCCAGCGCTTGCCAAAAACAATGTACGATTGCGGCGCCGAGCCATGTTGTGTGCAAGAAACGCCTGACGAGAGTCAGGATATGTGGTCGCATGTAATGAAACATCCTTACTCCAGCCAGGTATGCAACTCCTTGTTGGGCGACATAACGGAGAGAAACCTGGGATTTTCGTCGAATTCATAGTCACTGTGATAATTTGATCGTGATACCTGCTCTTCCTTATGTAGGGAGGCAAAGGAGTTGAACTTGCTAGGAAAGCATCAGTAGTGTCGAATATTATCGTAACAGGGCGGCCTTCTCTAGCAAGGAAGGCGGCAGAACTTGGGACTATTAGTCAGGCATGGTTCAAAAGACATTTGGTTGAGCGCACTCTTGTGCTGATTTTCCACCCCCAATGACTATGATGGGTGCGCCAGAGTTCGCGCTGGAATCAACAGGTGTCGAGCATGTAAGAAGATCATTGATCCGCGAACTGAAGTCCATTGAATGCAAAACAGGGCCAGAAAATCCGGCTTCCTTGGCTGCGACGGGCGTCAATGACTCCGGGTATCGCGGCCTACTGCAACCCTGAGAGAGAACTATAAAAATAAAGTCCCGGATCAATGCGGCACTCAAGACTCACTCCAGTGCATAGAATGACTCGGGAATAATATGAAACTTTCTCCGTGTCCGTGCGTCTGTCATGCACAAGCACGTCCCACCCCCGTCCAAGATCCCCCCTTCGGATATTGAGGACCTCCGTTTCGAAACGAATTTTACCTTTTAAAAATCGCTCAGCGAAACTTTCCATGTATTGTCGCACGTCCTCGCCAGATAATCGACCTCCGGTCTCGACAGAGCCATGGGGCTCGGGCATTGGCATGGCAGAAAACCTGAACTCCCCATGCACGCTGGATTCTACATTAACGACAAGAGACGAGACATGGGGTCGTAAAGTGTAAAGACAGACCTGTTGACCTGGAGTCCCGGGTACACGCGCTCCTCAGACCAGACCCCGCCCACGGATCTGTCACAGGTGATGACCTCGACGCTCTTGAAACCATCTTGAAGTAAAATGTGAGCAGTTATAAGTCCAGCAATGCCTGAGCCAATGACTCCGATGGGCTCAAGAAGAGGATCGGCCTGGTTTTCGGCAGAGTGAGTGAGCATCGTATCGTTGAACAGGGACAGGGAGAACTAGGTCATGATATGAAGGTTACGGGTGAATTAAGTATCATTACCATGGCGGATAAACTGAACATGAATATTCAGCGGCTGGCGCACCTTCCATTGAGAAGCTCATCCTGTGACTGATGTACATAACCTTGACCTATCATTTTCAACGCCTGCTCTGCCGCCGTGTCTAAAGCCTGAGGCGGGAAGGCCCCGATGACGGGGCCTAGGAGAACCACACGCCACTCTGGAACGTCGAGGGCTCGGATCTAAGCATTAATGTTTGTTGTGTCAAAGACCTAGCCACTGGCAGCCTGAGGACTCATATGCGTTAGCGAAAACACACAAAAAACATAAATTATGTAAGGTTTGAACTAATCCGCGCTCCAACGTGACTCAGCAACCTCCAGGACCGTGATAAGGAGTTCTGGACACGACGGCGACATCGTTTAGCCGAATGCGTCCGGCCTTTTTTGTACATGACTATAAGATGATACACTCAGAAGCGGTGTGACATCCTTCTTTTAAATTTTACGACCGACAAGTCGCTTCCCAAATTCCCGTCACGGTGCTTCCACCGTTCGTTGGTAGTTCCGTGAGTTAATATCACCAAGTCTGAGGTCCCATCAGCAGCTCTGGGCCAACAACTGCACGGATATACTGAACTACCCTCTAGAGGCGTGACGAATTCGCATTAGGATAGTCCCTTCGCGTCGTCGGCATATGGCAGTTCACACACACCTTCAAGACCGTCAAGGTTACCTACAGCTATTTCTTCACGGCGGGTCCAATTTCCGAGAATCCGACTCATGTCATTTTTCGACCTACTGGTACCTATCAGCGCTATATCAGCATTAGTCTTTCAGCTCTCTGACTCACCTCGTGCTTTGGTGGATCACCATCTATATCAGGAACAATTCCTTGATGTTGAGCAATCGTTACTAGGCTACTCCGGCTCACGATTGGTTTTAAGCATATCACAAAGAAGGATGGAAAACTGTTCGAATCGGTGCAGGCCTGGATGAAATTTTGGCCATTACTAGGTAATATCGGACGGAGTCTTGGGTGCCTTCGTGACCTGCATAAAATTTGTATTCAACGTCACGTTGAGGCATACTTTCGGTTGATCACTGTAATGTTCCTGTGTTCCTACCTTCAGTCTCCATAGCTGATGCATGGTCGTTCCGGTATTTTCCTTTCTCAAGCTGTATAGGTTACATTGTTCCACAGGCGAGGGCCCACTTCTTAGTCACGTGTGAGCCCATTCCCGTAATTGCCGTGGTCACGCGGAGCTGATATGTCGCCTGTGAATCTTCAAGTTGCAGTTGCAAACATCGTAACGAGTGCGGCTACCACCAACTCTGTCGCTCAATTGCCCATTACCCTGGGAGGTCACCAGTCACTATCACCATCCGAACATTGTCTTTCATGTCGTTGTCTCTGAATCATGATCGGTTTGCACTGTGTGTTCCTTTGCCAGGAAACGTCGAGGGAAAGTAAAATCAAATGGCCTTTCAACAAAGCATAGAAGGGTAAACACGCAGGTAGTGACATGTCATAGCAGTGAGTCTAGCTTGCTCAAGACCTCCAAAACACCGGCCACGAGCTCGCATGCAGTGTCTTCATCACCACCAACCAATTCCTTGCGTACCTCTACAAGCAAACCAACCACAGCCTCGCGGCCATTGTTGCCAGAGCTCCCCATTGCGATGCGCGGGCCCTCCCTCCTTTTTGAACCCGAGCTGCCTGGAGAGTTGGTACCAAATGGCCAGGCTGAAAATTCGGCAAGGATGTCGTCACATCGTGCAAACGCCATCTCGCGCTCCTCGTACCCGAGCTTTGCAAACGCATTGTCGAGGACGCTCGCCGCATAAGCAGCACACGCAAGGCACACAGTACGTAGTGCCCGCATCTGCGTACCAGGCGCCTCCAAGGCGGCGGGTGGAACGGCTGATGTGCCGGCGGTGAGCAGAGCGACAACGCGTGAGACCACGGCGTCCTTGATACGAAGATCAGCGACTGGGTGTGTGGCCATATCGAAGAGAAGGAAATTGCGCTTCTCCGTGCGGAGCACACCCTTGTCGACGAGTCCCTTGGCAAGGCGCTCGCGCACCTGCTTGAGCTGGTAACCAATTTTGAGTACGTTCCACGTCTCGCCTGTGATGGAAATACGATAGTGTGTCAAAGGTGTTGCATGGGGAGAGAGACAGTAGACCTACCGGAGAGAAGGTCGACCCATGAATTAATGGACATACGCTCAGACTCTTGCGCCTTCATCATGCGGAGAGTCTCATCCAGAATTGTCTCACCGGTCTGGCGGTCATCGGTTACCTCGATTAGACGTTCAGCAAGTGGAAGTCTACGACGGTTTGGATCCTTGTGAACGGCAATGCGCCGCCGGAGGGCGAGCTCGATGAGTATGCAACCGCGTAACGCGTATGAGATGTTGTCATTCCAAAATGATAAATAACCCTACACTCGAGTCAAGTTAGGGACTCGATTGGATTACAGTTTGACTTGCCTGACGGTCTTTTAAACCAAGAAGTAGGACTTCCTCCATCAGGGTAAGATGAGGTACCTTTCCGCCTGCCTTTGATTCTTCTTCATCCCGCTCTAGGTCACGCGGATCAAAAGCGATTTTGTTACCCCCAGCAAAAGCAGAACCGGCGTGAGAAGTGAAGGATGATGAGGATGGATCCGAGGAGGGGGACGCTGGAACAGTGTTGACTCTCCGCCTGGATAGCCCAGGATTTTCACTCATCGCGTTGGGAAGAAGGGGGCGTGACGGTGAGGTGGCAAGGGGAGTAATAAGGATAGTCAGGGACTCTGTACTGACACAGGGTTCGGCAACCTTGGGCTAGTTCGTCTAAAGTCCCGCCGCCACCAACAGAAGGCCCTGAGTGGCTGAGCGTCGGCTGCGGGCTTGTTAGTGCAAATCATCATAACAAAGCGCACAAAGACTCACCTTTTGAGACCCCGTAGCTCAGTGGTAGAGCGTGAGATTCCAGCAGTCTGTTGTTTCCTCAAGGCCATCCGTTCAATCCGGGTCGGGGTCAACCTTTTTTTACAATTCATATTTGTTTTGTCTCAACCCATTCATTCTGGTCTCCCTCCTCTCATCGCTATCCCCTTACGTTCCTCATTTTCAAGTCATCACTTCGTAGATCGTCGTCTTCGAAAAGCACGGGCGTCGATCGGGATGTCGGGTTTCCTGAAATCAACTGCGGAATGCTGTGGTTAGACAACCCCGTGGTATTCTCGCTCTCTTTCTCCCTTCATTTTCCTTCGGAGCACGTCAGGCACAGAGCAGACTAGACACCAAGTTATTCACGTGAACCACTTTCCGTACGCCGAGCCTGTTTTACGTGCTGATACATCAGCGAGTCTTTCTCAACGGAATGCAGTCTTGACGGGACTACTCAGGAGCTCTCCAGCGTCGAATTCTCGCGTCACGTTGAAAGCACGCTCCGTTTTCGTTTAGAGCGAGAGGCAGAGTCGGTCGCGGAATATTCACCGTTATTGCCTTCGCTTTACGGGGGGGGACAATAAAGGCAAGAAAAGTGAATAATTTTTCTTGTCTTCTGGAGGAGGGCAAGGAGGACTGGCATTCACTGACATGGCTGATCACTGCAGTGCGTTTCGAGCGTGCGGTGCTCATGTTACGATGCATCGTGGCGCGGGCGTATGGACGCTACTCTCACGCAGAGCCAACGTGGTGAGCTGGAGGAACCTCGCTCTACAAACGACCTCGCGAACCTGATGCAAGGCCTTATGTGTATGAGTCAATCGCTGGGCCCAATTCACCCTCTTGGCCCTGTACCGATCGGCTCGATGATTCTGGACACGCCACCAGCACCACCCTATGATCGTACAATTGGTTTTACTACTGGAAAAGGATAGCCTAGTATGGGCAAAGGTGTGGCATAGTACAGTCTCGTGACACTGTTCGCATATTTCGCAAAACTGACGTCTGCAGGAGGACGGATGTTTCTTGCTTCATTTCCGCTCGCCACTCGCGAGAACATCACAATGTATCTAACTCAATTTCCCGGGTCCACAACCTGGACCTTCATGCATCCCACTCTATCCCGACTTCGGGGCTTAATTTCCGCGTTACCCCGAACCCACCCTTCTCTGACCTTTCGTCCCGTCATTGAGAATGCGGATTTATCATACCTCGCAACCTGTGATATTTTCCCACGTTGGTTTCTAGAACATTCTCATCAGCGGGAGTAGCCGATGTGACGAGCACTAGACGGCGAGTGATAAGGGTGAGTACGTTCCGTTATTCACAAGATAATGTGCGGGACAAAATGCTCATTGCTATGCGCGCCGTGTGTTACCGATGACGGCTGGTCTCTGCGCTCAAACTTTGCATTCAGTGCCTTCACCTTGGCTGGGGGTTTGTGATTTGCGTCGTAATGGCTCCTTTCTACCGATGGAGCTACGGCTCCAACGCGCAGCTGGCTGTGCTAGAATCGGTGGCGCAGTGAATCACACGCCCGTCTTGCGCCTTCACCATCGTCGTCTCATCTTCAACCCCCGCTGTACAACAGCGCGCACCACTGACCTTGTAACCATGGTATTCCAGAGAGTCCCACGTCTACCGCAAAGGTACGAATAATTTACCTAGTCTCAGCACATTGCCGTTTCTAGCAGCCATCCATTCCGTCATCGCAACGTGTATCCTAATACCTCGTGTGGTACCTGCGGTTCAGTTTAGACCGTCGACCGTGCGATCAATCACCAAGGTTGACACGTTTTCGTTCCTTGCCTGCAAGTCCTGCATCTAGATACATCAAGGTCATGAAGAGGGTCCGAGCCTACACCATCCAATTCCGAATATCTTAGTAACTCATATCGACCATTCGTTTAAAGCACCATAATTAGTTCTGCACGCCGCAGCAGTGTGCACCCTCACAACAGGCGTAAGCCATTCCCATCATCTACAGCTTTTCTTGAGAAATGGGGTTCCCAGGCCACGAGGCCTGTATGAAGAAGCCGTGATATATGGCGAGGTTTCTGCCTCGCGCGTGCCTATAAGACAGTCTTTTCCTTTGTATCAACGAGGCCTCCCTACCGTGCGGGCACCGGGCGGTATACTATAGCTTATATCTTCTGTCTATTCTTTCACAGTCTTTCTCGACTCTCAGCCCTGCAGAGCCCCGTTCTAGCAGCCCCTTTAACCCTCAGGCTTCCAGGAGCTGTATCCCTCCTCTCCGAATCCCTCAGCAACTTTCGTAGGCACTTCCAATAAAGCATGCTACCACGCCGCGCGCATACTCACCCGGGCAGCCGACCCAAAGCCACATCGGCATGTCTCCCGAGCCCATTTCTCATACCGATCTACTCATTCACGAAACCGACAGACCCCGCCATCGCTAACCATCAAGACGGGCTTAACGTCGCACGCCTCGGATTCAAGTGATAGCAGTTCCTCAAGAACTGCCGTGCCTCATAGCAGTCAGCGGCAGCACCGCTGGTCAGAGCTCGTCCCACCACAGACGGCCCTCACGTTTGTTGCCATGTACGACCCTGCGGAGGGCCTTCTCACCTTCTCCGGCGCGTCGCTTCTACCCTCCGAGCCGCCTACCCCACCCACGCCGCACACTCCACACACGCCAGCACTCGACACGCCGGATACACCAACCACCTTTGGGCCTATGCCGCGCACGCCCGCGCCAAGTACCCTCGCCGATATGCAGAGCCTCCTCGACGCATACTTCCGCTCCGCAGGCACCCCTGGCAACCATGCCCTGCCTGCGCGCGCATCGTCGACGTTCGATGGCCTCCTGTGTATTGCGTCCGAGTCAGGAAGCACCGAAACGGGTTGTTGGCGGGAGAAGCCGCTTCCGATGCGCCCACCACCGCCGCCCGACCGGGACAGTGTGTTTGCGTGGTCGTGGCTCGGACGGATGGCACCGGAGGATCCGCGTGAGCCTTGGGACGAAAAAGGGAATGACAGGGGCTGCGTGTATTGGCCGTCTGTTGCAGACAGCGGGTACAGCAGCACGGGCTGTGACGATGCCGCATGCGATGGCGGCGACGATGGCGACTCGTTCTACTTTACACCACCTGAAACAGAGGATCCAAACGAGGTGCGATTTTTTCCCTCTTATCTTTGCCTATTATCTTATCATAACCCTCCTCGTTGTGCCGTTCCCGGATACGACAGTGCTCTGCGTTCTCTGTGACGACGACATCAACGTCCGAATACATCGACGTCCCGGGCCGCGAGTGCGACTCTATCTGGTCGGCGAACGTACTTGCATATGCTTATCCTGCACGGGGCCAGGCACCCGCTCAAACCCAACCTTCGTCGCCAACGTCGCCAGCACAAGCCCTTCTGCATCCTTGGCGGCTGTTGCGCGCGCGGGCGTCTCAAGCCACGATCACGGGGTCACCACAGCGGCGGTCGTCGAGGGCTGCTAGCATGTTTGCGAAGCTCGGTCGGCTTGGATCACGGGACGACTGTGAGTCGTGGATCTGCGTCGAGGTGGTACACACCATAACGCAACGACCATTGCGAGAGTGCGAGCGGTAGCTCGCGAGCAATGAGTAGGATCGACTTCTTTTATGCCATTCGAGTCTCTGGCGCTGGCATCCGCTGATAACACTCCTTCCTTTTCTATCATTTTGGTCACATCTGAGCATTTCCCCTCCTTACCTCACAAACTAACCCTTCTCTTGGTCTTCGTATTCCCTTTGATGTACGCGTAGACGAGAAATTTGAAATGAAACATGGTAGTTTATCAAAAGTCCAAGAATGGGGGACAAGGTGTCGTATTATGGGGGTTACAGAGACGGATTTATTCATGGCCCAGAAATGTAGCATTACGGATGACGGGACATGATGAACAATCGTCGAGCCAGGGCAATTCATAGCACTCATTGCGGAAAGTACGCATCGTCACCCCAATACTCTGCCCAAGAAGTATTATCGATGAGTATCTCTAACCACAAACCTGATAAGAGAGACACGAACCTTCTGTGATACCCTGCCAAGCAAGGTAGAGCACGATGACAGTCGCGGTTTCCAGGGCCGTCGCGATGAACGAAGCATCAATCCTGGCGTTTGTACCATCACAGATGGTGCGAGAAAGGAGGAAGTACGCAAGCTGTGCGAAGATAAAAAGGATACCAGCCAGAACATAATACACTAAAGGGCGCATCTCGTGGAGAATTCGGGTCACGATCCACACCATTGAAATAAAGTAAAGCAACGCCGCACTGCGGAGGGTGACATCAGGCGCCATTCGTGGTGCACGAGGAAGGGTGAGTGAAACGCACGTGCCGGGCCATATCGATGTGAGGACGAAGAGGGGAGTTGAGTGTAGGGATTGCTTCGGGTTGCCCGGCTCGAGGGCGCTCGTGATGGTAAGGGCGACGTCAAGGGAGATGTAAGTGGTGGCGGCCATGAAAATCATGGTAAGAATGGAAAAAGGCTGAGACGTGTCCGTTAGCAAGAAGGAAGCAAAGGCACCGTTAGGAAACAAGGCGCACAATTAACGAGGATGGTGTTCCATCTTCAACAATTTGGGTTGCTACGAGAGCGTTGCCCAGAAGCATCCAGAAAAGACTCGCAACAGCGCCTGCATGAATGGCCGTGAGGACGACAAGGGCAGTGGTTCCTTGCTCGAGAAAGGAGCCCGTCGTGAAGAGTTGAAGGAGGAGGGTAAGGAAGTAAACGGCGAGAAATGCACGAAATTCGACACGGCCTGGAATTGGGTTGGAAATCTCGAAGGGGGACAGGTAAAACAATGATGCTCACCGACGGCGGCCTTTCGATAGTTACAGCGATAGATAAGCCAGAGGACAACAATGCAACTGAAACTACAAGCGAGGATATTGGCGATGTTGCCAACGGAATTCTCAAAGCCGACTCGTGGGATGCCACACGCTGGGTTGACTCCCACCGGGGCGGATGCTGCGTCGGCAGAGCGGCCGATAAGGAGAGTAGGTGCATTGTGTTGAAGCTATTTTATGAGTGAATAGAGTGGCTCGGTGACAGAGAAATAAGAAGAGAATGACCTCGCGATAAAAGAGATTGCACCAAGGGTAAGAGGGGGTTTTCCTGCAGAGAGGCTCAAAATCCCCAAAACGGGTCATCTCTCGAGAATGGATTGTGGCGTCGCAGAGGGCGACAGGTTAGATAGAAACAGGCAGGACAAGGTGGTGTTGGTAGTCGTGTGTTGGGGGTCGGGACTCAGGCTGAGGCAAATTTGATGGACCGTGGAGTCTGAGCTGATAATTGAAACCTGCGAAGCGGAGCAATGGTCACATGAGATGAGGTAGTTTCGTGTCCCGGATGATATTCACCTTGTAGTACAACCGATAGGTAGAAACTTGAATGGTGCACAGCAACGAGCAAGTCGAAAGGCCTCCCTGCGGTCTACGACTCAAACTGGCGACTGCTGTCGGGCACAGTACCGCGAGAGGAACGGGGGGTCGTGGGACATCAAGTTCTTTGTTTTCCATAATAGGGAATAGTGGCCGTACCACCCCAAATTATTATGTAATTCATTATCGTCGTTGCCATGCAGGTGTGATCACGTGTTCCATATTTCTACCTCGGCTCCACGGCTCCACGGAGCGCTCATTGAAAATCCGCCTATGGCATTCAACTCGCGGACGACCGTCCAGTACTGTACATGTACAGCAATTAATGTGATGGGTTGTCTCCAGGGAGGGGCTAAACTTCTTCTGGCGCATCACTGGACTCCCTTTGCGGAGGCGTCATGGGTTCGGTTGCTGTCCCTGTTCTTGTGCTGGGTATGTTAACGTAAAAGTGATTACAGTGATTACATATCCACATCTTTCTACCTGGCGCGACGTCGTTGGTGAGGGCGATATAAATCCACCGCGGCGCTGGGGTGCGCAGTTTCGGTGCAGCACTAGTGTGCAGATTGGGTGACGTGGCAGATTTACAGATTTTTATTTTGGGTCTGGATTGCCCACGTCAGGTCAAATGAGACCGACCAGGGGTTCCATCATGGTAAGGCCTTGAAGATGCCTTTCTTCACTTCTGATGTTCTGCGGCGGGCTATTCCTACCCGTCAGCTCGGCAGACTGGATTTGAGGAGGGCTGTCCGTGCTGGTCTCGGAGCTTGCTGCTGCCGTGTAACTTCTTATACCAAAATACTGTATGGGTTTGGGGCATGTGACGTTTGGATTTAAAGCTGAGTCCAGTCATCATGTTGGTAGCTTTACAGACATTTGGCTGCTATGCCGCAACCCTTTGGCCGTGCAGCAACGATCCTGGTGACATGCGGGAATAAACCGGCCAATCTCCTTCGCTGCCCTGGGATATGGATGAACCTTCTCTAAAATGAGTGCATGCTCATTCGTAAACATCTTGTGGCGGTGGGTTCGGAGCCTTTCAACCTATTTTCTACATGGGTCACTAGACGCACAAAGGCGGGAAAGATCTTTTGTTCTTATGTTCCGAATCCGAAGACCGAGTTGCCGATGATCGCATTGCCAAAAAAAACATGTGAATGTCCCACAGATGTCCGTATTCAGTATACATTCGAGAATACTCATTTATTTACTTTCTCTTGGTCAGACTACTGTAGAAGATTGTTTCACGATTTTAATGGATCCTGTGTTGCAGTACTCAGGTCATGAGAGCGGCAACACCGTTCGCGTCACGTGTCGACCTTCAAGCCGTGCCGTGACAGCCAATGGCATTCTGCGCCCCTTTTATATCACGTACAAAGCACCAGGTGCGACCAGTTCAACCCTTGGAACACACGACAAAATGCTCTCAAAGGGAAAGGCTCGCGCCGAGCCCGTTCAGGAGGGAGAGGATGACGCGTATGGTAGAGAGGGTTCTTTATTACCTGCCAAATGTATGCGCTAACGACCGAGAGGTAGAAGGGGAGACCACCCAGGGTTCGCCAAAAGGCTTCAAACGTTCCAGATTGAACTCGGCAGGCGAGGGGGTTCCCGTACCGGTCAAGGCGGAGAAGATCAAATCACTGTTTGAGCCTCTCGTCAGGGACACAGACGGGTGTGCCACTAAGTTCCCGTTCCTTCTTAATTTTGCTCATTTCTTCTAGCTATGTCCCAGGCTCAATCGTTCGCGTTCAACTGCACAATTTTCTTACATATGACCATGTCGAATTCCGTCCAGGTCCTCATCTTAATATGATAATCGGTCCCAACGGGACCGGCAAAAGCAGTATAGCCTGTGCTATTGCTCTTGGTCTTAATTGGCCCCCCAGTGTAGGATGTTTCCGCATGCCTCATTTACGAGTGGCTCACTCTGAAGCCACAAAGATCCTTGGTCGTGCAGCCGAATTGAATTCCTTTGTCAAGATTGGGGCTACGGATGGTTACATAGAAATTGAACTCAAAGGCAAAAGTGGAAAAAAGAACCTTGTCGTCCGGAGAAACTTAAGCTCTACGTCAAAGGGCTCTACCTACAGTCTCAACGGTCAAGCCGCTACTGGGCGTGAAGTGACTCAGAAGATGAATGACCTCAATGTTCAGGTCGGAAACCTTTGGTACGTCCCCGCTCTACCCTGAAGTGATTCGCTGACTTGAGGTCTGTCGTCAGCTCTTTCTTACCTCAGGATAAAGTCTCGGGGTTCGCCCATATGACGCCGCAGCAGCTCTTGCGCGAGACACAGCGCGCTGCTGGTGACCCCCGCTTAACCAATTGGCATGATACTCTCATCACGGCGGGAAAAGAGATGACCCAGTTAACCGAAGTGAGTGCCATGCTCCCCACCGCGTAGTGCCATTTGCTCATGTGTGCCCACAACCATGCTCAAGGTCCTCAACTCGGAAAAGCAACAGCTCAAGACGCTAGAAGATCGCAATGCGATGCTTGAACGCGATGTGCAACGTTTCAATGAGCGCAAAGAGCTCGAGCGTCAGGTGGGTTTTCTTCTAACCATTTTCTTCCCTGGGTTACATGGTTGCTTTAGATTGCGCTCGTAGAGCTTATTCTTCCTTTCATGGAATACATGGAAGCGAAGCGGTGTTATACGGACGCAAAAACAAAACAGCGCGCCCTCCATAAACGTGTCCAGACCCTCCAGCAGAAGAACCAGCCTATGCACGACTTCAAAAAGCGCCTTGAGACGCGGCTTAAACGCTTAAACGAACAGCGCGATGGCAAGAAAGAGGCTGCAAAGAAGAGGTTTAGGTCAATGAAAGCCAAGTGGGACGAAAATGAGAAGCTGGTATATCTATCAATTCCTGTCCATTTGATATCCCACCAACCGGTCTCCTATGCAGGAATCCCGAGCCGAGGAGATTTCAAACAAACTTTCGAATCTTAAGAAGGAAGAAAAAAATCGTGCCAAGAAGATTCAGGAGGTTGAGCGAACCATTCAGAAGCTGCAAGAAGATATGGCAAAGCCCGTCCAATTCGAAAACATGACTGAGATTGACCATGAGATAGTGCGTCTCCGTACCTTTGCAAAAGTGATTTTTTCCAAACTTTGGGATAGCGTCTCCTTAATCAAGGTCACAACAGCACGCGCGAACGCCAGGTTGACCTCAAAGAACAACAGAGGCGCCTTGTCGAGGACGAATCGCGGGCTAAGGCCGAGGTGGCAGAAGGTGAACGCGCGTATGTCGACCATTCTCTGTTATGGTTTCATTCGCCCCCATTTACCCCTGGCTAGATCGAAGCAACTTGATGATGTCTCGCATCGAAAATTGCAGAATCTCGCACAACATGACCCCGATTGTGCGGCGGTTATCGATTGGTTGCGCGCGAATAAACATCGTTTTCGCATGGAGATCGTTGAGCCCGCGGTCATTTCACTCACTGTACCTAACAAGGAATACGTGCATGCTGTTGAGGCTTGTTTGAATATCACGCAGCTTAAGGTGGACTTTTCATCCATTCCTCTCTCCCAGAGGTGATTGCCGGTGCTGACTTCTATCACAGACGTTCGTCGCCCAGTGTGACGATGACTACCGGCTGTTCAACCGGCTTGTGAGTGATACCTCAGAGGCTTTAGGAAAGAAGGCCCGTGTCACGACTTGGTTCCGTCCCGGGGACGCAAACGTTGCACCGCCCCCCATGACCCGGGAAGAAGTATGGCCATGTTCTCCCTTCACTCGTATCCTTTGACAGCAGCGTACTCCCTCCAGATGCATGAACTCGGCTTCGACGGTTATGCAATTGACTTCATCGACTGTCCAGAAGCGATGCGCGGATTTCTGATGCGAGAATGCCAATTACACCGTACTGTGCGACCTGCATATTCGTCGTGCGAACTCTATTAAACTCTTGCGCAGGCCATAGCACTTCAAAGTAGCCGACTTGATCCCACTAAGGCGATGGAAATCGTCTCTCGGACAGGCGGAGGAAACTACATAGTCGGTAAAACCATGAACATGATCACGCGTTCGCATTATGGCCGCCGCCTCCCCCAAAATCTCACTCGCGACGTGCGTCAGGCGCGTATCCTCGTGGGACCCGTCGGTTTGTCTAACTTCCGTTGTTTGTGGTGTGTTCCATTATTGAGACCCGTGATAAGTTGACCCTGCTGCGCAGCACAACATTGAACGGAGGATCGCTCAGGGCCGAGACCAGCTTGTGTTGCATGAGGAAGAGGCTCAACGTCTGGGTGAAATTGACCACGCGATTCAACGGGAGCATAGAGAGTACAAGGCTGCCTCAGTGGGTGTTATGGATACAGTGTTTATTTGACAATGCGCTGATGAATGATATGACACGTCGTAGGATCGGCTCAAAGCGCGCAAACAGGCAGTGGTGAACGCAAAGAACCGTGTGATCACCCTTGAGAATAAGCTCCGTGAGTCCAAAACGACCCTTTGATTATTCATGTCGATCCTTACTATTCTTGACCCACCTAGGCGTGCAACAGGATAGGCTTGCCGAACTTAAGAAGGCAAAGTCCACAGATGCGGAGCGTGCTCAGCTCAGGAAGAGTCTTCTCAGCGTGACAAGACAGCGCGCCGACATCGCCGAACAGTACGCTGTGTGTACCTACTTGAGACAATAGCCTTATGCCTCGCTGATGATGCTTTGACGCAGAGCCTCGTGCGTATTGCAATCAAGGATCAGAAAGACGCGACGAAACTCGGGCTCGAGTATTTGCAAGAGAGCAGCCGCAAGAATGCGCTCGATGTCCTGCTCGAAGAACGTGATGGCGAATACCAGACAGCGCTCACAGACTTCAATGCTGGTGAGTGTGCGAATACATGTGCGATATTTGACCACCGATATGCGATGGGCCGACCTATGTAGCAAATGCGGCCTATATCGAAGCAAAGGAGCGCTCAAAAGAACTGCTAGATATTAGTAAAGCAAAGCTGGACGATGTCGATGACGAGTTGCGGCGGACCTTCCAGGCAATGGAAGAGGTTTGTCATTGCTGACTTTTCTCCCAATCTGCGTACCAAATAACATTACTACAACAGTCAGGGAAGGCGCACGAGCGAAGCGCAGATCAATTGAGAGATGAGCTGGAAACGCTGCGACAGAAGCTCGAATTGGTCCTAGGTACAGACCCCGGAGTTATCGAGCAGTACGAGAGGCGCAAGGAGGAGGTGCGTCCCCTGGATTGCCTGATTGCCACCTCGGATTTGAAGTCGCTTGGCGCAGATCAAGTCCTTGAGTAGAAAGGTAGAGGAACGCGAGCGACAGGCAGCTAAAGTCGAGAAGTCGATCAAAGTGGCTAGAGTTAGCAACCCTTTATTGGTGCTAGCTGAATATGCTAACGGCGACGTCCTCTCCCACTAGGATAACTGGCACCCCGCATTACAAGATCTCGTCGCGTCCATAGGAACAAAGTTCTCGGAGGCGTTCGATCGTGCGTCGGCTGTCTTTCTTTACAAAGTACAAGCTGAGATGAAGTTTTCTAGGCATTGGATGCGCAGGGGAGTTGCAGCTCACGCCACACGACGACTACGAAAAGTGGGCAATCACAATCCTTGTTAAGTTCCGCGACACCGAGCAGTTGCAACAGTTGACAGCTCACAGGCAATCTGGTGGCGTGCGTCGTTTGTTACAATCTCTGCAGCTGGCGGCATTCTCACGCTGGCGATGCATTTTTTCAGGAACGTTCTCTGACAACCATATTATACCTCATGAGCATGACCGAGCATGCACGAGCGCCATTCTCGTTGGTCGATGAGATTAATCAGGTGTGTCTCACTTTTGCGAGTAAACGGCACCAGTGACCAGAACCGATCCAGGGCATGGACCAACGCGCCGAGCGCGCAGTACATAATGAACTCGTTAAAACAACTTGCCGGGCAGACAGTGGGCAATACTTCTTGATCACACCGAAGTTGCTGCCCGATCTGAAATATGATAGACTCATGAAGATCCTCTGTGTTAATAATGGTGAATGGCTGCCAGAGGACAATAGTCTTGGCAACATGATGAGCATGATTCGGGATCATGTTACAAAGAAAGGGCATTCTGTTGTTACCTCAATGTAATATGGTGCTACTTCTGATAAAATGGACATATCCAGTTGACAATTGTTAATACTATGCCTATATAGTGTTGCGGAAACTCCAGGAGCCGGAGCCAGCCAGGAGTTGAGCCACCTGAGCCAGCCCGGTTTTTTTTTTGAGCTGAGCCAAGCTGTGGGTTTGGTCCCACTGAGCCAAGCTGAGCCAAGCCAGTAAAAAGCCGGCTTTCTCCAGCTAAATTGCAGCTCCGCTCAAGTAGCTGACTCATCTGCTGTGTGGTGTGTCGTCTCAAAATGCTTCCCTGTACTTTCCCTGTGCAATGTTCCCT
>Ga0307509_10004893_pt1 | contig 18984 bp, 21 predicted proteins | sample 10_EM_MG_FD_202245 | JGI IMG/M metagenome (GOLD analysis project Ga0307509, IMG submission 202245) | Populus trichocarpa ectomycorrhiza microbial communities from riparian zone in the Pacific Northwest, United States - 10_EM | ecosystem: Host-associated > Plants > Roots > Unclassified | place...
TTCCCCGACAGGACCACACAATCGAGACGGAAAGGTACTTCGCAAAGGGCTTGGAAAGCTCAGCGCCGACCGTGAGCGAAGAGGACAGAATGCCGACCGTGCAAAACCTAAGCGAGGTGCAAAGGAGGTGCGGGGTAATGGGGAGAACTGAACTTCATGAGCGGGAGTCAACGACGAACAGGAACAAGAACCCCATGGAGGAAGGGGTAGACCCCAGAGGGAGAGGAGGGGATGTAGCATCGCTCCCCTAGGCAGCAGCCATCAAGGGGGAGGAGAGGGGGTGGTTGTGGAATCCCACGATGATTTCCCTGGTGTTGAGATTTCAATCGCCGGAGGTGTAGGGGAGATGGTTCGTGGATAACTACTTTGACCGAGTCCCCTCCTTATATAGACTCCTTACGCCAACAACCCTAACCCTGGTGACTCATAACTCGAGTCACACGGTCCTATGACTCATAACGAGTCATACCTGAACTCTCTCAGATGACTCCCACGAGTCACCACGCAACATGCCGTAAACCAATCATTAAACATCAAATAAGTCATGTGTGGAAAGCGCGTCACCTGAGTGAAACTCGTGACTCATAATCTGAGTCACGCGCAAAAGTTATTACATCATTATGACTCACAATCGTGAGTCATATGAACTTAAACAAATCATAACTTAACAATGACACCCAAGTGCCAGTCATGTGAGAACTATGAGTCAACTGAGTGCATAGCGCGAAACATAAACATACCTTATCACTAATAACTATTAGTCATGTGAAATCTTCCTTGCTTAGTCACGATTTGTGACCCCTGTACCTGTTTTTCCTCTAGTGGAAATATCTGGACCATTAAGACATTCCAGAAGGATCTCAACCAAACCGCAAACAAGTTATACAAGGACACCAGGTTATCCAGTTCAACTTGTAGCTACATTATTCTTGACGAGGATTCTACCACCTATCGCCAAGCTCTAAATAGATCATTTAAGGAACAATGAACCTTAGCTATGAATCATGAGATCAATGCACAAAAGAAGAATAAAAGCTGTGATGTGGTCAATAAATCAATCGGATAGAACTGAAACATGTATACATTTTCCGGTAACTGTTTACAGGAGCAGCGTGCAGGATTTCTTATCTTTAGTTTGATTACTTTGCTTACGTTGATTAGTTTGATCGTTTTACAGCCCCGGAGCTATATGAAGGCCCGGTAGCTTCAGTTAAGTTTAGCTTTGCATATTGATTGTTTTATTTAGGATCTCAAGTGAAGGAATGGTCATGTAAGCTGATGATAGCATTGAGGCAGTGTTATGATTCTGAGGTTTCATGGGGGAGCACAGGACATGCAGGGCAAGGTGCACTGCCGAGTAATGATGGTGGTTGCAGGTTATCTGATTACTATCACTCTGGAGGAACTCTTGTATTTAAACTCATCTCATGGCTAGCAGGAGAATGGCTGACTTCAGCAGACTTATGTTTTAAGAATATACCGAGTTGAACGGCGATCTCAGGGTTCCACTTACCCTTTAACTATTATCTCTCACTATCCTTGAGTTCTCTGAAGCTTCCCTTAGACCTAGCGCTTGCCGGTCAACCGCTAGTGCCCTATTGTACCTTTTTGTTACACAGGAGTAAACCTGTTACAGGAACATTGTCAATAGTAAGTGGGTATTCAAAACCAGGGGAAATACTGACTATACTTTGGAATGATTTTAAGCAAAAGCCCTTGTACAGGGATTTTCTCAAGCTCTCAGCTCTGTCTTTGAAGACATCTTTGCCCCTATCATTCATTATGAATCACTCCCACCACCCCATGTAAGATGCATTAGAAACAAATGACGACCGTTTTAATATGATGTCAAATCAGGTTTCCTTTCTGGTAAATTGAAAGAACAAGTTTACATGTGGCCACAACCAGAGGTTAGTGAAGGAGACAAACAATAGAAACTTAACCGATCTATATATAGACTTAAGCAATCTGTAAATGAATAGTATCCTCTTTTCTCTAAACTCATGACATTCAAAGATTTCACTCAATCACAACAGGATTCTTGCATATTTATCCACAATAAGTTCGGCTACTACATTTTGCTTTACATAGATCACATTACAATAAATTGGGCTAGTACCTGCCACCTGACCACTCTCATCAAGGACCTGAAAATGGTATTCGTGATCTCGGGCCTTGAGGAAGCCTGACTTCTACTTGACCTATATATCATGTATTTATAATATAGTCTGGCTCTTACCCAGGAACTATATATCTGAGCTATCCTCGCTCAATTTGGAATGCAAAACTCAAATATGGTATCCATCCCTTTACTCAAACGCATTACACATACAAAAGATACTACAGAACAACTGAAAGACTAACTTACACAATACAAATTGATGATAGGCTCCTTAATGTATCTCCTCACTAGTACAAGACCTGATCTTGCATGCACACTTTCATTTTTCACACAATTTTCATCTTGCTCTACTGAAGACCTATAAAGGCACCTAAATAAGTCCTTAGATATGTTAACAGAACACGAAACCTAGGCCTATTTTACTCATATACCTCAATAAACACTATTGATATTTATGTTAATGCTGACTTTGCTGGGGCTCTCAACACCAGCCGATCTAGATCTGGTTACCTTGTGCTATTCAATAACTATTCTATCTCCTATCTCTCAAAAAAAACTAGCCTTCTTTGCCAAATCAACTAGCTAAGCAGAATTTGTTGCTATCGCTTAAGGTACTCACCATATTAGATGCCTTCTGAGAGGCCTCGCAGACCTTGGCCCTCAAGTTTCGATTACTACGGATGTCGATCATTCCAGTGCAAATTAACTAGCTATAAACTCGTAGATCAAGACCCAAACGAAATATATCGCAGTAAACTTCTTTATCACACACCAAGCTCTGGAAAAGAACTTGTTTGTTATCCCAAAGGTTGAATCAGTTGGTGGTCGCGCCGCCATCTCTACCAAAATCTTGGTGAAACTCGCACATAAATGGAGTGTTGGTTTATTGGACTGTAGAAAATGTGGGAAAGTGTTGAAATTTTCTGTATATCTCCTAGTATATTTTATTACACTACTGTGGCTGCTTTTACTTACTTTGTATTTCAGCTATGACTCTCCATTGCTTACATTATGACAGGTATTATATATATTATGGTGTTAAATTGTTTATTTCAATATTGTATTTGAGGATTTAACATATGGTTTCCTATCAGGTATTCAGAATTTTATGGTTGTTTATTCACCTCTTATGCACTATTCTTTGTCATGATATTTCCAATAATCTCCTCAGACCCTTATAGATTCACACATATTATTGGGCATTTACCTGGCTGGTTTTCAGGGTAGAACATTTTCGCACTAATGCTTTATACATTGTTTCCTCTATATATCTCTTGCATATATGGACCCGCACCTTTGTATCAATATATTTGCAACCGCCCATCTTGCTTACAAGAATAAGAACAAGAACTCCTAACAATTCGCTCTATACCTTCTCACTTAGCATGTCACACAACCCCCCTTCCACTTGCCTACTATTATCCACATAGAATACATTGTGACTTTGCTGTTCACATTTGGAACATATTTTGTGGGCAGAAACTCTTAGATCTTCTCTCAGCCAGGGTGGATGTGAGGTTGTAGCCCTAACATGAGATATGTCTATTTCCATTGAGTGGGACATTTTCAACTAGCAGGTAGTGATGTCAGAAGCCAACTTCAATAAGCAACATGCCATGGTTCCGAATCCTCAGAAGAATAAACCTGCCAATCTAGTCCGATCAAAAGTCGGCCCTAGTCTGATGGTGGAAATTAGACAGACTGGACAGTCAGGATTATGGGAACTGACCTGGCGAGGATTGGTCCGACCAGGCCTGCCAAGCAATTAGATATGCACTGTCCTTTGACACACTTTTCCTCCCATCTTGCTTTTTACTATTTTTGTCACAATATATTATATTCAAATAATGCAGTTCTTTATAAACGGTAGATTATACTGTAGGAACTCGGCCGAGTTGGAATGGAGGGGGGGCTTTGCTTAGAGGAGGAGTGGCGAAACTATGTTTGAGAGTATGAAATATTTTCGGTGTAAGGAGTGAGTGATAATACATGACCACAGATCTCAATCCCGGTATTCGATAGGACATATCCATCAGGTAATCACATCCCCACCACATGCTACTCTCACCAAGATGCTCTATCAACTTGCATTGAGGGGTCATTGATTTATAATATAGCAAGTGGGTTTAAGATCCTACTGTTCCATTCTGGTACTTGTAATCTTTCCGTGGGTTGGCTTAGGTGACACTCTGACCTTTATCGAAGTCCGCAGCATGGTGTCCGCCGTACTCTACCCCACTTTAGATCCCCGGAACATCAACTAAATTTCCTATATGGAACCCGATCATTGTAGCATTTATTTTATTTAAATACAACCGAGTACCTGTGCAGGCTTCCTTTTTTCAAAGTAGTATTGCCTCTCATATGCAATCTTTTATAAAGACTGGTCTGGGACCAGTCCAGACCAGACCGAACCACTCAAGTTAGCCAGGTCTAGCCATCGACTCCAACCAGGACCGACCAGCTTGGTCCTGCCTCCAAGACTTGACCGGTCGGACCATTCGGAACCCTCCAACATGCTCTGAGGGGGAAGGAACAGCTGTAGTTTCAGTGGGGTGGGGCTCCTCAGGGTCAAGTCGCGCTGTGGATTACCGCTTCATGAAATTGGAGTTGGTCCATCACTCTCTAATAACACCACCTAGTGACCATCATGAGTAGTGTTCGGCCGTCCTCATAGGCGCAGTTGGGGTTGACATCTTCACGCCCGAGTAGTATTTTCATCACCCCCTCACTTCCATGTTCAGAGGCAGAGGGGAGCGAGGTTTTGTAGCAACTATCCGGCTCATCCGGGTTGACCTCTTTCCTCCCGAGTAGTATTTTCACCACTCCCTCATACCCCGCCTTAGAGGTTTCGGTGAGGGGTGTTTTGCCGGATTTGTCGGGCTTGTCGGGATCGACCTCTTCCCTCTCGAACAGTATTTATACCACTTCCTCACGTCCAGACTCAGCAGCATAGGAGACTGGAGTTCTGTAGCTACTATCGAGCTTGTCCGGGTTGACTTCTTTCCTCCCGAATAGTATTTTCACCACTCCCTCATGCCCCGCCTTAGAGGCTTCGGTGAGGGGTGTTTTGCCGTAATTGTCGCGTTTGTCTGGGTCGACCTCTTCCCGCTCGAGTAGTAATTTCACCACATCCTCATGGCCAAGCCCAGCGGCAGACGAGAGGATTGTACAGCCGGAATTGTTGGACTTGTTGGCGTTGACGTCTTCCCGGTCGAGTAGCATTTTCACCAAGTCTTCATGTCCCTAAATAACAGACATTGTAAGTGTAGGACGCCCCCAATAATCGCATTGAGATCATAACCTCCTATCTCTATCAAAGTAACCACGACCTCAACAATTGCAAAGTACGATGCGCAGTGTAGTCCACTCCACAAGAAACCCGCAGGAAAAGCACCAAAAGGAAAGGCTTCCATGAAAAGCAATGCCACCGATATGTGGCCAGAATATTCCCTATATAGCTGCAGGGCAAGTGATCGGGCGCAGCCCGAGAGATCCTTTTTCTCGTGGACTCACCAGTACACTGAACAATATTTTAGAAAGGGTTTATCAAGAATGAGGGCTGAGTAATGGGCTATGTAACTCACTGAAGGAGCCTTCATCTGGAGATAATTCAAATATGTCAAGCAGATCTCTGCTATTGCCGAGTGAGGTCTATCGAAAAGACCGGGATGGTTTGAAAAATACTCTCGCAGAGTAAAATGAACCAGTCGTACTATTGACCCCCCCATCTACTGTAATGAGCCCTTGGCAGCAGCCCACCAATATGGTCATCGAAGGGATGTTGCCGGCATTGAATTATAAGGACCCGAGCTCGATTCCTAGGGCGTGGCAGAGTTTAGGGTGTCAACGGCCGTTCCGCATGGCAGATCCACATCAAAGTTCCCATCCCTAGTTTCCATTTATCTCCACCCTGCGCCTTTATCCGTTCTATTGTTGAACCGTAGACATCCTCGAACCCTGATTCATCCATTATTCGATTTAGTCTTTCTCGTCTTCGATAAATGGTTGATTCTTGCAAAACGGATCCTATATTAAGGGGGGCGAGTAGAAACCTAAAGATATATTAGCCAAGTCACTCGCCCGGCTAGACGTGTTTGGATCTCGGGGCGGATATGGGGCCTTCCGGTCACGAATATGCGCGCTTCTGGGGGCTTCTCAAGGATTGCTTTCAGCGAATCGAAAAGCCGAAATCGCTACACAGGCGTATATTCGTCAAGGGCGTCAATAACCATATATGTGCGTTGTGAGGATGTGGTCAATTGCAGCATCTTTACAATATCACCGACCTGCGGTTTGCGTCCACAAACCGCATCTCGTTTCTCTCGCAATGCCCACATATATCTTCCTGAATCCTTCTTGTTCCGCCGAAAATCTGCTTCAGCAAGGAACCTAGCATGCTTGTCGCGGTCTGCTCCTTTTGGGCCGCAAAGTCGAAGTAAAAGCACTTAACGGTTGTGTTTTGTGGTGTTGTCCGATCGCACAGCCTGTCCACTACCAGCAAACTATGATCGGTGAGTGTTAGCACGGGTTCACTTCTCTCTCCCGGAGATAATCCTTGATATCTAACAAACGTCTCCCGACCCCCGGATTTCGGTAGCAAAAAAGAACAGTCTTATCGCGTCATATTTCGCCACTTAATCCGCACCATCTCCTGAATTCCTCAGTTGCTATGAGCCATTCCCCGACATCGTTAACGCGACGCTGTTGAATGTCGCAATGTCACAAGCCTGGATCGAGAGGTCATAGCCAGGAGAGCAGTTGAGCCCGATCATCGGCCAATGCACAGTTGATCCACAAATTCCTATTATTGGAGTTCGTTGTATTTTGGCAGTTGGCACTATTATGGAAGATATTTTGTGACATCCTCCTCCGCTAGCAAGCTTGCAGCTGCGTAGATATTTTGTCCCTTTACTTTATGTGAGAGGTAGGAAATAGGGAAGGTGAAAATATTCTCTAGTGCAGAGACAGGAATACCAGGTGAATATGCGGAGCCATGGCTCAGGGCGATGCGGAAAGTTTCATGATTTTAGGATATGAACAAATGCAGAGGAACAACAAAAGGGGGTCTACTGTCGTGCTAACAAAGACAATAAATAAAGTAAATGCCGCGAGCTTTAAGTCACCTCCCCCTCCCTCTCCTCATCCACTTTCTTCACTTCTCTCCACTTGAGACCATTGGCCCAGTTCTTCTGAACCTTGAGGATTACCACGATAGCGGCAAGTTCGTTGTCGGTGTGGTCCTTGGCTCGTAGGGTAATGACTCTATCGTTACCGTGTGCCTGCTTGGATGACTTGTAATAGACACCCTTGAGGGATGAAATGACATCTTGTGGCCTAAGGCCACGCCGTGTAACCTCCGCGTTAAAAACATCTTTGAATTCAGGTGTCTTTGCCAGGCTATTTAGGGAGGATTGTACATCCTCACCCGGGATAGTTGTGATTTTGTTCAAAAGTTGGGCCTGATAAACTGTCATCTCTGTCGATTCACATTATGACTTATTCCTTCAATAAGAATGGCTATTACGTACCAATAGCACTACGGATATTCAAATTGCCAGCGAGTCTGAGCCCCTCTATTTTTTCCTGGATAAGCATGTTCTATATAAAAGTTAGAAATTAAAATAAAAATGAAGAGGCGGTACTCAACAATAAGGGTAGCATTTCGGGAACATTTCTGCAGCATCTCGGTGGAATGATCTGCTGCCAGCTTCTGGTTTCTCTTATACCACTTATCGTCGACCGCCTTTAACCGCTCATACCACATTGCATCAAGCTCTTCGATACTGTGGCCAAAGGAGAACAAAGCCCGATTTGCTCCAAACCCAAATTTTTTTGATTGCCTGAGAGCTGTCAGCTAGACCATTTTGCCTCGAGGAATATAATATTTGCATGCAAGCCATTGTATAGTAAGAGGGGTTACATACTTTTCGTCTATCACTTGCGCTGCACAGTGGTGAAGGGATAGGCCTGTCGGTTTGGATGCTGTGCAGGACTTCACTGTTTGTCGAACTGCATCCGCTGTCATGGCGGGGTCGCTTTCCGGGAATGCAGATTGGTTTGTAACATAGTATCTGACATTTGTGAAGAAGGCAAGTTGAGGAGCCATGTTCCTGGTCCCATGCAGTTGTGAGGTTAAAGATCTCGCATGCATCTGGGTTGCGTAAGGCAGTCTTGGGATCCCAAAATTAGCCATCCCTGTTTCTAGCTTGAAAACGAAGGATGGATTTGAGGATTTGGGGATATGGAGGATTGTCGGAAAGGTTAGCATCTTTAGTAGGGAAGGGTGAAGGCTTTCAGTGATGAGGAACCAGTTTAGAAAACTGTCAGGAACGGGGTCGTCGGGAAGACCCCTGGCAATCACCTGCTCATACTTACGTCATGCAACCCACGCTAAAACGAACAGATCCCTTCGTTCGTTTTCAGGCACTCGCGCTAAGTCCGGGTTGTGGAAGTGATTGGGGTGAAGTAACTAAAGAGAGCAAAGTGAAGAATAATTGTGGCAACTATGATGTAAGTATCATATGATGAACATGAAGGTGGTACTGGTATCCTCTTCGCTGCTGAGATAGCTTATTTGGGTAATCGTGATACGAAAAACTTCGTGCTTTAGAAGGGTGTAGTGCTCAGAATAGTGCTAAATAAGTATCAAGCTCCTCCTCCAGAGGCGGTAGAAGGTGGTGTTCCACCGCCATTATTTGGCCTGCCCGGATTGACCTCCTCCAGCCCAAGTACTGTTCACACCACTGCTCTATATCCTTTACAAGCAGACTATGAAACTGGCGTAAAACTCTCACGGTGAGGACGGTGAGGCCGAGAATGGAAGATGTTGGAAAGTAGAAGATTTACTTAGTTATGGATTTAAAGCAGCCGCTTGTTTCCCTCTTCAGTGATATGATAGAATTGAGATCAAGACATCCTCCTCCACTATCAAGCTTCCAGTTGGGCAGATATTTCATCAATTCGCTTTACGTGGGGGCTAGCGATTGGTCAGGGTAAAACGATTCTCAAGTATAGCGACTGGATTACTTTCTAAATAGCCGGAGCCTGTTCGCAGTGCCATGAGGACAATTGTATTATTTTATGAAATGCAGTGATATATGGGGATTAGAAAAAAGGCGGTCTACCAAGAGATTGAAAAAAATAAAATAAAAAAGGAATAACAACAAAAGGCACACGGTTTTTGGTGGGCCTTGCCAGGTTCCTGAACTCTGTTTAGGCCTGGAGAAGGGAGGAGGAAAATAGGCCACAAGAACAGTGCGACACTGACAACAAAAAACAACAAAGTAGAACAGACTGGAGAGTCTGTGTAAAAGGTAAATTAATAGGCGAGAAGGTCCCCAAATCTATTCGTCTCCTGCTTCTTCTCCTACCCCCATTTGAGTATTGTTAAATCACCGGTGCTCTCTTGTACGGAGCTAAGAGAATGGTGTCAGAAGGGATGGAAATGGTGTGATTGTGTTCGAGGACTCCTGGAAGAGTCACCTGTGTTTTTTATATTTAAAGTGTTTGGAAAACCCTTAGTTGTAAGAAAAGTAGGTCACCGAAATACAAGTCTATCTTCGATATCTTTTGCTCTATCATACACTTCTTTGTTCTTCTTCACCGGTCAAGCTCGTTCGCCTTCTATCTAGATCTCATAACATTATTGAGGCTATTAGTCAAATGATTCTGCATTATGAGGATTGCCGCCAGAGCGGCACGTTCTTTGTCTGTGTTGTCTTCGGCGCAAAGGGTAATGACTATATTGTTACTGTGTACATGCTTGGACAACTCGTAATAGACAGCCTTAAGTGATAATAAGGCAAGGAATGACATATTATAATGGAAGGCCACACCGTGCAACCTCAGCGTTAAAAACATTTTGGAATTCCTCCATACTTGCCAGCCTCTAGAGGGCAGATTTATGCATAGATTTCTGGCGAGACGATACTGGATGACGGGCTGTTGAGGCGGAACGAGGGAGATAGGGGTGTTGGTGGGATGGTTATTTCCGTGAAAAGGGCATAAGCCAATACTGGAGACAAAGGCGTTATGGTCACTCTATGTGCCCTCAGCCAAGATATCGGGGCTGAAAGATAAAGTTTTGACATCGACAGACTTGTGGCCAAAATTGCAGTTGTCGCAGCAATTGTGCGAGATGTTCCGCTTCGTGTGTGGGTGTATGTTACCCCAAAGACCTTTCGATGTATACTCCGCGAGGGCTGAACAGAATTGGCTGAAGTAGATGACCGCGCTGGGGATGCTGAGCCTTTTGCGGTCATGTCATCGGACGCTCTCCATGGGAATATATTTGATTCTGTTCAAAGGTTGGGCCTGATACACAGTCCTCTCTGGAGATTCATATTATTAGTTACTCTTCCAATGAGAATCGTGATTATTTACCAATAGCACCACGGATGTTGAAATTCCCTTATAATTTCAGTATTTCGGTTCTTTCCTTGCCAAGCATGCTATATAAAAACATTAGAAATAATTGCAAAATTGATAGATGGTACTCAACAGTAATGGTGAAACTTTTGAGACATTGTGGTTGAATCTCGGCTGCATGTTCAACTGCCAGTTTCTGGTTTCTCTGATACTGTATATTCTAGAAGATAACTGGCTAGCCTCCCAAATCATGCGATTCTCGAAGGACATGGAAACGACATTATTGACGGTGGCTGGCGGGAACTTGACGACGGAAGGGGTGGTGAAAATTGGGTTTTGCAAATCTGGCATCTCGATATGCACATGAAAACAGTCGGTCGCTCAAACAGGAACCGCTCGACTTTGGATAGTATTTCCCGTATTGAAAAATTTTAATCCGTTGAACACGCCAACCATGAATCCAACCCACAATTTCGCGTAAACGTAAATCGGCTTGCTAGGAGGGCAACAAGCCCCCTCTCGCCAAAATACCAGATCACATAAGCTTCATTCTCCCCGACGGGCCCGGTGTAGAAGGTATTGCCGCCCAGATTGCGTGCGAGAATCAAGACAAATCATTTGATCAACGGGGGTCACGGTTGGTGAATGGCGCAAATGATAGCCTCTCTAGCCTGAGACAGTTTCTTCAAGATACGAACGATAGAGAAAGCGCAAAGCTGTCAAGGTCACTCGTGGGTTTGTGCAAAAAGAGCAACAGATCAGGTCTAGCGGGGAGTTCGACTCCAACCGTAAGACGCTTCTTCTGCTCAACACCGAGGGCACGGACAGCAGCATCCTGGAGGGAGTCGAGTTTAAGTGTGTTGACGTGTTCGATCTTGTCGGCCTTTGTGACCCTAGCCGGTTACCGGAGGATCGCCGAGAATTCCATAGCTTCGCGGACTGTCTGGGCCGCATTATCAACATCCATTTGTTTACAATATCCGGTCCTATGCTGGGATTCAATACCGAGGGGACGGCCATCCATTTGGATTTCGCCATTAATAACACCAACTTGGTGACACTGAGAGAGTGTATTGAGAAGAGTAGTTCTATAAAGACAATTAGTTCCAAGCCGCCAGTTCAACAATTTCGAGCTTCAACTCACTTTCCGGCTCCGGAAGTGCACATGAGAGCAACCATAATTCCCGGCTTAGAGTAACCGCTAACATTGTTCAGCAACATCCGCTCACCGCCCTGATAAGGAATTGTGTACTCAATCTCCTTAAATGTAAAGATGCTCTTACTGTCAATAATCTTTTCAATCAAATTCGGTGGATCGACTCCTGCTGAGCCAATCAGTGACAGCAAGACCTCCAGTCTTCTCCTCGTCCTTGGCCCTATTGCCATCAATGACCCGCTTTCCTCTCTTACTCTTCTTGAATCGTAAAATGACGGATCCGGGGGCAACGAAAATGATGATTTCAGTTGCAGCGATGGTAACAATGATATACAATGCTGTCCAAGAAATAACAGCCCCGAAATTTATCCAGAGGGGAGTGCGCGTATAGCTGTATTGAACTTCAATGAACTCATCGCCGGAGATATTGAGGTTGCCGGGGGTGCCAGATGCAATGACGCATCCTTGATACTGCGGGAAATCGTCATATCCCTCGCCTCGAGGTACAAGCATCAACCCAGCGCACTTAATTGTCCTTCCGGTGAACCCATTGGCAAGAATGGCCTCAAAGGGGTAGCCCAAAGGATTCAGATGGAAGAGCAAACCAAACCATATAGAATCGTTGAGGAGCTGGGTCTTATGAATAACATAGCCAGCGTAGATAATATAAATATTAAGGGCCATTCTAGAGAAGCGGATTGGGTCGTTAAGAGTGCGGTAAAGAGCCGAGAACATGGGGTAAAGAATAGCGATACAGAATGCATTGGTGTAGGTGAGGAGGAAGAAGATCCGGAAATTGCCTGCATCAACATCGAATTTGACCATGAGATACAAGATTATGCTAAATACCGACTACCCCGCCGGCACGAGTCAGCAAATTATCAACCAAGTGGGGGTGTGGCCACATACGACCTGGATAAGCATGATCAGGATATCCATAATCAGCCTAGCTACCACTACAGCAGAGGGTCGATGCTATACACCCCGTATTAGCGGGGGTTTGCGGCAATCAATATTCGGCGAGCGGTTCAAGCATACCAATGCAAAGTCTTATGCCGTTGTACAATATCACGTCCCAAAACAGCGCCAACGATTTCTGACATTCAAATCTAGTCCGAAAAAAATACATCCCCAATATGCGCTACCACCTTTCATAAAAAGGCCAGTGCTGTCGTCCTTCTGTTTAGAGAATTGCGCACCAACCAAAAGAGTGATGATAATATTCGTCCATTTGATAGCCCAGAAAGTATGAATATCCCCTCGAAGAAGCCAGAAGTCACAGCGTGTACATACGAGAACTTGCTCGACGAACGATACTGTATGACTCGTATCCGGAGAGACTGTGCGTGACTTTGTTCAATTGCCCGATTTTTTGCGGTTGGTAACGGCGGTGTTCCCCCTTGCGGCAAGTTCCTGTTCATAACTAGCTACGTCTTCTAAGAGGCGATCATAGCCTGGACTGTTCCGGAAGGCAGTGGCTGGCCCATCGGGGGTGGGTGGGACCTGATCCTCAAATTCTGGTTGAATCCGTCTCTCGATCCGATCGGTCATACGGGTTAGGAAATCGGCGGTTGTTCTATCAAATGTCAGCACATGAGCTTGAACACCGCTCTCGGGGTAGAAACTTTCGCTCAGGTTCTGGAAACCTAAATCAATGAAATATTGTTTTGCTTCGGTAGTGGGGCTGGAAAAAATCATCTTTCCCTGATCAATCAAAAGCACTTTATTCATGACATTATATATTTCCTCTCCATCCTGGTACAAGGTGACGATCGTTGTTCGATTGGAGACATCCGTGATAATGCGCAGTGATCTTGCATAATCGAGCGCAGTGTTAGCATCCAAGCCCCTAGTAGAGTTATCCCAAGAAGTGACGGCGGACTTTGTCGCGAGTGATTCTGCAATCGAGACCCAGTTTCGCTCTCCTGCGGATACACCTCGAATGAAAGCATTTCCAACAACTGTGCTCATGTGTTAGCTTAATTCTCCCGATCCCTTTCGCCCTCCCCGGGAACTTACCCCTATGTGCCACATGCAAAATTCCAAACATCTTGAGCAGCGCATTGATTATTATGGGTACATTTTCCTTCCCCGATTTCTTGGTTTTTATTCGACAGCGCAAACACCAAAGTCTGATAAACCGTGATGACAGGCAGGTGCTGATTTTCTTCATCACCGTAGATGACCTCTCCGCGCTAACTATCCTACAGGAAGGTCAGGAACTGCAATGGATGGACGGGAGATCTGAAATTAATGGAATGACTTACATATTTCTTAGCCGATTCCTCCGCCGGGATCTCACTATAATGAACCTCTCCTTCAACTGCAGCAGATAACCCCCGCTGGTTTGCAACTGTGACGAGTTTAAGCAAAATGTAGAGTGATGATCGCATGCGACAAACTTAGCAGCGCTGAGAAAGGTTGAACAACTAGCCCCCGGCTTCACCGATATTGAAATTCCCTTCTAATCTGAGTTTTTCCGTTCTTTCCTTGAGAAGCATGCTCTATATAAATGTTAGAAATAATTGCAAAATTGGGAGGCAGTACTCAACAGTAAGGGTGAAATTTTCAAGACATTTCTGTTGAATCTCGATTGCATGTTCAGCTGCCAGTTTCTGGTTTCTGTAGAAAATGGTCGGGAAAACAAAAGCTATGGTGTTTTCTGTCAGCATTCGTCAAGCCAGGAGAAAAATGTGTGGTTACCATCGCCTATGGGTTAGGGTTTCATATCTGCACTGTTCGTGAAAACCGTTCCCGCCGCTTGTGAGCCATCTACAGGGGTTCAGGTACCATACGTCTTGGCAAAGAGCCGCAACGCCATACCCCTGATGGCGTGGGACCTGATTTGGGTTAGGGCCTGTGACTGCCTTACAATACCAAAGCGCCTGCGGCACCCACCACCGCAAGGGCAACGAAATTAACCGCAACCTGAACCACACAAACCATAATCCCACAATCCCGTTCAGCACGCCTGACACAACATATCTCCTGCGCAAGGCATGGCTCAGCCGATTTCGGGCACACGCTAATCATCTCACAACTTTTGGCTTTAAAAATATTCCCAGAGGAAGGAGATAATGACAAATCACTCTTTGTTTCGATAGCAACGACTCATCATGAAGTGCCGTCAATCGTGGCCGGGCAGAGAGGGGCTGCGCTATCATACCTTGCTGATCCGGCCGGGGGGAATAAAATCGTGCCCTTGGACCCTGAGTACGAAATCATACAGATCAGTCTTTCGCCGCCCCCCTCCCGCAACCCTACCATCTCTCTCATAATTAGCAAGAACGGCCCTATTTCAAAAGAGACCTGCGAAAGAACCCTATCGACATCATCAAGTTTTTTCGGAGACTTTCCCCATGCAATCATTAGCCGGATTCGAATTGTAATCGGGGGGTCCTGGCATTGTTTGTTCCCTTCGTTTTCCATACCACTGCTGCTCCAAGATATACCTATAGATCAGGCTCCCCCCCGCGCCTTGAATTTATCGTACCATCCCCGTTTCCCTCTCCTTCCTCTCTATCCCACTCCTACAAACCGACTAGGCTAGACTCCAGCATGAGCCGTCGTCCTTCGAAGGTCGGCAACGACCCTCGCGAATCCGAGATCTCGACAGAGTCTGAACTTGCACACTCCTCCTCGTCGAACTCTACCAAAGCATACCCGGAATCTCCCCCGAGCCAAGGCATCTGGGGCCAGAATGAAGCCGTCAACTACCAATCTGCGTTGGAAGACTTTGAGTCTCTCCGCCTACAACAATCTCGGATCGAATCAAACAGGACCGGGGGAGCGTACTCGCGGCTGAATACCGCCTACAGCCGACTTGCCCGTTTCAGTTTATCTATGCCCAGAGATGACTTCTAGGCACTCGCGGAATCTACTGAAGAGAAAGCTTTTGAGGCTTCCGCGGAGGAGGGCTTCCACCTTGACCACTTTATGCGCAAAGGACGCTTTGAGAAACGCGAGAATGGAGAGTCGATGAAGAAGGTTGGAGTTGTTTATAAGGATCTCACGGTGTGTGGGGTTGGCACTTCCATCCCATTTGCAAAACTTTTGTCGGACGCAGTTATTGGGACGTTTGGTCCCGATTTGTATCGGATTGTAACGGTCTCCTTCCCTGCATTTACCGGTGGAAAAGGACCTCCGAAAAGAGAGCTTACTAGTGGCTTTACCAGTTCTGTCCGGGGTGGCGAGATGATGGTTGTTCTACGGGTGCTATTGGTAAATAATCACCATTCTCATTGAAAGACTAACTAATAATGTGATTCTTCAGAGAGGACCGTGTATCGGGCCTGTATTTTAGACAAAATCACACATATCCCGAAGGAGAAGATACAAGACACCCTCAACAGGCTGGTCATGACGAATGAGTTCCAAAAGGTTTTAAAGGCAGAGGTTGCGCAGCGGGGCCTTGAGTCGGAAGATGTCATACCTTCTCTTCAGGTTGTCTATCACGAAGTGTCCAAGCACGCCCACGGTAACGATGGAGCCATTACCCTTTGCACAACAGATCAAGTGGAGGGAGGTGAAGACGTGGGAGGGCGAGGGGGCTTATTGTCCTCCTAGCAAGAATTTGGCAGAGTTCGTCATCGAGACTGCTGCCAAGGGGACACGGAGTGGTGGAAGACCCATCGGATTGGGATCACGAATGGGGCACCTCGAAAGAGGTAAAGAGTGCCTCGGCCGAAATTGATCGACTCTCTGACGAGCATGGGGGGAAGCCACTCTCGGAAGTGGAGCTCAAGGAATCCACCCCTTCCGTGTGGCTACAGACTACAAGGTTGGCCAGAAGATTGCTCAAGCAACAATGAGATCCCGCTACGTTTACTCGAAATTGTGGGTTGGATTCATGGTTGGTGTGTTCAACGGATTCACCCTTGGAATGCGGGAAATACTATTCAAGGTAAGTCGAGCGGTTCCAGTTTGAGCAAGCGATCGTTTTCATGTGGTAATCGAGATGCCAGATTTGCAAAACCCAAATTTTACCGCTTATTTCGTCATCGTGTTCCAGCCCGCCATCGTCAATAGTGTTGTTCCCAAGTGCTTTGAGAATGGCATGATTTGCGAGGCTAGGGAGTTACCTTCTAAAATATATGGCTGGGTTCTATTCTACACTGCTCACACCATGGGGGATATCCCTTCTGCGGTTGTTACAACGGTCATCTATTAACTCTTGTTATATTTCCCGTTTGGCCAGCCAACGGATGCAGCCATTTCCGGATTCGTGAGTCCCCATTGTTCGTGGTCAGATTGCTCTGTTACTCACAAAATAATATGTGAAAGGAACCTGGTATCAGCGGTGCAAAGAGTGGGTTAATGAGCTCGACGACAGCCGGTATATGAGCAATCAGAATCTGGCTGCCGCACAGGCAACCGAGATTCAGCAGAAATGTTTCGAAAATGCCACCCTTATTGTTGAGCACCACATCCCAATTTTTCAATTATTTCTAACCTTTATATAGAGCATTCTTCCCCAGGAAAGAACGGAAAAACACAAATTAGCAGACAGCAAACGTGCCTCTCTGGTGGCATCCTAAGGGTTCTGGAGAACTGGTCTGATGGTGTCAAGTGGAGGGAAATGAAGAAGGGGGAGGGCCAATAGACTCGGGCACATTCTGGCCTATTAGTTTACCTTTTGCACGGGCTATTCCGGTTCATCGCAACCTGGGGCACTGGGTTCCCGCGCCTTCACCATCGCCAATAGTAATCATGAACGTAAGTCACCTTCATCCCCCCCAAACCCTGGGAAGGCATTTCTAACAACACCCAGATATTACCTTTCACCTTCGTGGTCTTTGGCGTCTTCATCGTCCCGCCCCAGGACATGCCTGACGTCTTCTACTACACCCTGTACTACCTCTCCCCCGCACATACTACCTTCGCGGCATTCTCACCGCAACAATCCCTTGCATCCCCGTCAAATGTGCCCTGCGCGAACTCGGCATCTTCGACATCCCTACGGGCTTCATCGAGAGATGCGCCTCCTAGGCGGCGAACTTCCTCCGCACCACCCCGGCTACGTCACTAACTCCACTGCTACCTCCCAGTGCGCTTACTGTCCATATACCGTCGCAGGCGAGCACCTACGCGCGATGGACATCCCCATCGGTGAGAAATAGAAGTACTTTGGCGCGTTCGGCGCGATGAGCATCACGAATTGGATGCTGTTGTACTTTTTCGTCTATAATGTGAGGATCTGCGGATGGGCGTTTTGCATGGTCCTGTTGTTTAGGTGGATTGGGTTTGGCATCAATTTACCTGGGTGGGTTGTCCGGAAGATGAAGAAGTAGGATCATGGTGGACAAAAGGAATGTGGGTATGAGTGAGGGTGAGCGGGAGAGTGAAAGTGAAAGTGATTTAGGATGGAATAAAATTCTTGCACATCGCCTGCTCTTGTATATTTCCGGTATCTAGCTCGGCTATTGCACATTTTTTCAATAAATATCAATTCACAAATTCCAAGTTATACACCATGTCCGCTGACTCATGGGTAAATGAGCCGAAACCCATTTTCTTTGAGCAGATCACCACAATAAACCTTGTTAGATAAAGAAAACAACCTTAGAAATGAACGAAAGTCGAATGGAGGAGGAGGAGGAGGGACAGACGACAAAACATGGGGTCTCGACGCGAGGGTCATCAAAAACACCTAATTATTACTCTTATACCTCGCCAACCATAACAAAACGCTTCCAAGTGCCAGTAAAGCAGTACTGTACACCCCAATTCCTCAAACTTAAATTAATTCCCTAGCATCCCACGTTCAGTATCCCCACCTCGCCCTCCCGATCCACCCACCGCGTCTGGAGCCAACGCCAAAGCACGTTGTCGAAATAAAGTTTACTGTATTACAGCACAAGGCTCATCGCGCATCCATCCGCTGCTCAACTTAAACCCTTCGCTGCACGTTCAATGTCTAAGGAGCACTCACCCAACGCTGGGTTTGAACAACCAGGTATTAGGAAGAGAGAAAAATCCAAGCAGGTAAGCGGTGCTCGGGGGAGTGTCTGGGGGATGGAATGGAATGGAGGTGGTTTTGTGGGGAGGCTAAGGCCGGGGGGTGGATTGTGTCGTGTATTTATTCGTATGATAATTAAAGAAACCTTTATGAACACGACAACGGTATGGTACTATTGGGACTTTTACAGCCAACGCCAAGCAATTAACTGAATGGGGGCAAGAGACTACAAAATAGCGAACAGTAAAACATTAGAAATCAGTGTTCGCAACGGGGCAGTCCGTCCGTCCTGAGCCAGGACGAGGACGGACGACAGTTTGTCGTCCCGTCCGGTCATTTACTAAAGTTGCCCGACAAGTAAAAATCAAAGACGAGGAC
>Ga0307509_10004894_pt1 | contig 18984 bp, 12 predicted proteins | sample 10_EM_MG_FD_202245 | JGI IMG/M metagenome (GOLD analysis project Ga0307509, IMG submission 202245) | Populus trichocarpa ectomycorrhiza microbial communities from riparian zone in the Pacific Northwest, United States - 10_EM | ecosystem: Host-associated > Plants > Roots > Unclassified | place...
TTCAACTGTTACTATCCAACTTTGAATCGTTACTGTCTAATTTTCAACTGTTATTGTCCAACTTTGAACTGTTACTGTCAAATTTTCAATTGTTACTGTCCAACCGTTACTGTTTAGACATTGAACTGTTACTGTCCAATTTTGAACTGTTACTGTCCAATTTTCAACTGTTACTGTCCAACTTTGAACTGTTACTGTCTAATTTTCAACTGTTACTATCCAACTTTGAATCGTTACTGTCTAATTTTCAACTGTTATTGTCCAACTTTGAACTGTTACTGTCAAATTTTCAATTGTTACTGTCCAACCGTTACTGTTTAGACATTGAACTATTACTGTCCAATTTTGAACTGTTACTGTCCAATTTTCAACTGCTACTGTCTAACTTTGAACTGTTACTGTCCAAATTTCAATTGTTACTGTTTGAACACTCATCAGATTTTTAACTATATCTAAAGTTCTTAAACTCCATTTTAAGTGAGACTGATCTCGTTAGAAAGTTAAGACACAAGGCTACAAGTTCTTTAAGGGAGGAGAACCCAGTTTTGCCTCCAAAATAGTCAAAATTGCTCATTAACTAATTAGTCCTACTTCCCTACATAATCAGTCACGACTCAGTCTCAGCTGATAACCCATAATTGGAGTTCTACATCTCCAAATTGAGCAAGACCAGTTTCCTTGGTTAGCTAACATTCAAATCTACAATTCCTATGAGGAACCCGATCCTAATTCCCTCATCCTCCTACCCGAAATCTCACCGAAAGTCAGGAGACAAGTCTGTCCAGATTTGTCTCCCCCTCCTCTTCACACAATACTTTCATAAACTACATACCACACACATGAATTAACTTAATCTCAACAATAAGTACCTTTTCACCAATTTATGTCTAAGAACCCTAACCTATGATTCAATATCAAGGCATCAATTCTTTATCGAATTTAAAAATGAATTTTTTTAAGATCATGTTTAGAATACCTTACCCGGTACAAATTAAGATTTTGATCTTCAACCAGTTGAGGATTTTCAACTCCCTCCTTTCTTTTCTTCTTGTTCAATTTCTTGGTAATCCTTTGCTCTCAAGTGTTTATCCCATCTATAAGCTCTTAATCTTGGATGGGTTCTTGAAATTTTAGTGTTTCTCTCTTGATTTCTCAAGAATGGGTATAAAACTCCCTATCTTCTCTCCTTATGGTTCCTACAGATTTTGGTGAGGAGAGAGTATTTATACTCTATATTTTTCCTTATTTGCATTTAGGCCTCCCTTTTCCTTTAAGTGTATTATTCTCTTCAATTAAATCCAACCCTCAACATTACCAGGTTTATTATAATGTTTCAAACTATTTCGCCCAGAAATTTATATTCAAAAATTTCTGTTTTTTATTTAACCATATGCATGAATTTCTTCACTTTTTTTTTTTTCCGGGGTTTACACTTAAAATTAAAAGCTCAATTGAGAACTTGATTGAATAAATAAAAAATTAAGGACTACTTTGTAAATTAGACTTTTTGGTGCCATTTTTCTTTTAAATGAAACGACCTGTTTTGTACAAAATAATGTCGTTTCACTCATTGTTCATAAAAAAAATGGAAAAAAAGAAGAAGCCCAAAACGGTGTTGTTGTGAACGACACTATATGTCTTCTTCTTCCTTTGGACGCGCTACAGGCAAGGGAAGAAGAAGATTGTTCTCCTACTTCCCCTGCACCTATCTCTCTTTCTCTCTTTGTCCCCAAAACCTAAAAAAACTGACAAGACCCACACCCCTCTCGTGGCTTTCCATTGAGATGAAAAAACAAAGGGGACAAGCCCTGCTGACGGTTGCCTAGTGGCCACTCAGCTACCCTACCCCTGTGTCATGACTGGACAAGGGTAGTAGCTCTCTCTCCCCCTTTCCCCCCTTATAAATACTAGGAGAGAGAGTGGAGATAGGGGGGATGAAAGAGAGGACAGTTAGAGAAAACAGAGGACACCATTTTTAAAGGAAAGAGAGAGGACAAAAAGAGAAAGAGGAGAGGAAAGAAAGGAAACAAAAATGAAAAATGAAAGAAAGAAAAAAATAGGGGAAAGTAGAGGAAGGAAAGGAAAGGAAAGGGAAGAAAAGAAAAAACGAGAGAGGAGGAGGGCATGCAAAATAGAGAGGAGGAAGAATATAAGCAAAAACAAAAAAGGAAAGAAAGGAAAGGAACAAATTCGTGCCTCTGCACAGAAAGGAAAAAATGATAACAACCATCGTTTTTCTTCTCTCCACCGCAAACCACCGCCATTCTTCTTCCTCGTCGCCACTAGCATCACCGTGAGCAACCTCTAGGTCAACTTTTCCCCACCCCTCTCCACTTTCTTCCTTTTTTCCTCCAGTTGCCCTCCATTATTCTACAAATGAACAGTGGAGAGTGAATTAATTTACTCTCAACTGTTCACGTTGCATATCTTCCTCCAACACCATAAAAATGGATGATGGATAAGTTTAGGTTTAGGATCCATTGATCAAAGTTACAGAAGAGAGTGACCTTAAATTCAATTAGGGTTAAAAGTACTCAATCCTCTATTTCTAAATGATTTCCTTTTCAATCTAAAAGAAACACCCCCTTTTCTCTTACCACATCTCCAACCATGATAAAGGCTTTCCTCCTCTTTCTCCTATCATCCTTGCTTATAAGAATAGGTAAAAAAAACCCATCAATTTCAACAACTAGTTATTTTTAAAAGTGATATTGGTGCTACTAGAAATTAAAAAAAAAAACCCAACTCTAAAAAATGCCCCCAACTACAAATAGCAAAGATGAAAATCAATGGAAAAAACAATAATATTAACTAAAAAACATGATAACCCATGAAATTAAATTTTTACCTTTTTGTTTTTAAAAAGGAAGTCTTGGTGTTAGGGTAATTTTACTCTTTTCAAATGGCTTATTAGACATTAAAAGATTATTAGAGGGTATATTTATATGCTCGAAAATAATTCAACTATAAAATTATTTATTTACCCTTAGGGTAAAAAAAATTAGGACTGTTGCCAGGGGTATGTTTGTATTTCATTTATTTGAATACATTAAAAAGATGTTTTTACCATTAAAAAGACAAAAAAATATGGCTATGTCTAAGGGGCATTTTGGCCCTTTCACCTTCTTTTTTTTTGTAATTTCCAAAGGTTTGAGGGGCATTTTAGTATTTTTAATTTGGGTATTTAATTTTTTTATTCCTAAAAGGTACTAGTGCATGCTTATTACACACCAATATGTGGGTGGTGTTTGCATAATTTGGGTAGTGTGTGTGACGCCCCTAGATGACCAAACTTGTACTTCCACCATATCTCTAAAAGCATCATCCTGTCCTTTTTCTATTGGTGCGATGTGTGCCAGTAGATAATGGACGATTTTGTTGCATTCATGATGTCGAGTGGCGAATCTGCCTCCTAGATTGATAGGGGTTTTAGATATGTTGGGATAAATCATATAATTATGATTTGAAGCATTTAGGAGTTGCCACCTAGTATTATGGTCATTAGAAAACCTAATGGTCTGCGAGAGTCTAGGTAAAGAGACTAGTTGTCTAGGTCATTAGACATGTTGTTTTTCTATTCATTGGTTTGTCTAAAGTTCAAGAAAGATCTTATTTATTAAGGAGGTCTCTATCTTATTAGGCTAAAACCTTACCATTTTAATGCCAAAATATTTTCTGATATATTCATTTATATTTTGTATCCTTAATATTTGGGGATATACTTTACGGTGTAATTTTATACCCCCAAATACTAAAGTCTACAATTAATTCCTAATATTTTTTTGTCAATTCATTTAATTTAATACCTGGAATATGCATCAAATTATAAAATTCATGCCCCAAATATTAATTAAACAAATTGATTTTTGTGGTGTTTTTGAGATTTTGGTCAAATCCTAATGGATAATCACAAACCTATTACGATACCTACTAATTGTCTTTTTTGTATTTTTCAAAGTATGATAAAAACAATTATGCATGAAGATTTTTTAGATTTTGGTTGTATGAACACAAATAAAAACATATTTTTGTATTTTTTAAATAAGGAATTTTTTTCATTTTTTTCTAAAATTTTAAAGAAAACTCAGGTATATTTAATATCGGATCAGTATCTTACAATGTAAGTCTACAACTCAAATATTAAATGAAAATGGTTGAAAAACATGCAGGAGATCCACAAATAATTTTAAAATGATCTTTGAATTCTTTTAGAATTTTTAGAAATTATTTACGGTTTGTTTAGCAAAACAAAAAAATCAACAAAGAAAATTGTTAAAAGTTTGTTGTTTAAGGACCAAAAAAATACTTTTTTTCTTCGTAAATTTTGGCACAACCAAACATAGCCTTAGGCTTTGAAGGGCTCAACCCACCCACATGGACTAAGTGTAACGACCCGGTTTTTTCAAGGCCAAAATCAATGGATTTTGTTTTTGATACTTCTCGCAATGACATTTTGTGAATTAGTAATTATATTCCTTCCTTATAATGGCATCATAAGGATATAGTTCTCGTAAAACAACATTCTCATACAACAGATACCCAATACACATGTCCATAATATTATATTTTCATATTCATACATTTACATTACATCATATTGTCATACCCGTGTGTTTGCATTCCTGTTTCAATCTCGTTATCAACACGAATTTATAATCGACAATCTTACACAACTAGTACTTTCTTTCATACGATTCTCATGTGATTTCACAACATAACATCCTCATAAAAGGAAATACCACATAAATGTATTCATAGCATCGTGTCTACATGTTCGCACATCCCCATCCGTGCTCTATTACAAGTCCTTACAAAAGTGTCGAATGACAAATATTCAACATAACAGCTAATTTATACTATTACATAGCACCTTTCAAAATATGTGAACCTGTGGAACGGGCTTTGCTATGCACCTTGATTGTGTGATGTCCCAGTTACAAAACAACATGGATACAAGAATTGTAAATAATTTAACATAATAGTAAACATCTAGAAGTACATTGTCGTTGCTTTTTGTTATTAACTTAGAACGGGAAGATTCCTTCTTATACTTCTTATATACATTGTACATCTCTTATTATTTTGTTAACTGTACTTTTATCACTCACACACCCCAACCTCTCTGCGGGGTTGTGGGGCCGAAGTTTAACATCGATTGTGGTTAAATACTTCGCCTTAACCTGGTCATCCACCTTGGATACTTATAGCCGTAGCTAATTGCAACATTTAAATTCAGCCATCCGTCTCGGATGCCATTAACAAAAACTAATCACAAAATCAACCCCCGTCATTCCTATAGATACCATTAACCAAAGCTAATTTTTTTTTTAAACTAATTTAGTCATCCACCACGGATGCCATTAGCCAAAGCAAATCATCAAACACAACCCGGTCATCCATCATGGATGCCATTAGCCAAAGCTAATCATCAATCACAACCCGGTCATTCGTCTCGGATGCCATTAGACAAAAGATGATCAAACATTTGTCTTGATCATCCATCTCGGATGCCATTAGCCGAAGCTAATCATCATTTATCTCGGTCATCCACTTAGGATGCCATTAGCCGAAGCTAATCATCATTTATCCAGGTCATCCACTTAGGCTGCCGTTAGTCGAAGCTAATCAATCAATTATACTGATCATCCATTCGGATGCCATTAACCGAGGCTAGTCAAACATTTGTCCTGGTCATCCATTCAGAAGCCATTAGCCGAAGCTAATCATCTTTTATCCCGATCATCCACTTAGGATGCCATTAGCCGAAGTTAATCAATTAATTGTCCCGGTCATCCATTTAAATGCCATTAGCCGAAGCTAATCAATTAATTGTCCCAGTCATCCATTTAAATGCCATTAGCCGAAGCTAATCAACATTTATCCCGGTCATCCACTTAGGATGCCATTAGCCGAAACTAATCAACAATCACAACCCGGTCATCCATCTCGGATGCCATTAGCCAAAGCTAATTATCATTTATCCCGATCATCCATTTAGGATGCCATTAGCCAAAGCTAATCAAACATTTATCCCGATCATCCCTCTCGGATGCCATTAGCCGAAGCTAATCAACATTTATCCCGGTCATCCACTTAGGATGCCATTAGCCGAAGCTAATCAATCAATTGTCCCGGTCATCCATTCGAATGCCATCAGCCAAAGCTAATCATCATTTATCCCGGTCATCCACTTAGGATGCCATTAGCCAAAGCTAATCATTAACCAATCAAACATTCTAGAGGCGGTTTATGAGATCACTATAACATGGTAATATCCTTTGAATTGCTCATTCAAACGATTCATAACAATTTGACATTCACTGTAACATAATAGCAGACCCTTCGTGATACTCGTACAGACGTCCCATAATAGTTTAACATTTAGTAAACACGATCACAAATCCTTTGTAATACACAAACAAACATTCCATAATAATTTAACATTTAGTATAACACAACAATACATCCTTTGTATTACTCATCCAACCATTCATGACATTTAATGATCAATATAATACAACAATAGATCCCTCGTGATGCAACCATATTATTCGATAGTTTCACCCACATTTAACTAGTGTTTTGCCTATGTTTTATATTTAAAATGCCTTGATATTCTTTGTTTTATATTTTGAAGGCACTTTTAGATGAAAGATGCAAAAAGGAGTAAAATTGGAGGTAATTGACAAATTTGACCTTCAGTCGATGTTTTGTGCAAAACGTGAGCTCTAAAGGTTGAAATGAAGTGATTCCAGTGGAATTAAAAAGCTAACATCCATACCTTTCTGGACATCTAAGGCAAGAAAATAAAATAAGAAAGAACATGGAAATCGCAGCCTTCAAAGTCAAATCTTGCAATCTGCTAGTGTTGACTTTCGGTCATTCCGACTTAAATATCTGGAGCTACAGAAGTCCAATTGATGAAAGCTCAATTATTTTGGATTCCTGACTCAAAGACCTATCAACGCTCCAAAGTTTAGAAAAAAAAATGTTATATGAGGGAGATATGATTTGTCAAAGATGACAACTGAATTCTGCCACCAAACAGGTTTCGTGAAGAAACTAGTCTAAATTATGTTTGGAAGCATCTAAACCGATATCCAAGTTTTTATTTCAACAATTTAGCTCCTCTAAGTCAAAGCTTGAAGTTTCATGCAAGGCTATTTCTCCTTTTTTAGGAAAATAGTTATTGAAGCACTTAAATGTAAATTGTCTACTTAAGGGAGGACTATTTTGTAAAATAGAGACTAGGGTTTCCTAGGATATAAAAGAATGAGAGAAGAGAAGGGGGGCAGCCAACCAAGAAGAGAAAAACGCCCCCTTCCTCTAAGAAACCCGAAATCATGCATTCCTCCTTCTTTTTGATTAGTTGTTCAACAAACATGCAAGGCTAAACTCTTTTCAGTTTATATGATGAATATGTTTGTTCTCCTAAGCTTATTTTTCCTATGATTGTTTATTTTAATTGCTAGAGCGGACTGTAAGTTATTATTGTAGACAATCTATTGCTAAGTTTGATATGAAAACCGGAGTTGTGGTATATGAACTTGTGAAGCAACTGAGTTTAATAATTGTGGCGGATCTATGTTATTAATCTTAGAGAGAACATTCAATTAAATCAAACATAGACTGCGGACAGTTATGTTTTCTTGATTAATCAATTTATCTAGTTCTTATGGCTGCCATTGAATTAAATTACTAGTGCGGACACTGTGGTTGTTTGATGGTTAGGGCTAGTTATACGATGAATCCGTTAACTAACCAATGTTAAGAAGAGATAAATATTCAGAATATAAATTGATGTCTCGTTTCCATGATCAGTTCTGATTTCTATAGGTGGACGTTTACTTGTGACCAAGGTTTGTTCTCTCAATAAATTTCGATTTTATTTAATTTTCGCTTGATAGTTTTCTGTTTTCTTTTGCTTTAGCCTAGATAACTTCCAAACCTCCCAAATTGCATATCATATAGCATAAAAATCTGACTTGAACCTTCCTCATGGGATCGACCCTTTGCTTACTCTATATTATCTTGTGTATTGTGTTTTAAGTTAGGGTAATTAATTTGTGCGACCGCGACATCACAACAAATTTTGGCGCCGTTGCCGGGGAAGTAATTTTAGTTGATTTTTGTGCTATTATTTTTATTTGTTGTGATTGTTATTTATTTTTCAAAAAAAAAGAGAAACAGAATTTTTGCTTGTTGTGGTACTGTTCATTTACTGCAGCGGTACTGTTCTAAATAGATTTTTTGGTGGAATTAGGTATCGGCCTTTTGTTTCCTAAGCAAATGGGGCAAGTAGCTTCAAGTGTAGGGAAATTGGACGCACAAATGAATGGAAAATTTCCCTCCCAAGCATTATATCCAATAGAGAATGTTAGTGAGATCATGCTGCGAAGTGGGAAAGAACTTGAAGAGCAAAGGTCGAAACAAATTGAGAATGTTAGTGCATTGAATACAACCATTCGTCACAATTACATTCAATAAAATACAACAGTAGATCCTTCGTAATACTCATACAACCATTCGTCATAATTATATTCAATAAAATACAACAGTAGATCCTTCGTAATACTCATACAACCATTCATCAGCAACCCAAATTCATAATAGCCCAATCAACATCTCATAGTTAGTTTAATATTCATTGCAATGCAATAATATATCCACTTCAAACAGGTCATTTTAGAACATTAACATTTTCATCATCATCTCAACATTCATCAAGAACTCAATCAACATTTCACAATCGTTTCGACAATCATCAAGAATTCAATCAAACACTTCATTGTTGTTTCATCATTCATCAAGGATTCAATAATATATCATCATAAGTAAATCATTTCAAAACATAAACATCATACGAGAAAAAGGTGGAAAACGCCTACCTGTTCCACCTGCGGTTTGTCCTTGTGATGACGAGGGTCCGATCCTAGCTGCATCACCTAAAACATCAATGCCACAATTCAGTATATTTGCATCCTTAAATCACATTCATCACCATACTTATTTCAAGAATCCATATGTTCACATTCAAGTGCTCCACATATTACACCATCATACAATGAAATTGTTGCAAGTAATTGAGTCATTTATGCCCGGGAGGCCTATTGTAGAAATCGGCAGCAAAAACTGACTCGCTGCAGGCCGGACAGTTCGGCAGCGAAAACTGGTTTGCTGCTGGCGCCACAATTTCAGCAGCGAATGCTACTTCGTTGCAGCCAACATGTTTTTGGTAGCGAATGCTAATTCGCTGCAGACAACTCAATTACGGCAGCGAGTCACAAATTCGCTGCAGACAACTCAATTTTGGCAGCGAATTTCAAATTCGCTCCAGACCATACAACTTCGACAGTGAACCCCAAATTCTTTGTAAGACACAATTGGGCAGTGAATGTTAATTCGCTGCAAACAACTCAATTTCAGCACCGAATTTCAAATTCGCTGCAATCATACAACTTCGGCAGCAAATCCCAAATTCGTTGCAGAACACACAATTAGGCAGCGAGTGTTAATTCGCAGCAAACAACTCAATTTCAAAAATTTGCTGCAGACCATACAATTTGACAGTGAATGTTAATTCGCTGCAAACAACTCAATTTCAACAGCGAATTTGAAATTCGCTGCAGACCATACAACTTCGGCAGCGAACCCCAAATTCGTTGCAGGACACACAATTGGGTGGCAAATGTTAATTCGCTGCAAACAACTCAATTTCAGTAGTGAATTTGAAATTCGTTGCAGACCATACAACTTTGGCAGCGAATCCCAAATTCACTACAGAACACACAATTCGGCAGCGATTGTTAATTTGTTGCAACCAACTCAATTTCGGCAGCGAATTACAAATTCGCTGCAGAACACACTTTTGGCAGCGAATCACAAATTCGCTGTAGACAATGCAATTTCAAACGATTCAACAATGAAACTGATTCGCTGCAGGCAACACCATTCGGCAGTGGAACTAATTCGCTGCAGATAACACATCGGCAGCGAAACTAATTCGCTGCAGACCATTTAATTCAGCAGCAAAATTAATTGGCTGCATATAACATAACTCTGCACATAACATCATCTTAACATATTAATATACAATTTCATCAAACACAAACATAAATTTATGTCATTAACACCAACATAGTTCCAGTTTTGGTTTCAGTAGGGTCTAAGGTCCCAATGACTATATAATTTTGTACATAACCTTTTCTAACACAAGTTCTTCTATCATACATGCAAGAATCAAGATAATAACACCATCATGCATTCTATTTTAGTTCAAGTATGTTCTTAAGAGTTCAACAAGATCATAATTTCTTCATTTCTTTATCTCATTCCCCTTAGATCTTACATTTAATTATTTTCGAAACTATGAGTGCATGAACACTAAAGCTTCTACTTTGGGGTTTTCATCCCCTCCTTGTTCTGAAATCGTGAGGCAGCAACCAGCCAAGGAAAAATACTTCTCTTACCTCACATTTTTAACAACTTTAGAGCAAGTTTTTGTGACATGGTTCTTTCCTCAATCTCGGTTTTTCCTTCTCTTCCATCTCTGTTGTACATCGGGTCTGTCACACTCCCTCTCCTTTCATGGTTTCAGTCATCAACGTAACTCCCTAGCTTTCTTTTTTTTTTCAAACACTCAAGGCAGGGGACATACAGCTGGTGTAGGTGGGTCTTCTCCTTGGAGAGGGTGGTTGTTGTTGTAGTCACAACTGCTGGCCGGTTATGGGGAAGGGGCCTGAACTCCTTCTCCTTCCATGGCTTCGACCACTTCTGTCTTTCCATTGGTCACCCTTCTTCTCCAACATTCAAAAGTGGTGTATGCAGTTGGGTATGCAACTGTTGCAGGCAGATTTTTGAGGAGAGGAAGAAGGTAAGAGCATGCAACCTATTTTGGAAAGAGTGCCCCTTTCTCTCTCGTTGCTGCATTTGTACCCCTCTTAAATGCAAAGGGGGTGTTTGGATGTTGGACCAAGGTTGTCCTTATCCCCATTTTTGGGTTATCCTTGGGCTGGTTTCTATTCCCATTCTCCCCTAGGATAGGCTGGTCCAACAATAATTTTTTATTAGGTTTGACAGTGTCGCTACCAATTTAGAAATCAGCAGCTACGAACTGCATCGCTACCGATTCAGAAATCGACAGCGAGAACTACACCACTGCCAATTCATAAATCAGCAGCCAAACTGTGCTGCTGCCGATTCAAAAATTGGCAGCAAAATTGCATTGCTGCCGATTCAGAAATTGACAGCCTCAAACTATGTCGCTACCGATTCAGAAATCAACAGCCAAAAGCTTTGCTGCTACCAAATCTGAAATCGGCAGCTAAGTACTGTGTCGCTGCCAAGAAATCGGCAAAAACTGTGCTGCTGCCGATTCAGAAATCGGCAGCGACGATGGAGTCATTTTAGCTTAGCTTTTTTTTTTGTTGGGTGTTTACACTGAGCTTCATGGATAGACCCAAAACTCAAAAGGAAAACAACCTATTGAGTTTATAAAAGTTATGTGGCCTAATAGTAATAATAAAAAAAAAAACACAAACCATCTAACGTTGTACCCAAGACATCCATGTTGAAGCCTAGCTCACCTAAAATAAATAAAGTAATTTACCCTAACCTTAACTATCAGCCCATCAAGCAAAAAAAATCATTTCTTGCCCATGACACATTAAAAACATAGACTATACTCATGGCAAAGGATTTGTGCACCCCAATATCTTTAACAAAACTTACAGCCCCTACACTATTCTACCCAACATTCATATTTAAACCCAGAAGCATGCATTTTTAAGCCAAACAAAAATAGCACCATTATTCATGTTTTTATCAGTTTCAAATAATTGATGTTAGCTAAAGAGAACATAGTCCATAAACACAACAAATAAACATGCAAGACTATCGTAACAAGAAAAAAAAGAGGTTATACATGTGCTGAAGATGTTGTTGAAGGGGGCTACATTGTTGGATTATGATAATTGCCTCCTTTTTATAATGTTTATGATTGAAAGTGTTGTAAGATGTTTTAGATAGCAAGCTTGTAAAGAAGAAAAGATAAAAAGATGTGAATTTGTTTTTGAATGTTAGGTTAACAAACTCCAAAGGGGATTTGTGGATTTGACAAATCAAGAAGTGGTTAATCCTTCTCAAAGTGATGAGATATTCAAAGAAATCTCCAAGAATGAAAATATTGTTAGAAACGAGGGTTTAAAAGCGCACTCTAAAGATGATAGTGCCAAAAGCATTATCTAAAAAGATAGGGGCTAAACAGCGCACTATCGAGAATGCAAGGGCTCAAAGGTGCGTTTAAAAAGTGATAATGATCAAAAGAAATATCCAAAGGATATAAGAGTTAAACAATGTACTATCTGGAAGACGAAGGCTCATAGGCTCACTCAAACTATGATAATGCCAAAAGCACTATCCAAAAAAAATAGGGGCTGAACAATGCACTATTTAGAAAACAAGGGCTCAAAGTCGCGTTCAAAAAGCGATATGAACATAATGAAACAACTTTTCTTTTATTTTTCTTTTCTTTTTTTTGAATGGTCTACCTTTGACAATTTTTCCCATTCTTTTCATTAAGTATCACTTTTTCACATAATTTCCAATCATAATCTCATGAAATATCAACAAGTATGTGCTCTTCTAATCCTTGGCCAGGAGAAAAGAAAAACATATAAAAAGTTAATGCTTACAACATGGGTAAAGAAAAGAAAAGATAAACAAGCTGAAAAGAGCTCAATAAGGATAATATGCTTTGAGTTTTTGGCTTAAGTGGTTAAAATTCCTAGTGCCTTTATCATTTTCATATACACATGTAATCTGAATGTAATCTCAATAAGATATGAAGCAAGTTCTAGAGATATATATCTTTGAAAGAATGCACAATCAAAGAATATAATATTGAAGGCTTAAAAATTTACATTGGTAGAACAACACTATTAGGTCAACATAACATATTTTCAAAGTCATCCCTAAACTAATTAAACTTTAAAACTTGCATTCAAACTCCTTCATTCAATTTATATTTTCATCTATCTCAACTAATTCTCATACATAATACTCATATTGTCATAAATCAATAGGCATTCAATAGATAAAACTTAATACTTAAGGTTGGAAAACATATATATATATATATATATATAATTTGTTTATAGGTTCTTCTAATTCTAATAAAACACACAAAAACAATAAAGAAAATCCAATATTCTCCCCCCCCCCACACACTTTAAACACAAAATTGTTCTTAATGTTGAAATAAAAGAAAAGGAATATAACAGAATGACAAACATAAAGTAAAATGTGAAAAATAAAAGATAAAGGAAAAAGAAAGCAAATTTGAATATTTTTTTTTGGTTGCCTCCTAGCAAGCGCTTTTGTTTTATGTCATTGGCTGGACACATTGCATGCTCATGCCTCATAGAAAGTTTAGCTAAAACCACGAAAGCGGTGAGTTCTGCCATCTAATGTTCACAAAAAGTTTTCAATTGATGCGTATTGATCTTGAGCACTTTGTTTATTTCTACACTTGTAACCTCAACTAAAACATAAGGAAAAACATTAGAAACATCAAAGAGTCCAATCTAACCTTTGTGTTTGTCGCACTTGTGCGGCGTCGCGGCGAATATTCCACTTTAATCTAAATGTATCTATCTGGCAAATATGGGGAGACAAGAAAATCTTGTCTTTTATCGGTGGAAAATGGAACGGGAGTTGCCACCTAGTATTTTGATCACTAGGAACCCTAACTGGTCTCAGAGATCAGGTACGGGGACTGATTGCATAAAGGGAAGGTATTAACACCCCAAATACGCCTTACCTAAGGTAAGCTGCATTGTTTGATTGTCTGATAAAAAACTAAGGTGTTATTGTATTTCTAGTTGTTGGTCCATCTATGGTTCAAGAAAAGTCTCACTCGGTAAGGAGGTCCTTATCTTATCGGGTACAAATCTAACCGTTCTACCGTCTATATAAAAAAACTACATTTTTTTTAATATCAGGAATACGTTTTATGTATAAATTCGTAATCCCAGATACTAAAAGAAGACAAAAATATTTTTTTAGAATTTTTGAAATATTGGCCTCGTTCTCATGGCTCTAACAAACTTGTTATTAAAGCCAAAGTGCATGCTAAAACATATTTTTGAATATTTTGTGTTTTAGGTATAAAAAACAATATGATTTTTTTTGTTGTATGAAAATATGATGTGATGATTTTTCTTCTCTTTGAGATACTTGGCCGTATGCATGAAAAAACAAAATCTTTTTTTTTAAAAAAAAAAAATTTGCAATGTTTTGACGAAAACCGGATGTTTTAATACTGGATTTGTATCCTTATAGTATAAAAATACAAACCAGTATTAAGCAATTTTGATAAAAAAAATATGCAGGAAAATAAACAATTTTTTTAAGGATTTTTCAGAAATTTTAACATATATATATATATATATATATATAATATAACAATATTATAATATATAATATTATAATTATGTGGGTTGGGCTGGCCTAGCTAACTGGGTCGGACTTAGCCCCAAAAGGATTGGGCTGATCTCGGCTCAGTAGTTCACTCTGCTTCTTCGGGTCTGGGCCGGACCCGGCCTAGACATAAGGGCTGGGCCAGAACTGGCTTGGCCCAGAAAACAAAATGGGGGGGGGATTATTTTCCCCCTCCCATCCTCCTGCATGCAGAACGAGTCTGCATGCAGAAGGAACCTATGCCACAAAACTAAGTAAAAGTGGAGGGGCACGAAGAGGTACCTGGTGCGGAGGAGGCGGTGCCTTGCTGGTCCGGCTGCTTCGCTGGCGGTTCTACGGTGGAGGCCGGTGGCGGTGTCGTGGCTCACGGACAACAGCTCCAAGCAGCGGTGCTGCTGTTTCAAGCGGCGGAGAGAGAGATTCCAACTCTTCTCTTCTCCTCCGTTTTCTTTCCCTTTCTTCGGCTACATTTCCTTTTCTTTTTGTTCCTCTTCCTATTTCAGTATTGTCTTTCTCCCTTAGCTCTTAAAGTCCCTCTCCTTTATCTCTCACAGTCCCTCTCCCCTGTTTCCAGCTTCCCCGTTTTCTTTCTTCTTTTTTTCTTTTGGTCCCTTTCCTTTTCGTTCTTTTCTTTCTCTTCTCTCTGTTCTCTCTTTTCTCTCTCTCTCTGTGTCCCCCTCTCGTGCATGCTAGTGTTGGGTGGTATTTATAGGGCAAATGGAGCGGGGGCGTCCCTATTGCCGCCCTATTGTTGCGCATGGGGAGCAGGGTTTTGCTGCCCTGCCACAGTGTAGGGTTGGCTAGCCAGTGGGCGTGGCTGGTAGGGCGTGGCTACCCCGATCTCTCATCATGAGGGTGCGTGGGGCTTCGGGTTTTGGCAGAGCACGTGGCACGAAGGAGTTAATGAAGAAAGAAGAAGAAGAAAAATAAAACTTGCTACCTTCCCCTATTGCACGTCTAGGGGAAGAAGAAGGAGGAACAGTGTCGCTCAAAACGACACTGTTCTGTTCTAATAATTTTTTTTTTAACATGAAACGGCGTCGTTTTAGACAAAACGCGTCGTTTCATTTAAATATGGCGCCAGCATATTCATTTCCAAATCAGTCCTTGATTTATCCTTTGTTCTTTTAAGTCCTCAAAATGTAATTTTGATTTTAAGAATTAATTCAATTGCATCCCTGCCAATTTCAATCGTCGCCCCTATAGTTGGCCGTCTTTTTCTCTTTAGTCCTTGGTTTTGAATCCGTGCATTTTGACCCTCAATTGATCAATAAACTTTCAATTTCTTCAATTTGGCCCCTGATTTGGTTAATTACAGCCCCTCTATTTGCGCGCCTTTTCTAGTTTGGTCCTTAGTTTCATATTTCTTCATTTAAGTCCTTAATTGGCCATCAAACTTCAATATTTATGCAATTAAGCTCCTGATTTGACCAAATCAACTTTCAAAAATTATAATTTGACCCCAGGACTTTAATTTCTTCCAATTAAAGCCCAAATTGACTTAAAAATCAATTTTTCTTGCAATCAAACCCTCTATAAATTCAATTAAACCTTCAATAAAATCCAATTGAGTCTATAAACATCTAATTTTGTACTTTTCTCCTCAAATTGAATTTTCTTTTCCAATAGGGCTCTCATCATTCAAGTATATATTTTAAAATTTTCAATCCTTGTATTTTTGAACTTCCTTAATCAATTTTTCTGACAATTTTCTGAGCGCTCCAACCTCCTACTGTTATTATTATTTTTCCAATTTCTTCCGACCATATATTTATATATATTTTTTTATTATTTATTATTTATTATTTTTTTTATTTATGTAGGGACCCAAAAATGGGTTACAACAGTGTTCAAGCTTCACTTGTAGATGACATGCTTTCATGTAAATCATCCTATAAGGTGACATTCTTATAGTTGATTTATAAGAAGTCTGATAAGCCCAAAGTGCATCACCAAGTTGTAGACTCCAATCTCGTCGGTTAGGTTACATTGTCTTCTCCAAAATGGACTTGATTTCTTGATTTGAAATTTCAACTTGCCCATTATTTTGAGGATGATAGACTATGAATGTCTGATGAGTCAATGGTACTTGCATAGTAATGTTTCCATTGAATGATTGCAAAAATGAGTGCCATGATCACTAATGATAGCTTTAGGGATTCCAAACCTGTCAAATATGTGAGTCCTAACAAAATCTAAAACAACCTTAGCTTCATTAGTTTGTGTGGCTTTCGCCTCAATCCATTTAGACAATAATCAACAATAAGAAGGATATAAAGATTACTAAACATAGAAGGAAATTGACCCATATAATCAATACCCCAAACATAAAAAAATATCACTTACAAGAGTATTAATTAAAGACATTTGATTCTTATAAGTGATATTGTCTATTTTTGGCATTTTTCACATGATTTGCAAAAGTAACGTGCATCCTTAAAAATAAAAGGCCAATAAAGACCACTTTCAAATACCTTGTAGGTTGTTCCTTTTGCTTTAAAATGCCCACCACAAAAATGAGAATGACAGCAAGTGAGAATGTAATGAAATTCATCATGTCGTACACATCTTCTAACTACTTAATTGGCACAAAATTTCCACAGATAAGGAGTGTCTCAAAAATAATATTTAGCATCGGTTCGTAATTTGTCTTTTTAGGATTTAGACAAACGTGAAGGGAATTCTTCAGTGACTAAATAGTTCACCAATTCAGCATATTCTGGTCTTATAGAGGAATGTAAAACATACAATTGCTCATCGGGGAATGTCTCTCTTACTATTTCAGTTTTTATATCCTTGGTCTGTAGTCAGCTCAAGTGATCATCTACATGATTTTTGGCATCTTTTTTGTGTTTGATCTCAAGATTAAATTCTTGTAAAAACAAGATTCACCTAATCAATCTTGGTTTTGATTTTTTTTTTCTTCAAAAGATACCTCAAAGTTGCACGATTAGTAAAAACAATAACTTTTGTACTAAGTAAATAGGATCTGAATTTTTCTAGAGTAAACATCACTGCAAAAAGTTCCTTTCTAGTTGTATGGTAATTGCATTGACCTTCATCTAACATGCATGTAGTATATGCGATAACATGCAAATTCTTCCTTATTCTTTACCCAAGTATGACCTCTATCGCATAGTCATTCACTTCGCATATTATCTTGAAAGGTTTGTCCCAATTTGGCGATTGCATGATGGGGGCATATGTGACACGCCTCTTAAGATTATTATGGGCATCTTTACACGCTTGATCAAACACAAAATCTACTTTTTTGGCTAATAATTTGCATAAGGGTGCTGTAATATTTGATAAAGCGTCGATAGAAACTTGCTTGGACAAGAAAAGAACGAACCTCCCTCGCGCATGAAGGGTAAAGAAATGATGAAATAATATCTATTTTAGCTTTATCAACCTCTAAACCACGCAAAGACACAACATGTCCAAGAACTATTCCTTCTTCTACCATAAAATAACATTTTTCATAGTTCAAGACAATGTTAGTTTAAATGCATCTTTTCAAGACTAATGATAAATTTTCTAAAAACTTATAAAAAGAATCACCATAAATCATGAAATCATCCATGAAAACCTCAATTATTGTCAACATAGTAAAAAAAAAAATACTCATCATGCATCTTTGAAAAGTTACGGGTGCATTACATAGACCAAAGGGCATTCTCCTATATACATATGTACGAAATGAACATGTAAAGGTAGTCTTTTCTTGATCTTTAGGATTAATAACAATCTGATTATATCTACTATATCCATCAAGAAAGTAATAAAAAGACATACCTACTAGGCATTCAAGCATTTGGTCCATCAATGGTAATGGGAAGTGATCTTTGCGTGTAGAAAGATTAAGTTTTCTATAATCAACACACATTTTCCAACCACCCGAGATACAAGTAGGTATGAGTTCATCATCTATGTTTTTTTACCAATGTGATTCTAGTCTTTTTATGCAACATATGAATTGGCGCTACCCACATATTATCCATGATGGCATAAATGACTCATGCATCCAATAGTTTTAAAATTTCAACTTTCGCAACCTCCATCATAGGCGGATTCAACCTCCTTTTCATTTCTCTTATTGGTTTCGCATTGTCCTCCAATAGCATGTGATGCATACACATTGAGGGACTAATGCCCTTAATGTCGACTAAAGTCCAACTAATAGATGTTTTGTGATCACGCAACAATTTCACAAGCTTTTCCTCTTGCACACTTATGAAACCTTTTGCTATGATAATAAGGAGTGTATTGTTGTTGCCAATGAAAACATACTTCAAATTATCAGGCAAAGGTTTCAATTATAACTCGAGCTCCAGTAAAATAGATGACAAAAGCTTTTTATGTGAAAGCACTAAATCAACGAAAACATTACCATTAGGGGTGGCTTACAAAGCTTGCAAAGCCAAGGCTGATTCTTGCACATTTTGGGGAACATATATGTTCTTCTCCATCTCCTCTATCTCGGTAAAATCAATGTCATGGCTCAAT
>Ga0307509_10004895_pt1 | contig 18978 bp, 12 predicted proteins | sample 10_EM_MG_FD_202245 | JGI IMG/M metagenome (GOLD analysis project Ga0307509, IMG submission 202245) | Populus trichocarpa ectomycorrhiza microbial communities from riparian zone in the Pacific Northwest, United States - 10_EM | ecosystem: Host-associated > Plants > Roots > Unclassified | place...
CTTCGCTGCTGGGGAACCCAATTCAGCAGCCACTGCAGCAGCAGCCTCAACATCCTTGGCCACAATTCTGCCATTAGGCCCACTCCCTATCACTCTCCCCAAATCCACCTTCAAATCCTTCGCGAGCTTCTTGGCATACGGCGACGCCACCACCCTTTTCCCTCCCTCCGACGCCGGATGCACCGCCGATGCCACCACCGACGGAGACGGTGGCGTCACCACGACTGCCTTCTCAACAGCCCCAGAACCAGTGGTGGATTCCGAAACCGGAGCCGCCGCCACCGCCGGGGCTGGAGATGTAGCCGGAGAAGAAGAAGCAGCTTTAGACTTAGCCTCTTCAATTTCCTCCGGGGATTCAGCTAACAAAGCAATGGCCGATCCAACGGCAGCAACACCACCTTCCTCGACCATGATGGCAGCCAAGTAACCATCATAGAAAGTCTCAACGTCCATGTCAGCCTTGTCGGATTCAACAACAACAACACTTTCACCTTTAGAAAGCTTATCACCTTCGGACTTGACCCAAGAAACAATCTTGCCTTCAGTCATAGTAGAACTCAAAGCAGGCATGAAGATTTCGCGGATCTTGGCATGAACGCGGGTGCGGGTGCGGGTTCTTGAAGTGGAAATGTGGGAAGCCCAGGAAGAAAGACAGGGTTTTTGGCGAAGAGAAGAGGAGGAAGTAAGAAATGTGGTTTGGAGAAAGAGAGCCATTGTGTGTGAGAGAAGTGGGAGTAGAGTGATTTGTTTCAAATGGTTGGGTTTTGTTAAGAAATGAGGAATGGATTTCTTGGAAACATCGAAAGAGAGGGCGGAGGTCTCAACTCCGACTCCAAACTCCAACTACCTTACCGGTGAAACACAAGACTTGATTTTTACTTTATTTATGTTTTTTTTAGTCTTGTGTTTGGTTTTAGTAGTTTGGAAAAACAACGACGAGTCATTTGGTAGTTGTCTTTTTTTGCCTTTTTCTCAACCTAGAACAAATGATGAAATTGATTTAGAAAAAAAGGAGTTTTTTTATTAAAAAAATATCACAATTAAAAAAATATGGCAAATAATACAGCCTAGAAAATAATTAAAAAAATAGAATTATATGACAAATCACATGCAACTCACAAGTCATACGCTATATAAAATAAACAGAGCTGATTTTTCAATCTTTTAGAGGGTGTTTGGGAGTGTGGTAGTGGTTGCTTTTCAAATAGCTTTTCGTGCCGAAATACATGCCAATGATGTTTTTTTATTTTTTAAAAATCATTTTTGATATCAGCACATCAAAACGATCCAAAAGGTACAAACCGCACTCAATTTTAGCAAAAAAAAAAAAAATTTGAAATTCGCTGAAAAGCAGGTTGAACAGCAGAGCCAAACGCTCCCTTAATTCACTACCATAAAAAAATCAACTTAACAATTCATAATTCAACACTTCAAATAAATTACAATTTAACACTCAACACAATTTAAAAATAAAAATCAACACAATTAAAATTCACTTAACATTTTATTAAATTTAAACTAAACTCATAATTCTTGTAAAATTAAAATATATAATCTAATTACATCTAAAAATCACATCAGCTTATGTACCATCCTAAACAACCCCAACTTATCTAACTCGTGGATGGGCTAGCAACAAATCATCTCCCTCTCGATAAATTGGTGAAGTTGCTAATATCATATCCTTGGTGTAAGACATCCATATAACCACCAAGACATCAAAAATATATATTAGAAAATAATTTGAGACTAAAAAATAATGGCATATAACAATAAAAATAATTTTGTAACTCATATTTGGTGAGGTTATTGTGTGTCTAACTTGTTAAAGTAAAGCTCATGGGTGTGAGTAGGATTTAAAGTGAAATGTGTAACTCAATGCCATTTGACATGACAAACCATAAAGTTAGTATAATTTTGCATATAATTTGTTTTTATGTAATATGTTATTCAAAAAAATTTTAATTTTATTACTATCAAGCTCTTATAGAGAGTGCCTCTACATCAAACATATTATTCCCCAAAATCTTTGGACGATCGATATAAAGATGCTCCTATGACCTATACATGTATTCACATCGACAATTCTAAGTTAGTATTTAAAAAGAAATTAACACTAACAAAGGACATTGTTCACTAGAAAATATTTAAAATAATTATACCTGTAATAATAGTAGATACATGACTATTTATATTTGTTTTTTTAATACATGTTTCCCATAGCTACTAGTATAGATATGCAAGCATGCCCCCTTAATTATAGTCAGAAATGGACCAAAAGTCCTCAATGAGTGTTAAAAAGAATATTGGCTCTGTATTGTATACATTGCCTATGAATATGATACCCTCAAACATGTGCATCATGTATACTCGAGCATATATATTAACCCTTTAACTCTCATGGATTTGATTTATTTGCCTGTTGATAAAATAGTTAGTTTGGATGGTAATCGTAAAGCACATATGGTAACAACATTATGTAAGAGTGTATGACAACAAAGAGAGAAGAAAATTTGTGTTTACGCATTCAAAGTGAAGAAAAAAACACAAACAAGTTATCTTTCAACCCGATGATTGGGTTTGAATGCGTATACATAAATAAAGGTTTTCAGCCCATTAAAAACTAAAATTTGACCCCTGAGGAGATGGGTCATTCAACATCCTTGATAAGATCAATCACATTACCTATAAAATAGATCTATCATATAAGTATGGTGTTAGTGTTATTTTAATATTTATGATCTCTTTTTATTTGATGTAAGTGATGATTCAAAGTCAAAACTTTTTGAGGAGAAATGAAATGATACATACAACCCCACCAACAAAGGATCCACTAAATCAAGGGCCGAAAAGTTAAAGAATGCATTGAATGGGCTTATTCAACATATTTAGGCCAAGACTAACTTCAATAAAGCTACAACACATATAGGTTAGCCCATAATAAACCTAATTCAAGTGTAAGAAGGGTCTAATTCTTCCATAACTTGGGCTTAGGATTGATATTATGATGACAACCTTGTTTGAATAATTAATCTTAACATTACAATGATATTTTGATAGAGTATTTTAAGAGTTTTCATATTGTACAAGGAAACAAATGGCATGAACTATTACAAAGATTTTCAAGCTTATTTAAACGGTTAAAGTAATGCACAATTTTACACTAACAAACATAATTTGTAATCTGACCATTGGATCAAACTAAAATTTTATCCGAAGTTTTTTCAGAGGCCTTGATTTATATTGTTCTACAATTTTAGATCAATCAGATATATTCGCCTTTAAATAAGGTCCATAATTTACTATGCAAGAATTGCATTATTTTTCCAATTGAGATTCTTTTTTCTATTTGGACTAATACTCTTTTATTATTTTTCTAGACATGTTTATGATGTTTTTTTTACCTATTATAAATAGGATTATTTAGCTTATATTAGGTTTTTTTTTTACATACTTTGATTTCAAAATAATATTTCTTATGAGTGTGAGATATTCTTGTATTCTTTGGTTCTCTAAAGAACTTAATTGACTTATCAAAAAACAATTATCTTCATGAAGTCTTTCTTATACTTTTATTCATGAATTAATATTCATTGGATAGAGGTTCATTCCAATAATATTGATATTTTGGCGAAAGTAATCTTTATGTCACACCCTATTCAAACTTGATTATTTGACTTTTTGATATTTATCTTTCTTGCTTGTGAGTTATGTGACTAAATGATCATGAGATTTGCATCGGCATTTCTTTTTAGGTTCAACTTTTACCCATTATCTAATCACATCATTTTTCTTAACTAGATTATTATGAAAATTATCAAACTTCTATTTTAAAGGTTCTTAGCACATATCATGCAACATATTTTTAAAGGCAACATTTTTTAACCTAATGTTGAAGTTATTAGTAAAGTGTTGCAGATAATAACAATGATACCCTATTGGCTCGAGAAATATATGTTCCATGAAATCATGTCCAATTATTGTTTGTCTCTTTTTTACCATAGTAAAACACAATGGATAAACCCTATTATTCGCTTCATTGACAATTATAATCAACAATTTTTCCTTGTACTTTTTATATAGGTGAGTGTTGTAAATACTAATCAAAGGATGTTAGTATTGAAACCCATCAACTAAAGTTATAAATGCTCAAAATACTCTCTAAAAAATGTCTTTATTGACATAAACCATTTTAGAATCTCAGTCTAAGTTTGATTATTTGAGAGCTAATAGAATTCTAACAATATTTGAATGGACTCATCATGCATAGTAAATAACCACTCTAGTATTTCCTGTTTAGCTACCTATGCCTTGTAATATGAAACATAATGCTTATAATCCCTACATGTAATAACTTGAATATTTGTAACACTCATACTTAAATTGGCTCTCACAATTATCAAAATCACCTCAACAGTGAGATTTAAGTACATTTAACTGTGGCTTTACAAAACCAATGGGTTTTGATATATGTGTGACCCTTTTAATTTTGAGATATCAAATGAATCAGATATTTAGTGATAATCTCGGCGCAAATACCATTTATAGGTTGGTTCCTAAATGCATTATAATTACACATAAGTTTTAGTTAAACGTTGCACCTTGTACTCTTAATATACCACCACTTAACTATAGTAATATATTTAAACTTGTTTCTAAATTTTTTCCAACCTCTAATTCATCACCTGATATGCTTGAATTCCTACGACTTAAATCCCAATCATTACATGTGCTTAGGCATACCCACTCACATCCTTAAATTCAAGAGTGAAAGGTCTTATGGATTGTTTTAGTGGCTACTTTTCATTCTTATCTTTCTCAACTCTATCAATATGATAGTCATCTTTGTCATCATTTGGTTTGGATTCTTCATAACAATATAAAAAGCAAATGTCGATGTTAGGTTCACCGTATTATCAATTAAACCAAAGATACTAATTATTTGTGATTCTTGTATGGTCCTTCAAGTGTAACTTGGCACTTAAGTAAACATCATTTTATAGGAGTTTTCTCGTCTAGGTTTACTATTTAAGTACAACTCTAGAATTTGTGATCAATTATTGATGGTCAAAACAAACATTAAATTTACATTGCTTTTACTAGAGATAGATATATTTATATAATAAGTTGGACTCACCCTATTTTGCATTCTCCCAAGTAATTTCAACTTGAATTTTAAATAGATACAACCAATTCGCTCATATAACAATCTAGATATCTCTATAAGAGACACATATAATATAACAATTAAGAACTCGTTACTTCCTTCATTATAAGTGATACCATTGTATGTATTAACAATAGTACCACTATAAAAGCATAATATTTCAAAACTAGAAGATATTCTATCAAACAACACAACTAAACCCAAGCTTTATTTATCAATATCGCAAATTGATCAAGCTACATAATTTCAATAAAATTTTATTCAATGAAACCCTAACCATAACATAATCAGTATAAACCAAAATTCATCAATTTTCTACATAAATAAAAAAATTATCAATTGAATTGATGTATTTCATGGTAATTAACATAATTTATATATAATTCGATAAAATCACTAAATTAACCTAAAAAACCCTAATAATAACATAATCGACGATGACCCGAATTCAACAATTTTCTTAATAAATAACACAACAATCAAAATTTATTTATCTTTATATCTAATTAACATAATTTAAATCTTACATATTTTAAAAAATAATTATATTTTTTTTCACATTAGTTTAAATTAAGTGTTGAAATTAATAATAATCATAATTATAAAATCTGGACTAGCTTGAAGGGTTGACCCCCGGCATGAACTGGTTTGGATTTAAGAAAAATAGAAGAAAGATTTACCCGGCCTGACCCAATCAAAAACCTAGGTTGACCCGTGATCTACGGTAATACCCGATCAAAACCATGGTAAAAAACATGTTGATTCTTTTGATTTTTTTATCAAAACAATGTTGTTTTAATTCTTTTTTAATTTTTTTTAATGGGTTGACCCTCCCGACCCATGATTTGGTCATTGTCCTGGGTTGACCATCGAGTTGGGTTTTAAAACTATACTAATAACTACTTTTATCCTTACATGTTTTAGATGGACAAGTTTGAAAAATATAATATTACTTCTAGAGACATATCCTCTTTGCACCTCTTGTTTTAGAAGTATATAAATTCACCTCAAACTTGTACTAAGATTAGACTTTTTTTTATGTTTTTGTCTCTTCAACCAAATACATCTTCATTGTCTTTATTTTTTCTATCTCGGAACACTAACCAAACACTATCTAATTGTATTTATATAGCTTAGTACTCTATTAGATAGGGGACTAGTGTTATGCTGCAGGCCGACTCATTTTTTTTTCAATGTAAAAAACAAGATGCTAAGGCAACACAAACATTTTTAAAAAAGCAAAAAAAAAAAGAAAGAGACATGAGTCATTGACTCGACTGAATTTAATAAGTTAAGCTAATTTAAATAATACGATAAAAATGCAATGACAATAAATAATCTGACAAAAAAATTAACAACGTAAAAAAACTATAAAGCTCATCATAAGTAAACTGAATAAAACTATGAACCTCAAATATCAAACCACTCAATATTGCAGGGAGAAATTGAAAATAATAATAATAATAAAAATCAATGAAAAAAATCCGAATAAACCAGGGTTAACTTACTAACGTTACGACCTTGGGCACATGATTGAGATAACCCCAGAGAAAGGAAAGTGAAAAAAAAAGCACAAAGACCAATTCTTAATAAATCAAATGTTGAAGGAAGCAATTAAAAAAAAAATCAATTTTAAAAAAAGAACCTAAAAAAAAGAGACCAAAGTCAACCTGTGTTAACCTTAAAAACCCTTGACCCTAATCATGAGCCCGAGACCAACCCTATTGAAGGCAAACCCTAAAAAATAAAGAAGCAAAATTTAAAATCAATAAAATATCGAGAGATGAAATTGAAAAATAATACAATGAAAAAAGAATAAAAAAGAAGAAGGATGATGACTAAACTTGATATAAAAATAATTTGAAATCAAATGTTGAGGGGTCACAAAATTCAATTAGGAATAGAAAAAAAAAATAAACAAACAATAATCAAAAGAATGAGAATTAAATTTGACATAAAAATTAAATGAAACCAAATGATGAGGGGCAGAATTAAAGAAAAAAATCAATAAAAAATATAAAAAACAAATTAAATAGAAATCAGAAGAATGATGATCAAATTTACATGTGCAGGATCAACAATAAGATCGCGACAAGATGCTTCCAACACCACTTTGTAAGGCAGTGTTTAGAAGTGGGACAACGATGCATGCGTAATGAAAGGTATGTGAATTGCTTGCTTGCTGGTACGTGTGTAACATACACCATCAATTGTTTTTTTAAAAATAATATTTATGTTTGTCAAAAGATTAAATTACCCTAGTCAACTTGTTAATAATTAAAGAACCAATTTGAAAATATGAAAAAGCTCCTAGATGCATGCTTGACAAATTTTGTTTTTAAGAGTAATACGGTATTTAAAAATATCGAATTGCCTTTTATCAACTTTTTAACAAAATTTGCTTGTAGGGTAATATATTCTTACATTGTGCATATAAAATATAAAAATACAAAGTTATCTCTGATTAATTTTTTTTATTTTTTTATTTTTAAGGGTAATATAAACACTATGTATTTAGAAGATAAAAAAATCAAACTGTTCTGGATCAATCTTGTAATGAGTAATGAATTTTATGAAATATATTATATTTTCTTTCATTTATTTTTTGTTGAAAGAAAACAAAATTAATGTGAATTCTCTATGTCAATCATTTTTTTTCTTCTAAATTTTGATATAAAACAACAAATCATTAAAAGTTGCATTTCCCATTTACAAATGGGCAAAGACGGGATATTTGAAATTGTGATCAGTTAGATGATTACATCGGGTCTGTTTGTGAATGTGGCTATAATTATTTTTTAAATGTTTTTTATTCATAAATATATTAAAATAATATTTTTTTATTTTTTAAAAATTATTTTTAATATCAGCATATTAAAATAATTTAAAAACACAAAAACATATTAATTTAAAGAAAAGAAAAAATAAAAATTTTTTTAATTTATTTTTAAAATAAAAAAATAAATAGTATATTGAAACGGTCATTTTGTAAGGCAGTATTTAGAAGTGACAACGAGTCAACGACGTATGCGTAACCTGAAAAGCATGAGAATTGCTTGCTTGCTGTCACGTGAATAACATATGTTTTCAATTGTCTTTTCTTTAAATAATATTTATATTTATTAAAAGACTAAATTATCCAATTCAACTTGTTAATAATTAAAAAACCTATTTGAAAATATGAAAAAACTCCTTGGAAAAACCTTACAAGATAAGTTCCCTACTTGTCAACACTATTGCTAGCTCTAGTTTAGCAGTTAAACGCCAAAACCAATGATGAAGATGGTAGAGATCGCCATGCCCACCAATCTCCACATCAAACCCACTCTCACTTTTAACCCTTCTGCTTCCATCTCAACATGGAATCTAAGAAAGAAACCAAGGGAAACAACAAAAAGGAAACTTGGTGCTGTTTTTGCTTCCATTTCTTCTTCTCATGACACCATTGGTGAGGAATTGTGGCCAAGGAGTGAACTTTGTGGGAGTAACAAGGAGAAGAGAGCAAGCAAGAAAAGGGTATTCTTTTTGGACGTGAACCCACTTTGTTATGCAGGAAGTACACCTAGCTTGCATTCTTTTGCTCACTGGATTTCTCTTTTCTTCTCTCAAGTTAGCCTCACTGACCCTGTTATTGCTGTGAGTTTCCTTTTCTTTCTTACTTTTGATTTTATGCATATATGGTAGTAGTACTTTTGGTTGTATGTGAAAATGAGATTGTTGTTCAGTGAAAGTTACTGGATATTGTTAAAGAAAGAGGGTATCTTGCAAATTTATTGATTGATAGAGGGATATGCAGATGACCCAGATAATCAGAATAATAAATGTTGTTGATAAAATTCTTTGAGATTTTAAAGTAACTGTTTTGATTAAATTTGTACAAGTGTCAATTTTTTGGTCTTCTAGATTCATTGCTGCATATGTTAGACTTTGGGAAAAAAAAATTCACTGTAAATTTCAAACTCATCTAGTTTTCAAGCATTGGAACACAAAGATGTGTCTGAATTGTTAAGTGACAAGTTTGCATTAATCTGGGTCCAGGGTGAAAAGATGGTGCATGTTGCATAGCATGATATACTTGGAATTCTTGCTTCTCCTTTGTAAAAGCTTGTGTTCTAGAACAGGAGGTGCCTCAAGGAAAGTGTAGGGAAGCAGGAAATTACATACCTCACTTTCTCTGTAATACAGCCTAATGGCTGCGACTTCCTGTGGATGACTTTGTTGAGAGGGAATGACTTGTTACATTTCCAAATGTATGTATAAGCTAGGTGCCTTCATAACCAAGAACATTTCTTGGATTTATCCATATATGGTCCCAAATTGTGAATTTATTGAAATTTACTCTTTTGAGATTGGTTCTCTTACTTGATATACTCTGATTGGAAGTTATCAAAAAATAATTTATCATGATAACCTTCTCTTGGTTTATTATAGCTTGCTTGGGCTTAGAAATAGTTGTTTTGTGTTGGTTTACAGGTTCTTGATGGAGATGGAGGAAGTGAGCATCGTAGACAGTTGTTACCTTCGTATAAAGCACACAGGAGGAAATTCTCAAGAAAATCATCAGCACTGCAAAAATATCCTGTTGAAAGGTCTCATGTTGTCATGGATGTTCTTACAAAATGCAATGTTCCAGTAGGTGAACCTTGGTTAACTGTTTCTAGCATTCTATATTTAAAGTTACCTTCTTTCAGGTATTTAAAATTAATTGTATGCTTACAGATTGCATACTGCATGATTGTTGCACTGTTGTCTTCTAAAGTAATGCTCATAGAAATTGTGCTGGTTTATGTGTAGTATCATTTGCATTTTATATGGATGTCTAGACTTAACATCCAAGAATGGCTGACTCAATATATATCTGAATTTAAGATATAAAAATTTAGATCTCCTCCGTTCCTGTAAACAAATATACGTGAATAGGTTGGGTTTCAATCACCATCATGAGAAATTCATGTTCGAGTTTGAAAAAATTACCATCATTTCACAAAAAAATTTACTTTTGAGAACAAAATGGTTTATTGTAACTGTCTGAGAGAAAATTGACAACATGAGATTTGTGCAGGTTGTAAAAATTGACAACATGAGATTTGTGCAGGTTGTAAAAATTGAAGGTCATGAAGCAGATGATGTTGTTGCGACACTTGCAGGACAAGTTCTACAAAACGGACATAAAGTGGTTATTGCCTCTCCTGATAAAGATTTCAAGCAGCTTATTTCTGAAGATGTACAGATTGTTTTGCCTATTGCAGAGTTAAATAGATGGTCCTTCTACACCCTAAAGCACTACATCTCTCAGTATAATTGTGATCCGTGCTCTGATCTGAGCTTTAGTAAGTGTGAGAATTTATTTTTGTTTTCTTTTAATTTTTGATAATAAGAAAAATTATGAGATTTGCTTTATGTTCAACATATATCTTGTATAGCTCTGTACTTTTATGTGCATATGTTGTCAATAAAGGTTTTGCGGCTTTATAGCACTTACTCATTGCCTATTGATTTAGCACAGTTGTTAATCTTTTTGACCAGCATGATGTTATTAATTGAAGAGACAAGGATAAGGATCCTTCCTCGACTGTAGGAAAGAGTTGACAATATAGAGGAAAGTTTCAAGTGTTGTCACTTTTGTGGGGGATTATGTTCTTAACACAAGTTGCGCCACTCTATTTCTCAGCATTTAGTGCAATCTACTTCTACTTCTCTACATGAGCTGCCCATAACGTTTCTATTTGGTATTAATTGTGTAGGATGCATTATGGGTGATGAGGTTGATGGTGTACCTGGGATACAAAATGTGGCTCCTGGATTTGGTCGAAAGACTGCTCTAAAGCTATTGAAAAAGCATGGTTCATTACAAAATTTACTAGATGCAGCAGCAGTACGAACTGTGGGTAAAAAATACGCTCAAGATGCCTTAACAAAGCATTCTGATTACCTGCGAAGGAATTATGAAATTCTTGCACTGAGGAGGTGGTTTGTTTCCTTCATATATCCATAAATTAATTTTCATACACATATTCCTAGTTCTTGGTGTTTCTTGCTGCATAGTCATTGCAACAAAAAAGGAACAGATTCAGGTTCCCTTCTTTCTCATTGCATCATTGTCTATTGTATTTAGCTCTTGATGACCATGGATCATTCTTTCATACAGGGACGTTGATGTTCAGCTAAAAGAGGAATGGTTGGTTGAAAGGGACAGATGCAATGATTCAATTATTTTATCCAACTTCTTCAAGTTGTTGGAACAAAGCAAAAGACCTACCTACCAAAGTGGTTCACATTCTAAAATTGATTAAGCCCCCATTGGTAAGCTTTGAAGTTTCAATACGATGAGTTGAAGATCATCTCACCAGTATCACTGACAAACGTCCTGATATTCATGAAGACAGCCATGGTATGGATGGTTTGAATGTGAAAAATCTAGAAACGGGAGAACACACAAAGAGATGGGAGGAAAAAGAATAGAACTTTCAGAAGTTGCTACTAACGCATATATAATGCTTAAACAGATAGCTTTATGTCAGAAATCTTATATCAGGTAGTCATAATGTCTCAGTAAAGCAAACAGTGAGCTTGAAAACGAATAGTTTAGCAACTGGTATGGTGAAGACCACGGCCCCATATGCAAGAGAGCTGCAGGAGCATGATTATGGTGCATAGAGAAGTGGCTGTTGCATCTGTGGTTCCACACATGGCTACTCCAGCAATGTACTGCGGTGTTGTTTTTTTTTTTGGGTGCCCTCTCCCACTCCACTGAGACACAATGTTCTTAGCTACTTGGCACCCAGGAGAAGGTTAACTCAACAGGATTGCAAGCTATATAGTTAAACAACATTCTTGTATTGGAAAGACACTGTCTATGGGTTATGCAGTTTTCTAATGATGGAAGGCAACTCTCTTTTACCAAGGACAACTCTATTGTGGTTTTGGGAAGTTAGGACCCCATTTCAGTCTATAATTTTCCAAAGAGAACTGTAATTTTTATTAAATGCAATAGTGCGTGCGGATGCAATACGAATTCTCTATCACTTTGTCCTTCTGAAATGATGACAATTCAATGGCTACGGCTTCTAACATTTGGCCCTAGTTTGATCTCTATGCCTTTTTTTAATCCATCTTTTTGTAAGATGGCAATCTTTTTATCTTTCTTTTTGTCACAGATGAAATTTACAGTTTGTGAAGAGAATGTGTGCATTTTTGGGTTCGATTTCTTAAAGCTTTCATATGTCAGTTTTATCTGAAAGTACAGCAAAAAACAAAAATCAAAATCATGGTAAGAACAATGCCTTATTTTTTAGTCATAGAAAAAGAACATAAATAAGAGAAGAGTAGAGAGGCTGCTATTTCTTGAAGAGGCCCCCTTTTAATGAAAAGAAACCAAGCGCGGCCTTATCTTCTTTTGTTGTCAGTTGACACTCTACAAGAGAACTTTTATCCTGAACCACCAACGAACTCTGTAGAGAGTACAGTACATACATGTTCAAAAGAACACTCAAATTCACATAAACGTATACAGAGGCAACACACAAAGCAGTTCTTGCTCCAAAGAAATCTCCCATACACAGTGAAATCAAAGAAATATGCTTCTCCAAACCACCATCTCATCATCTCCACCTCTACAACACCTCCACCAGCATCCTCACTCTCTCCTACCATTTGGGTCTCTCAAGTTTAGGCCCCACAAGCTCTCTCTTCAGGTACCATATTTCCAGATCCTTTTTTAAAGTATCCTGGTTTCTCAAAGTTGAAATGTTTTCACTTTCTTCATCTTTTATTTTTTTCCTTTTCTATTAGAGCATTTCTTAGTGTTTCTTGAAAGCTGACATGATTAGGTCTTGAATTATGTTGGTAAATATATATTGTTATTGTTTGAACATGCCATGATAATGGAGTAATTCTTTAATGTGAGTTTTAACATATAGAATTATTGATATGAAAATAATATTACTTGGGAAATTTTTGCACATCCTTTCAGGCCCTTTTTCAGCACTATAGTCCACCAGATTTGACAAATTTTAGGGCAGGCCATGGACTGAATGCCACTCAGTTTACTAATTTCCAGGTATGTATTCCAACAATCTCTTTGCTTCGATAGTGGCTATATTTGAATTTTCTGAGTTCATGGTTGTCATCAAATATGAATCTCTTCATCAGAATTTCCCAAAGAAATTTGCTCTGTTTATCTCCATAGCCTGTTTTAATCAACACTTCTGTTTTCCTTAACACTATTTGATGTTAAAGCTTATACTCTTCTTTAGGACTGAAGGTGCAAAATAGGCTTTGTGAATTCGTAGTTGGCAAAGGGTGGTTAGGTTTTGAATGTATGGTCTTCTTCTTGGGAATACAGTGTATAACACATTTATTGATGGAACATCTTAGTCGATTTTGTATTTGGCCGAAATTTTATTGATGTCAGTTGACTTGAATACTCTTACACATTTTTGTTTTATTTGTGAACTTGCACAAAGAAATCTTCAGGTATTGATGTCAAGATAATAGTCTGACCCTTTCTGGTTTCTTCATGTCATTTTAGCTTTCTGCATCCCCAAACCCCTTCTTATTGAGCACCTAATTTGTTTTTAATTCTGAGGAGAACTGAGCCTCATTTCCATGAGGGATTGACTTGCTTGTAGAGTTGAGTTTGTCATAAGACTTGTTTTTGCATTGCTGAAGAAAGCGAGCTTAAGCTATAGTTATTCTCCCGAGCCAAGCAAGAGCACGTGTGGCTTAAGCCCAAATCCACTTTGTTTAGGCTCATTTATGACTCTTCAACTTCCCGCTATATAAACTACAAGAAAATCTTGTATTTTTCCATTGTGGGATAAATGGTTTTGGGTTTCACAAAAACATACCAACCAAAGTCTTTTTATATCAATTTCTCATTCACTCACAATTCATTTTAATCATAGTAGTGTTCCATGTTAAAGAACTTTTGTTGAAGAATAATTTCCAATAAAGTTTTAACCCTAAAATTGAGTGGTCTTCACTTTTAATTTGGACTCAAATGTGCCCATTGACCATGTTTTTTAAAACAAATTTCTAACAAAGGTTTCCTCGGAAGATGGAACTTTGATCATAATGTTTATCAGCCATCTCTTGGACTGGAGTGAATTAATTGAATACTCCCTAGCAATGGCTCTAGTTGCCACAAGTTGAGCTTGAATTTATAGCGGTATAACAGATTCAGGATTGGAGAAAACTACAGCCTTATGCTCAATATGAATTATATGGGAAGAGCGGAAGAGAAGAACTTTAGAAGGATGACCAGAACTTTGTTTTCATGAGAAACATTTTTTCTTCTAATTCAGGCTTGACTGATCTGTACTTTGTATCTGTACTTTATATAGGTATCCAGTACATATTTTTGTATTATAGAAATTGGGTGTAGCTCTCAGGGGCTCTCATCTTCAACATATCCTGCTTTCATTTCATAAGTTACATTCCCTTAGGTAAAGATTGTTACCTAATCATATAAAAGCTGGCTATTGCAACAATGTTTTTTTCACACTATGTGTGTAACCAAAATCATGGTCAACCAGTTCAAATCAAGTGTTTTGATATCTGATATATCTGCCCACAGCCAAACAGTCTGGAGAAACATTTTTCTTTACAAGTTATGATTTTCCTCCCTTTCTTCTGTGTCTTATGCTGTGAATCTGCAGAATGATTTTCATTATCTTTCTATGTTAATTTATGTATTTTTAACAGAATCTTCTTGTTTAAGGTGATGTACATTTTTCATCACTCATTTTGCATTCTCTTGTGGGTGAAGGCAGATACATGGAAAGGAGTCACTAATGGTATCCTCTAGCTCACCGAGTACTGAGAGTATTCCCTCTTCTCACTTTGATTTTTCATTTCACCCTGATTTTAGAGGCTAAATTAAATTTATGTGTAGCAGATGCTACACATCTCATACATCAAATGTAGGAGTTTCGTCAACATCCTCAGATCCTCATTTTGTACTGTTCTTTTATAATCATTTATCTGGTTTGTTACTTTAAACCACTCCTTGCTTTGATTTTTATTAAGAGCTGGCAGAATACCCTTATACTTAACAGTAAGGATCCTTTTGAAACATCCTATTATTGGTTGTTATGTCTTGAGCAAACTGAATAATGATCCAGATATACCAATCTTGTTTGAGACATAATCATGGTGATGAAAGATTCATTATGGGAATCAATATACGACATGCATCTTGACATGTGTGTGCGTGGTTGTGTGCACAAAATATTCACCAAGTGGTGGGCACGATTCTGAGTAATCAGGAATTGATAATTTCTTCAAGATTAGGTATTCCTAATTGAAATATAATGTACACTGCTACACATGCGCGCTCATTCTCACACACGCATGTTTCATCTTGTTCTGTTGATAACTTTGGTCCTTAGCATTGTTGCTTTCCATATTATGTTTTCCATTGCTAACTTACAAATCTAGTTCTGCAGATTTTTATCCTTGGCTTATTCTTACCCTTCCAGTGACTGCTTCCTGCCACCCTATATCACTTTCCAAATTGAGGCATCAAAGAACATCATAAAAACAATGGTTATTGTTTGGTGATTGATTTGCACGCTCAACGATGCCAACTCACTGTTTACCTTTTCTTTTCTATTTCATATGAGTTATAACGTAGTCAAACCATGAATTTATGAACTGGCTAAGCTTGATAATATACTGCTCTCAGCCAATCAGAAGAAAATGTTTATATTGGAGTTCATCATGTTTGGACTCCTCAACAAGAGCAGCCTGAAGGTTTTTCCCGTTAAATTAGCCATTAGTGGGAAGAAGGATCTCTCTATTTATAGGCAAATGATAGCAACATCAGCTGCTTCTTGGACATGCTATTTGCCTTTTGCTTACTAATTTTCTTTTGTTTTTTCTTTTGGTATCCCATCTTCTTAATATCATAACTGTAATGCAGAACCCTCGAGGAATCCTCAGAACATTGAGGACAATGCTTGCATGAAAAGAGTGATAGTTTCTGTGTCTGCACTCTCATTTGGACAAATCTCATTGTTAACTTCTGTACAAGTGGCACATGCAGGAGAAAGTATCAAACCAGATGCACTTTATGAGGTTGGGGAGTTATTTGAATTGGGAATCCAGCTCTCTTATCTTCTTTTACTTTTAGCTTTGCTAGGGGTTGGAACTTTCTTTGTGATTCGTCAAGTTCTAATGCGTAGAGAGCTCGACCTTTCTGCTAAAGAATTGCAGGCAAGTTCTTCTTTGTAATCTGTGTTATGCTTTTCGAGGATTTTACTCTCTTCTGAAACAGACATTTATTACAAAGCCATCTTGGAGATTATTAGATCTTTAGATGGAGAGGTCAACGCTTTTTGAAAAGAAAAAGATCCATTTGGTCCCCCCGCCGTTTGATAGAGGGCATTGGCCATCTGTATTTTGTAGTAGAATACAATCTTATTATTGTTTTGTGTTTGCCCTTTTTAATTTCAGGAGCAAGTAAGAAGCGGTGATGCCTCTGCAACTGGACTTTTTGAACTCGGTGCAGTAATGCTGAGGAGAAAATTTTACCCGGCTGCTACTAAATATTTACTTCAGGCAATTGAGAAGTGGGATGGTGAGGATCAAGATCTTGCCCAGGTATGATTGTATCTTTGTTCCTTCCTGTTTTGCAAGCATCAAGTAATGCTGTTGCCTTGGGGTAATTGCATCTTGTTCGACCTAACATGCGTGTGTTGTCTTAGGAGAGATGCCTAGCAACATCATTTTTATGCTCTCATTGATTAAAAAAGGGAAAGGGAAAGGAAAAGTTCATATGCTTAATCATATTGGATGGTCAAGTTCATATGTTTAGATTGTGGTCTGCAAAAACATCTACCGAATGGTTTAATGTTGCTTTTTTGTGTTTTGGAAATTTATAAATCATCGCAGCTCACCACTGCAACTGTTTGACCGTATCTAACACTGACAAAAGGAGAAAGTTGTTATAATCTAGTTTGGAAAATTGTGAACAAAGATTAGGAGATCAGAAATAAGGACTTAATTAAGATCAGGGTTTTACTTCTGAGCAATAAAAATAAGATATGGAGTGCTCCAGTCTATATTTTGCACCAGTATGGTATCACTTTACATGCATGAATTTGACGACAAATTCCTTTTAACCTCTCAAATGTTTGAACAGGTTTACAATGCGCTTGGTGTTAGCTATATTCTTGATGGGAAGCTTGACAAGGGAATCAAGCAATTTGAAGCTGCTGTGAAGCTTCAACCAGGGTATGTAACAGCCTGGAACAATCTTGGTGATGCCTATGAAAAGAAGAAAGACTTGAAGTCAGCTCTCAAGGCATTCGAAGAAGTGCTGCTCTTTGATCCTAACAATAAGGTGGCAAGGCCAAGAAGAGATGCTTTGAAGGATAAGGTACAAATGTACAAAGGAGTTCCAATCAAGTCTAAGGATAGATGAATTTACGGCCATAAGATCATCAAAATTTTCTCTCTAACTTTTGTAATCTTAACCAATCCATAACTTTTGCTCCTCTAATATTCTCTTTGTTTTTATTTTTGAACTTTTGCCTAAATTACAAGTCCAAACTCCAACAACCTTTCATGTCTGGATAATTGAATGTGTAATTGTCAGTGTTTTAATGATGAAATTGCTGTCTTTTATAAAAAATGTTCTTATAAAAAATTGTGCCTAAATCAAAAGATGTTCTTATAATATTCAATAAAGAATAAGTTGATGGATGTGTTGATGTTTTACTTTTCTTGGTTCAATAGCTTGACCATATAGGTCTTTATTTGACCCATCAATTTGATTATAAAATTGTGTATATTTTCATACTAAATAACAGAAAGCAACATAATTATAAAAACTTGCTTCAGGCTTTCCTCAAATACAAGAAAATATATATAAAAGAAAGCTTCTAAGATGGATTATATTATAAATCCTTAATTGTTATAATTATGAAGAAAATTAACCCTCCAAATCAATGTTTAAACCATATATAACCTCCTCGAACTGGTTTAACTAGTTTCAAACATAAAAAAACCTTTGGCTAATCACCATGTCTTGTGCCATAAACCTATATATATATATATAAAACTTACAAGGGTACAGAGAACCTTTGGCTTGCATGCAGATGCACGAAATCATGCCTCGCCACCTGCCCTGTTCCCTCCTGTCTTCCAAGGGACGTGGTTTCCAATTATCTTTCCTAAATAAATCCAAAAATATTTATTATTACCATGAACAGCATAAAATTATTATTAGCCGGAGGTCTCATGATTTCAATATCCAACATGCACTGTAGAGAGTAAGTCTTTTTTTTTTTTGCCTTTTGACAGACTTGGAATGACGAAACTGAAGCTACTTTTGATATCCAGCATGAACTGTAAGAGAGTAAGTCTGTTTGCAATCTTTCTTTATATCTTGTCCAAAATCCCATGAAGTCATTCACATAAAATAATGTTCTGATTAGGGGAGAGATGAAGCAATATTTGTGCTAATTATGCAAAAGAATACTGGTTTCTGAAGATCACTTTCACTCCTTTATGCTTAGTGAGGACATTAAAGAAAGGAATAATGCTAAAGTGGCCTTAAAAAAATGAGCAAGCTTTGCCTTCGATGTTGTGGGCTAGCTAGTATTCTTTTTCCTCCAAAGGGAGCACCTTTTATCCCACATTTCATCTCGATGATCCTTCCATGGACTCCATTTTCAAATGAAAGATTCTCTTTCTCCTCTCAAGAACATCAGCCGGCAGCTTTCAGCATCCATTTCCCGTCACTGCATATGTCATTTTATGAAATCATTGATGTCAATTCTTCCTTTGTCACGTTATACCACTTA
>Ga0307509_10004896_pt1 | contig 18976 bp, 17 predicted proteins | sample 10_EM_MG_FD_202245 | JGI IMG/M metagenome (GOLD analysis project Ga0307509, IMG submission 202245) | Populus trichocarpa ectomycorrhiza microbial communities from riparian zone in the Pacific Northwest, United States - 10_EM | ecosystem: Host-associated > Plants > Roots > Unclassified | place...
TGGGCCGCCGCCAAGAACTGTCTGACGCCCACGAAAGAACCTCTCACCGCCGCACAGCAAGTCATTCAAGAAACCAAGGAGAAAGAAAAGCGCGAAAAGAAGGAAGCCAAGAGAGCAGAAAAGGAAAAGAAACGTTCCCCGGACTGGCCCGCCACACCAGACGACAAATATACCAATCCGACTTTACTCAGCCTTGCCACGCCCCCCAGACCCTCGCCAAAGCACGCGTCTCACTCCGCTCCATCGTCGCCCACGCTCGGATCTCAACAAGGCCTTCCGATCAGCCTCCCACCCAGTCTAGCACCGAGCCCTCTGCGTCCTCCAGACAGTCGCACCGCGTCACCATCGCGCTCGCCATCCCGTGAACCTCCTCCGCTCTATGTACAGTTCAACGATCAGGGTACGCTCGACGTTCCTGGCACGCTCGTCGTCATCGCACGGCGGTTTGAAAAGCTCGAAAAGTGGACTGTTGGACACGTTCGCGCACTGGAGGAGCGCATGGGCGATGTCGAGCGATGGCTTGTCGAGAAGGAGAACGAAAGGGAGGGTCAAGTCGACACTACAACGACGAACGGGTCCTCATCTTCAGCCTTGGAAGGTAGCGTGAACGACATGCGGGATGAACTTATGGAGATGCAAGGCCGCATTGGCGAGCTGGGACGCGAAGTGGCAAAGTTCGTCACCTCACCATCCGTCCTGTCTACCATGCCTACGCGTGTTTCGGCCCAAGCTGTTTCTACTGCCCCTCAGACAAATTCATCCTTCGCGATTCACGCACAGACGAGCTCCTCCATCACGGTCCACTCACATTCCCTCCCACCTAATACACCACAGCCCTCAGTCTCTCGCATCTCGTCCTACAGCGACCTCCGCCGACGCGACTCGGTCAGCCCGCCGTTCGTTCCCCACTCTGCCATCCGCGCCGAACAGCCACGGTCGCGCCTGCCGTACCCAACGGGAGACTACACGTCCCCACCGGGCTCCGTAGTTGTTGGCCAGGTTACCCTCTCGCCACCACAGTCACCGCCTACGACGACGACCAACTCGGCATCCGGCTCACCAGCCGGTGCTGTGCGCTCCCGTCCCGTTTCAGTCGCGGGCCTTCCAGCGGCCTCACCGCCGCCCCTAGCGTCTGCTCCTGCAGGCCTGCCGCGACCAGGAGTCTCGTTGGTCGCACCGCCACAACCTGCACGCGCACGGTCGTCGAGCATCAGCCCGACGCCACGCAAACGCTACACCGTCGCGCTGGGCGAACCGATCATGAAACCGCGCTTGTCCGCGTCCCCGACCCCGATCTCCGTTGGCGGCGAGGACACGGAGGAAGACGAAGTGGTCGAGCGCACGATCGGTCGCACGGCGGGACGGCACGCCTCTGCGCAGTATCAAAGGGTACCGACGAGGATGACGAACGGGGTCGGGCTTGGGTTTGGGCACGGCGTCGGGAATGGCGACGGCAACGGAGACGACACGGATACGAGCGGGGACTCGGCGCCGCTCCCCCCTCCTCGACGCGTGCGCCCACGCGCGCAGACGCAGACGGGAAGCCCTAGCGCAGCCGGTGGTAGTCGTGGTGGTAGTCGTGGTGGGCCCCCGAGCGTAGCTGCTGCAGCGTCGCGAACGAATCCGCTGAGGCTGCACGGACGCGCTCTGAGTACCGATCGCCGCGTTCCGCTGGATGCCACCAGCGGGAGCGGCTCGGCTCGCACACCGCGCACGCCACGTTCTGCAACGTCCGATGCATCTCTGTCGTCTGCGGCATCCGCTGGCGGATTCCGTGATCCGCTCATGGTGCGCCGCGAGGAGAGCGAAGCGCGTGCTAAGGCTGCGCCGGCTCCGCCCAAGGTCTTCGCTGGGAAACCCCGCGCGCCGGTCGGGCAGCTGGTTGCGTATTTCGATAAGAGCTGAGGGAGAGGAAGTGGAGCCCGAGAAAGGTTGGTTGGTTGGTTGGTTTGGCCATCGGTGCCAACCCCCCCCCTTTTTTTTTTTGCTTTTTACCTTCTGCCTGCTTCGCTTCTTTCAACAGCGTTCAATTGATGGTGCTGCATGCTATGCGCATTTTGCGTGTGTGTGCGGTATCCGAGTACCATTTCAACTCGGACGTGATGTGATGATCGTACACATATAAAGTATCTTTTTTTTTGGTATCTACCCGTGTCATCCTTAACTCTTTCATCATCGCGCTAACGACCTTTTATGACCAAGCTGACCGTTCTTCGTAACCCCTTGTGTTTGTTTGCCCCCCCCCTAACTGATTTTTTAGCTGTACTTGAACCATAATGACCTGTTGTTGTGATTCCCCTAGTATTTCCCACCGGTGGTTCGCATTCTGATTTTGTTTTTTTCTGGAAAAATAATTAGAACCGATTTTGATCTGCATCTACCGCTAAACATCTCGTGCTCGGCTCCCACGGTTAATACGAAGCACAAGATCGCTCGTTCTCTGTTTTCTCTCACCTCAAGTTGGTTTGTTCGTTGTCAGGGTTCATTCGGGACAAATACGAGACGTGGATCACACCCGTCATTTCGCTCGCCAAAGAGTCCTAAGGCCTAAGGATTTGTGGGCCATCCCACACTCGATCCTCAAATCAACGGGCTCGTTGCGTCCATCGGGCTCACTGAATCTAACTCGGAAAGTATTCAAAATAGTTCTCGAAGTCGCCCCTCAAGACTGAACGCCCGGGCACCGGGGCTTCTCGTCAAGGAAGAGGAAAAGGTCCTAGTCGCCGACCGTAGATGTGTAGTTCTGTGATGAAGATGACAGGGCAACGGTTAATCACAGTAGGTGCGATGTGTGGGAGTGGAACCCACGGTTTTCGGCCGCCAGGAACTCCTGTACCGTACGTCTGGACAGCGAGCCACGTATCTCGGACTACGACTACATAGACGGGTCGAGGGCCCTGGGTGTGGGCGTTGGATAGGGTAGAAGTAAGCTTGCGCAGGGTCAGTGTTGGGAGGGATGGACTCCTCCGGTACATGGTGGTAAAATACCGAGGTGCACTTCCCACCCGCACATGATAATCTTCCCAATTTAGACTCAACGCGGCTGGTTGGACAGACAAGTGGTGAGAACTCACTGTGCACCATGAGGTGCCGAAACCGGATGGGATAAACATATCGCGGCTGTTCCGTTCTACGGCTAGGGGGCTGCCATGTGCTGCAGTATTTTGATTTTGATTTTCTAGGTCCTGCTTGTGTGGAAACTGGTGATTTGACAGAGTAGGGTTCTTGTGAGTCGATAAAGACACGACTCATTCGCTGATCCTGGCTGTGTACTAAGTGAGCTTTGAGGACGGTGGGCTCGGTGGGCTCTAAGGCTAAAGCAACGCACATCAACGGCTCTCGCTCAATTTGAGCTACGGTGCCCAAGCACTTAGCCGAATGCCCGCGAGTTGTCGTCCTCCCGTCGTTCTCCGAGTTGGCTACAAGATCGCAACGCAGAGTTTTGCCCCGACAGCTCAACAGAAGTTGTTGTGTCATCAAGAAAATCGGTTGTGTAGGTCGTGGCTCACAGCTCTGCGGGTTCTGGCAAAGTTGTTCCTGAGACCATCACCCTGGATTCTGTTTCAGTGAGGTTTCGTTTGTACTGCCGTCAGGGTCAGGTGTGCCACCACACCACCCACACAGCAACACAGGAAGGATCGAGGGTTCATAAAGCGGCTGCCGAGACAGAAGAGATCACAGATTTGGTCATGACTCATGTGGAACCAACACCCGAGACACTTCCGAGTCCTGGTGATTTGTTCGACCCTCACAGAGATATCGTACTCGTTCCCGTACCGGGTTGACCAGGTTGGCCGCAGACTTCTACAACAAGTGAAAGTTCACGGGTAACCGAAAGTTTTTTATGCCACTGGCAGTGGCGGAAGGCCCGGACTCGGAGTATAGGTGATATGAGCAACTCGGAAGTGCAGAGGTATGACTTGAATTGATCTTCCATTTTTTTTCCAAGCTTCCCAAAACAACGATCGTCGAGTATATGTGAAAAGGCGAATGTGGCATGCCGCAGCGGTGCCGTGGACAGCACAGCCGCAGATGGCGGTCACTGGGGTGCCAGTGACGACGCGCCATTTTCACACGTTAGAGCTGCAAGCTCTCAAATATAGTATGGGTCAGCCACACTTTTATCTGTCCTGTGTCCCAGAAGATATTGACACATTCAAGACCGCGTGGACATTTCAGGCCCCATTCGTGATCTCAATAACTACCTTCAAGGCCACCCAAAGGGCAATCTCACGTTATACTTCTCATGGGTTCTGAATGCCAGTCATCAAAAGACTCACTACGCCACCGCCAAATGTGAGTTCGTCAGCATACTAAGAACTATGTGCTGATATGTGCAGTCTATGGGAGGGACATTGGCTTCGGGCGGGGCCATTCCATTGGCAAAGCGAAAAATGACGCTGCATCGAATGCTCTGCGGTTCTTGTACCTCATGGACATAGAAGACTTTGCCAGTGGTGGGTTCCTTCCCATGAAATCGGTGGTTTCTGTGGGCTAACAATGTGTCAATGCCTCGTGCCAGTGGAAAGTTTAGACCCCTTGATCCGCCTCTGCGACTGCCTTCGAGGCCACCCAATGGCTGGGGGCGATCTCACGCCGTATTTCTCATGGGCATTGGGCCAAGAAGGTCGTGATAATCAAAGGACGCACCACGCTACCGCCAAGAGTGAGTCCAACAGCATCTTAAGCTCTTAAGAGCCATGGCAGTACGCTGAGCCATGCAGTTAATGGTTGGGATATTGGCTTCGGGGGGGGGGCCATTCCATTGGCAAAGCCAAAAACGATGCTGCGTGGAATGCTCTGCGGTTCTTGAATATCATGAACATCAAAGAAGACCTTGGTGAGGTTCCTTCCCATGGGATCGATAGTCTCTGTGGGCTAACAACAATGTGTTAATGCCTAGTGGAAAATTTAGACCCCTTTATCCGCCTCTACAACTACCTTCGAGGTCACCCAATGGCTGGGGGCGATCTCACGGGGTATTTCTCGTGGGCTCTGAGCCAAGAAGGTCCTGATCATCAAAGGACGCACTATGCCACCGCCAAGGGTGAGCCCATCAGCATCTTAAGCTCTTCACCATGGCAGTACGCTGAGCCATGCAGTCAATGACAGCGATATTGGCTTTGCGCTGGGCACCTCTGAAAGCGTTGCCAAACATCGTGCTGCAGAAAATGCTCTACAAATCTTGAATCACATCAACATAGAACACATTTGTAATCTACCGTCTCATGAGATGGCGATTTCAATTGGCTAGCAATAATATATGCCTGTGTTGAGGCTGCACTGGCCTTTTCCGGATTTAGCAAGTGATCCAGGATCACACATCTCCAGAGGTTCGCCTCAGCAGCTCAACAGAGACTATTGTATCGTCAAGAAGGTCGACAGCGTAACGTCGCAGCTCACAGCCCCGCGGGCGTCTCTCGATGGTATCGTACACACGGCAAAGTCATACCCGAGACCATCAGCCTGGATGGTGTATTAGTAAGGCACGGTAAGGCACCAATAAGATTTTGTTCGTAATGCTGCCAGGGTCGGCTCTATTATCACACAGCGACGCACGAAGGACTGTCGTCGTAGAGGCTCCGAAAGCGGCGGGGGGTCCCTCTTATGGTCGTGACCGTGGCCCTAGACGTCCCTGCGAAGGAGGTATCGATGGAGAGATCAAACGTTCGGTTGTGTGGAGCCAGCTTCGCCAGGACCAACATAGAGCACCCGAGACGCTTCTGGTACGATGAAGAATCTGTTTGAAGAAACCTGAGTGATGTGGCACACTCTCCTACAGCGGAGTTGATTACACTGGCAAGTGCCTACTGCATGTAGAAGCTGTCAGTGGTTGTCCTCAAGGTAAAGAGAGTGAAAGCTTGTGGCCGCGTGGGGTGAAGTAAACGAAGCGAGGAAATACAACCTGAAGCGATCTTCTATTTTTTTTTCCTAAAGAAAACAATGTCCATGACGTCCGTGAAATGTATGGGATGTCGTAGTAGTGGATGCGAGTTGCAAAGAGCTTGATATATGGATGTCAGTGCAGTGGGGCCCCAGGAGTATCCTGGGACCCTGGGACTCGGACCACTGCATGGACGGGAGGATTGGAGAGCTCAGGCTCTAGCAGGAATCAGAACGCGACAAGTGGTACTGTACATATCAGAAGACGAGCTTGTCACCCATACTGTATGTCCTACGTCCGCCGACATTGCGTCAAGCCATCCACATGTGCGCCACGAGGGTTTTCCAAAGTGATCGAACACAGAAACCGGCACCAGCAAACAGCCGCGCAAGTGATGATAGAACCCGGACACCGTCATCCGGACGGGGTAAATTTAGGGTAATGATGCGAGTACAGTACGAGTAGCATCATGATAATCCACGCCGTTGCGCAAACGTATCAACCGCATGGGATGCATGCGGGTCAATCCAGGCTCAGGCTCTCGCCCTCAGACAGTCACGGATCAATGGACCTTTTACGAACACGATCACACGGATATCGTATGCTATCTCTTCTAGGTCAGCCTTGGGAAGATAGAACCCTCGATACTTTATCCGAGAATCCTTCTGAAACGCCGCACCATCGAAAGCTGGAACGTCGCTGACGTTCAATTTACCAACACGTGAAATTGATCCTGGGCACTGCCTGGACGTCTGGACCCCTATTCTCAACACTCAGACCAAAGCGTGGGAAACCGTTGATGCTGATGGGACCCCATTTTGATCACGAATTAGCTCGCTCGATCGCATGCGCCAGCAGCTGCCATGGCGCTGGGGACGGGCATTCGAAACCCCTCGGCGGCAACGAAACGGCGATCTCAGACGCCTGTAAGGTTTGGGATTTCCAAGACCTGGATCGAAGGATGCCTGTGGCGGCCGCTGGGGTCGGGTAGTGACGCTAACGATTTCTGATGGTTTGAGTAGGCACGCTTAGAACAGTTTTTTTTTGTCCAAATACTTCCGTCGCCTCATTCGGTGTCTTACATTAGCCGAGCACAATGCTTGTCTCTAATACTGTAATGTACTGTATGGGAAAAAAAAGATCAAGCGCCGGGACAGTCTTGTGCCAATTCCTCCGCTGCCTTCGCCAAATTGCCCATCATCGTCATAGTCTGATTCATCATCGACTGGACTTCAGGGCTCGTTCTGCGCACCCAGGGGCTGAGTCAGTCCCGAGACGATGGAATAGTATGGAAAAACACGTACGCGTTCATATTGGCCAATTGATCCATTGCCAGCGTGAGGTTCCCTGTGACCTGATTCGCGGCGTCAGCATTGTGTCCCATTGACTCGAGAGCGGCCTTGGCATCCTCGACAGCAGACTGTGCGCTGTCTACGGCTCCCGCTGAGGTATCGTTTAAGGCTGTGCAATTGGACAAGTCGAGCGGGGCGGTAGAGTTTGCTAGTGCGGTAGAGTTCGCCAAGCAGGAAGGGTCAACCACCGTCGAGTTGGCCAAATCTGTTGAATTGCCCAAACACGTAGAGTTGGATGCGTCGGTGGCATTGACCAAGCACGTAGAGTTGACCAGGGCGGTCGAATTGCAAATTTCGCCAGACAGATCTGCAGTCGCGTTCACTGCGGTGCCGTTGCAAACCACCGTGGCATTGTTGGCGCAGTCCACGCTCGTAGCATTGGCCGCATTACCAGCTCCTTCATTCTTGCCCTTTCCTTTCTTGCCAGCCTTGGCACCCTTCCCTTTCTTGCCTGCTACCTTGGCACCCTTCACCTTCTTACCCTTCTTGCCTTTTTTGCCCTTCGCACCTGCGTCTACGGCACCCGCATCGCAGGCTCCCGCTGTCGCATTTTGGGCGGGATCACATAACGCGGTGCTGTTATCGACAGTGGGGGGTGCGGTGCTGTTATCAACAGCTAGGGGCGCGGTGCTGTTATCGACAGCAAGGGGTGCGGTGTCGTTACCCAAGAGGGCTGTGCAATTCCTAAAGTGCATCTCTTAGTCACGGAGTGAGGTGGGAGGGAACCGGACGAACGCGGGCTCCATCTGCGCTGCTAGTTGTGCGAGCGCCTCGCTCATCTGATCGATTCCAGAGGAAACATCCCCTTGGCTTTTGCTGCACTGAGCCTCATTACGCTGGTTAAGAGTTAAAGGAGCTGTTCACAGTTTGCGGTCAGCTGTGTCGGCGACGCGTGGAGATAGGAGATATCAGACGTACCGGCTCTGATGACCTCAAGACCTGCTATCGCGAGGAGATACACGGAGAAAAATTTTGCAGCCATGCCAGCAATGCTACGGACTGAATGAAAGAAAACCGAATAAAAAGCGACTAGAGGAAGGAAGGAAAGTGGACAGAAAGCTTCAAGCTTGGAGTGCCTGCTCCGGACGGGTAAAGATCACCAGGTTCTGCTGCGCTGGGTTTTATACGGTCCCGCTCCCGCGTTGCAGGTTGACACGTTCATGACAACCTTTGTAGGCAATGACAACGAGGGTGCCCCAAGTCCAGTTCAAGTGGGCATTAAGCAATCCAAAACGATGGTAACAAGGAACAGTGCGCAGTTACGGGTTCGGGTGATACTGAATAGGTCTGGGCCTGGGGGATCAACTCTGGCCAAGCAACTGTAAGCGCCAAGCAACCGGCCTATCCGCTCCGGTACGACCACCACAAAGACGGGGAAGTCGGGCATTCGCCAACAACAACGCCAGAAGAATGAAGGCAACGAGTACTCGTGTCAAATTGCTGGCATCATGTTCACGCAGACGACGATACTTGATGTTGTTCCTTTCATTAAGCATCAATGATTGATGTTTCTGTCGTTCCCATTGACTGGCGCAGGCTAAGCACCACCACATCACTAGGTGCATACTACGGGATCACAGGGGAAGAGAGTGCTCCATAAGATATGATCGGCAGATAAAACCGCTCCATAAGGCTCCTCTTACAGGGCTCCGCAACTTTCATTCGCTTGCGAGCAGGAAGAGAATCATCGCCAGGTTTTGATGGAATGTTGAATTTGATATCGTACCTCGGTGACCCTGGTAACCACGTATGGTGAGGGAAGTGTCCAGAACCGATGGCCTCATAGTAGTTAGTGAGTGTGCAGCCACTCAACTGATCTAGTGAAACATTTATCACAACAGACTTGGCTACCACTTCGGGAACAGACCGCCACGCCAGCTGTATATCAGTGTGCACGATAGACCAACAATGCAAACGAATTCCATACCCCGAAGGGTCGTGTGGTGTGACTTCTCACCTACAGGTACCACAGTAGTGGGAAGATGGCATGCCTACGGAACTGGGCAGCAGCACCAGCAGCACCAGCAGCGAAAATACGACAAACATAATGAAATTCGAAACAGAAGCAAGATCGGGTTCAAGTCACCCGAAAACAAGGCAACGCGAAGGAGCGGCACAAAGGACGGAAGGCGAGACATAAAACAGGACCAAGTTCAGCTTGGAACTTCTGGCTGGGCAGGGCACAAGTACAACAGCACCATTTGTAGAGAGTCTAAAATGCCTAATCCTAATTCAACGATTCCTCGAGACGTCAAAATCGGCTTGTTCGCAACAACAGACGTTGGGAGATGGTGATGGTGATGGTATCAAACGCACCAGACGCTGGGTGTGGGAACCAGAAGCCCAAAAACCCACTGAGGATTTTGAGATGAACACCGAAAGTCCTGAGATTATGATGATAGCAGCGTATAAAATCGCGGAGAGCTCGACGAAAGGCAGGTCAAAAAGGACGGTCAAAGGGGCGACTGTGTGATGACCAGTGACAGTCATGACGGCCCGCGGCGGAGGAATTCTCGGCACTCGGCACTGCCCGCTTACCGTGACACCGTCAGTGCCCCAGCCATCGAGTGAGAGCAGTTCACGATAAATGAGCACAAAACCAAAGCCTGCAAAGACTTCGGGGTCATCGACGGGATTGTATAAGGCGGATTCTGTCAAGGTGTGCAAGTTGTTTTTCTCACAAGGCCCTTTCCGACTCCTCCCAAGGATGTCGCAGAATCCCTCGGGATCACGAACCTTCCTGACACCGTCGCATCCGCCTTGGCTAGTGACGTAGAGTATCGAATACACCAGGTCATCGAGGTGTGTCATGTCGTTCTTCATGCTTGCCCTTCTTTCTCACCGCTCTCCAGGAGGCATCGCGCTTCATGCGCCATGCGCGGCGTACAACCCTCACCACGGGTGACATTGATCGCGCCTTACGCGTCATCAACATTGAACCGCTCTATGGCCACAGCCCATACACGACTCTGGTCTTCCGTCGCGCTGCTCCCTTTCCCCAACTCGCAACCGCTGGCCCCGTATATTTTGTCGAAGACGAGGAAGTCGACTTTGAACGCGTTCTCCGCGAGGAGAAGCTCGTGCTCCCGCCTAGCGTCCGTTGGACCGCGCACTGGCTTGCCGTTGAGGGCGTGCAGCCGCTCATTCCAGAGAACCCGCCAGCGGTGCCCCGCGACGACCCCTCGCTGAACGCGCCGGGCGCCGCGGCCTCCGATAAGCGCGCTGGACAGCAGGCCGCACTCGTCAAACAGGTGCTCTCGCGCGAGCTCCAGCTCTACTATGACCGCCTCACGTCGTCAATACTTCCCTCTGGCAACGGAACTACGGATCCGACTAAAAGGACAGCAGCGCTGGCGAGTTTCAGGCACGATGCTGGGTTGCAACCGTTACTACCCTACCTTGTGCGCTGGGTCGGCGAGAACGTCGTCAGCGTGCTTCACGACGGCACCCAGGACGATACCTGTGGGCGCACTCTCGAGGTGTTGCTGGGCGTCGTCTCTGCCCTCCTCGAAAATGCGACGCTGTTCGTCGAACCTTATGTGCGTCGAAAAGAACCCACCGAGCTCATTCGAGGTGGTCACTGACGATGCCGGCTTCAGCTTCACCAAATCCTTCCCCCAGTGCTGTCCGTCTTATTACACTCTTCGCTACCGCCCATGCACTCGGCCCATCTGCGCACGTCCGCCGCCTCTGCCCTCGCCCGCATGCTCACGCAGCATTCCGCCACGTATCCCTCGCTCGCGTCGCGCATAATGAAGACACTCCTCTTGGCTCTCCTCTCCCCAGAGCGGGGCCCCGGCACACGACTTGGGGCGCTGCGGGGACTCATTGGCATTGGAAAGGAGGCGGTGCGGAAGGGCATCCTGGACGCAGGTGGTGCGAAGGCCCTCGGGGCAGAGCCGGGAGTCGCGGGTGCGGTGCTCGAGGCCCTGACCGTGCTGCACCCATCGTCAGAACACCCCGTACCGCTGGACCTAGGGGATCCTGACGACGTGCAGGTTGCGGAGCGTCTGCGTGAGATCCTCGGCGATTTCTTCGCAGAAAGACTGGTGGGCGACGCTGTGTGGGCTCGGGGCGTGCTTGCGGAGAGTTGAAGGTCTACCTGCTTTTTTTACCTCTCTCTTCCTCCGGTTGTATCATATCGTGCTGCTGCTTTGTATCCAGTGTTTTTTTTTCCGTTGGGCCCTACTTCATCTCTGAAAATGGTCCCTGCCATCGCTTCGACCCCCAAGATCCCCCCAGCAGGTTCACCGCCATAATAATAACCCCGAGGTACCCTCTACTACTTCTCGAGGCAATGTCCGGTGAATATCTCTGTCTCAAGTTTGTTTTCAATGCTCCGCCAGAGCCAGCGGTATTTGCCGTTCTTGTTATCTATTACACCTCAGGCTTTCGTTGATAATCCTAGTCCAATGTCGGCCTAGGTTGCTCGAAGCCAAGTACGACGCCCGCTAGCACCATCTGAGTATACACACTACACCTCAGTCGATGGCTCTGCCTGAACTGAGTGGGTTATCGGTTCGCGGCCGAATTTCCTCCACGCTCCATGCAGAGACTCACCGTTATCACACATGCCCTTTACGGAACTGGCACGCACCCAGGGCGAAAGTCAAAATTTGCCCATGTCAGCCCTGATAAGCCCCATTAGTGATACGGAAGGACGGCGCAAGCTTTGAATCTCCCAGTACTACCTCATGTCGAGCCATAGCGAGCAATGGGCCTTGCGGCAATCAACTCCACAGGGAGTATGAAGGTTCATACATGTCGACTTTCCCATCTTCGCTCGATGTCGCAATAGGCACTATCGATCCAATGGTAACCTATCTGTTCGCTGGGTATGAAAAAAAATCCATCAGGGATTTTCCCTCGGCTCACCGCATAGGCGTGCGTGACCCTACCCTCTCCGCCTCCAATTTCACACAAAGCCAAGGAAATGGCTGTGCCAATCGGTGGCAAAACCGAATGTCCAGCAACCTGGCACATCCCGCCCAGAGCCAGCAAAACTCGTCCGACTTGGCTCTCGATCTAAAAGTCGACTATACTATAACTTAATTTATGTGCCCAGCACCCTCTCGTCTCAATGGGTGCAATCTGCTAATCGAGTGCCGCTGCCCCCCCGCCCCCACATTTCCTGAGAACAACCGAGGCGTAAATTGAAAATTATCCACCTGTGCTCCGGCACGCTGGGAGTTTTCTTTCATCATCCGTTTGTTCCGCTGGACTAATATCCGTGGATGGTCTAGGGTACGCATGTGAATTCGCAAAAACACGACGCCCCTCGCAGGGTTGCTCCACCACCTGCCCACGAAGTGTGAGCACATGCGCATGAATTACAGCACCGAATACAGCTACCTCTGCGCCGAGTCAAAAGAAGCCAAGGAACGAGCCAGGATAATTCCGAACGTTTTTTCAACATGTATGAGGCACATGTAGTGGTTGCGGCTGCGTGCCAGTGCCTCCTTGCGGTGCAATGTCCTTCCATTCGACATACCGGGGAAGGTGGTGTCGTTGTTTTTTTGGTCGTTCCGCTTCTCGGGCATTATACAAGAGTCAACAAGACACGAGGGATCACATCAAGAACGTTGGGCATCTCGGTATTTCATCTCGGAGGCAGTAGTAGAGCTATCTTGTTGTTTTTTTCTTCTGCATTGCAAAAAGAAGTGACTATGATCCTCAAGTTTGGATCGGCGTCAACGACGTGGTAATACTACGCCACTGCCTGTCCTGCTTCCGACCGTGTCGGGGGAAGAAGTGCCCACCCACTGGGCAGCCCATGCCGCATGGCATCGCGTTCTTATCCTCGTTCGACTTGTGTGAAAGGCAGAGAATATTCCAGAGGACCTAGTATTAAACCAAGTTGGCGTCATCGCCCTTCCTCCGTTCATCTCTTGGTAATTTTAGAGTGGGACTGGTCATCTCCGTCAAGGCCGGTTCGCAGTCATCAACCTAAAAAGGAACGAACAATGGACGAGAGAAATGAATGAAGGGGAAGGGAGGGTCGGGGTGGGGCGATCGATGGCTTCTATTCGTTGATAGAGCTCGAAAAGCAACGTTCGTCGCTCATCATGATGAACGCTTACAGACCCATCAACACTCGTGACTTGGCTGTACTTGTCTTAGCACGAACCGGACTTGGTTCTACGCCGCCCATTTATGCTCGGTCACGGGGCCATGAGCGCAAACGTCGGCGATCCACTGTCTTGTGCCCCGTTACCCAGATATATCATAGGAGCCAACGCTTCGAACAAAGTTTTACGTTGATTTTTATTCTTCAACCTGAGGCCTATTTAATCTCCCTTCTTTTGAGCTAGCATCCTCATGGAGTTCCTGCTCTGCGGCAAGCAGCGCTGAATCGGAGTGTATACGGCCCCCGCCCGTGCATCAAAGATTGCGGCAATACGATTCAAACCGAAAAACAAAGGCGCTACGAGTCAATTTTAACCTCTAAGGCATTCTAACCTCTCTGCTTGATTTCACAATCTACTTTATGATATCAGTTTCCTACGGCCGCACGCAGGTTGCCAATCGAGGCAGTGACATAGTCAGGAATTATCGATTGGTTGGGCTCCGTCAGGTTTTCCTCCGAAGTGATACCTGATGACATCAGATCATGAGAACGCTTGGATAGACGATCCGGTGGAAGGGAGACGCCCGCACCGGTCAAGACGAGCAACGTTGCGAGCCCACCGCTTTTTCCGAACAGTATGTCAGTGTTGAGTCTGTCGCCAACCATGATCGTGCGTTTGGGGTCAAAATCATGCCTGCAATCAACCACACACATAAAAAAAAAAAAGGGATCAATCAGCATCTGCCGGACGAACGACACGCGCAGTGTTGCGTGAACCTGATAGGCTAGAAGGGGTCGAAGGACACACTTGGCTTTGATGGCATCTAGCATCCTGCTATTCGGTTTACCGATCGAGGTGACTGGTCGATTGGGACCCAGGGCAGTGAGAAGGGGTGCGAGGATGGCACCGGCGCCGGGTAGTAAACCCTTCTCTGATATGTACGTAGAATCCTCATTAGTGGCAAGAAATGCGCAATCAGGGTTTGAATGCAAGTAACGGAACGCGCGCGACAGCTTCGTGTAGTTAATGGACGTATCGAGACCAACCAGCACGGCCCCAACCGAGTGATCCGGTGGTATTTCGCCAGGCGCAGAGAGTGTGTTATCTTGAGGATCCTGCGACGGTAAATGAGATGCGCGTTGAAGGATGACGGATGAGGGTGACGCCCACGGTTCCACCAATGAACGAGATGCCTTCGCTGCGAAGCTCGTCTTCAAGCCCTGACATTCCGATCACATACACTTTCTTATCCATGGGAAAGTTGAGCACCGAAGAGAGGTAGGCAGCAGCCGCATACGCGGATCCGAAGACTTCGTCCTACCAGTGCAAACACACAAACGGGTTATGTTCGCCAGCAGGGGGGCACCGAATTGAGGAGAAATACGTACAACATGCGCCTCGATTCCCAACCCATCAAACTTCTTCTTGTAATTACGCCGGGATTTGGTCGCGTTATTGGTGACGAAGAGGATGCGTTTCTCTTGTAAGAACGAAGGATCGGATCGAGAGATGTCGAAGGAGGCGCAAGCACAGGCGAAGGGAAACGGGATGAGTATGATACGAGCAACCTCCCAGTCAAGCTTGTGCGCTGTTACGTACTTTGGCTGCGTAGAACCTGGAGGACCTCCGCTGCACCGTCTATGAGACCGTCTCCACGCCACAGCACACCGTCACAATCGAACATCCAAGTGTCATACTTGTCGAGAAGCTCCTTGTAACGTTCGGGGTTTTTAGTGTCTAGGCGGACACTCATGCGTGTTGCGCTCTAATTTTTCTTATCTACAGCGGTTGAGCGACGAAAGGGGAACCTTGAAGCCTCTTCCGAGGGGTTGGGAACAAGAGGAGAATGGGTCAAGTCAGCGTGTTGTCGGTAAGCGGGTAAACGAGGGATATCTGGCTGGCCAACGCACTGCCAACGCTCAAGTCCGTCCGAGTCGAGAGTACACAGCCTTCCTCGGAGATGACATGACTTCCTAACCTGGGCAATCCGCAGCCACTACCAGCACTCTTCCCATCTGCCACACAAACCCAAGGGAGAGTAAAAAAAACAGCTTCAGGAATTTCCTTCGCCATCGATGTCAAGAGGACAAGTGGGTTTTCAAATCTTTCCCTTTTTTCAAAACTCGGGTCATTTCAACTCGGCAGTTTGCCCTCCTAACAGCGAGTTATTTCTCGGCGACCTTGCTGCTAGGGTTGCCGCACGTCCTGCACGTTGCCCTCAGTACCCCCTTCAGTTCGCGATGCGTCGGCATCAACCGTCAGAGTCGATACCGGGCACCAACTGACAAACTTGGACGTCCCCGTCCGCCCATCCCCCGTCGCACTCAAGCCCGTACTGATCTGTCCCGGTTTCTCATGGGCTCTACCCGGATTCAGGTCCACGGCTCGGAACTGCGCAGTGATTGTCACTTGTCCTGACTGGTCAATGATGCCTTCTAGCTTCGGGCACCGTCCAACTCTCTTTTGACGTTAGATGGCTCGCCTGGCAAAGCGAGTCTCGCCCGACTTCGTCGGACCCTTTCGGGGACTTCCATTGCACTTGCAGCTACTGCCGCGATGCGCATCCTCCCCTTTCCCCCCCAAAATGGACATCACAGAATGCGGCAGTAATGAATGATGCGCGTCGTGAATCGAAAACGGTGCCCTCTTTTTTCTCACGCGACGCAGACACGACACAGGCATCACCCTGGTCTCGCTGGTGCGGCCGCGGCTCAACCCCCTCCCGAACCCGTGGCTTTTGGCGTGCTTACGTCGTCGAGCACGCCCTTCGGTCCAGTGACTTTTGACAGCGGTTACACCCTCCCGGGACCCTCGGATCCCAATCTCTCGCGCGGTCCCGGAGATTACACTCCGCGTGATAAGCATATCTGTGCGCTATGACTCCCAAGGTGGTGCGCATCGGTGCCCACTTGGAGCAGATGAACGTACTTGTTCTGTCCATCGACACTGGAGACAGCTTCCAGTCGCAGAAATGAACAGCTCCTTTTTTATTCCTCACCCCTGTCCTGCACCTGCACGGCTCATAGCTTGTCCTGACCCCGTGACGTTTGACGTGTTCCTTGATCCGAGTGACTGTACATTCACTCTGTCAAAAAGAAAAAAAAAACTCAAGTGCTCATGTGAAGGCAAACGAAGTAAGTCCGAGGAGTAGCCCCTCACATTTGGCTTGAGATTTGTTTCGACGAGAAAGACCGTGCAACGGAGGGCTGAGACAGACGCTTAGCCCACGAAATAGGGGCGGTCCAAATGCGGCCTTTACGCCCTGTTCCAGCAAATGCCTCCGTTCAATCTGCGTAATTCTCAAAAAGACTCCGTTTCCGGTTTCCGAAAATGAAGAGACAAGAGACGTCCCTTCGCCGTCAAGCTGCGTTATCTCCACTCGCTCTCTTTTTCATTATGGGCGTCTCGCGGTTCCGTATCTGGAATAGAGTTAAAAGAACCAACCCTGTCCCAGCACGATGGGCGATTTTTGACTATCCCAATACGCGGGTGGCGCAGCACGTGTGGAGGAGAGGAGTTGGGGCGTACCAGCGTGCGGCCGCCAACGCCAAACGCGTTCGGCCTTGTCCGTGTCCGTGTGCTGGTGACCCCTTCCACGAATCCAACTCCATTGTATAGGAGGCCTTTCCCTTGCATATTTCCGTTGTCATTTCTGGTCGTCGTTCCCACTGTCGGGGGTTTCCATTGAAACCGCATGCTGCCTGTTTCGGATCTTGAAGGGCAAGGGGGTGGAATGCATTTTGTCCATATACGTTGAAATTTACAGTTGCCAGTGCAAGTACAGTTTAGCGGGAGAAGCCCAATGGCCGGATTGGTTTATATGGAAATGATCCTCTCACCCTTTTGCACTGAAAAAGCACCGCCCTCGCTTGCTGGTGGTGGTTCCGGAATCATATGAAAAAACGTGTCCCTGTAAATTTATTCGCCCATTTGTGGCGTCGTCCCTTGTGATCTGGAGTCAAAATTTCTCAGAAGTAGGAAGTAGCAATTATTTTCAATAACACTTAAGTGGGTTTAAGACAATACAGTACAGTACAGTAAATGCGGGGGTTGCGATAATGGGTGGGATCAAATGAGGGTGGGGGAGGGAACCTTGTCTTGCGGATCAAGGGACTTGTCATCCATTCATCCGCTGCTCCCTTGAGGTATACTCCACGGATTCCGCCGTGGGATAACAAAAACCTTCGATATCTTCGTCCTTTGTCCACGGAACTCCGACGTACGGTGGTGTTCGTGCCCGCGCAGCCCGACGTCCCGGCCATCGCACCACTTTGCACCGCAACTGGCATCAGTGGCCACAGGACAATACTTCCTAATCTCAGCGCCGTCTCCCTGCTCCACGCATTCCTCGCCCTCGTTCTAGCGTGATCTCCATTGTGCCTTGTTGCGTGCCCAAAGAGTACAAGAACGCAGCCGCGGGCCCAGCCGGCGGCGTCAGCGGTCGCTCTAATGGTACATTGATAGCGCCTCTCGTCCCAGAAGGGGCAGCGGCGCCCGCGCCGCGGTCGTGGGGGTGAAGGTGTTGGGAGTGCTGAGCCACAGAACCGCGCTTGGCCCTCTTCTCGGGCGGGTAACGGGGAGAGTCAGGTGTCCCCGCCACATCAGCCGCAGTGCTCCGCTTCCGCTTCTTTCCTGCCATGTGACTACCACGTTGTTCATGGGCGGCAGGAACGCCCGCCTCATCTACCTCCGCCACCAATACCGACAGCAGCGAGCGTGTGCGCACGCGACTGCCCGATTTGCGCCTGCGACGCTGGGCGGAGTCGGCGTCGGAGTTGGCGTCGACGACGTCGGTGCCGAGGCCGATGTGGACGCGCAAGGGTTGCATGATGTGCAGCTGCCACTCGATCTCTTGCCTCGCAATATCGGCGATCATCGACATCGCCGCACGACCGCTTCCAACGGCGCCGCATGTGACCCCAGCGAACGCGCTAAACCCCCGCGCGTCCAGATGTCTCAGCGCGCCCTTCCCCGCGCTCTCCGAGTGCGGTGGCTTGGGCAGTGCTTCTGCGCGCTGAACGGCTTGCTTCGACAGCGCACTGCGCCGCACCTTTGGGTACGAAGTGTACCATTCGGCTTTGTTAGCCTGTTCAGCATCGAAGCTCAGCGCCCCCATCGTGGCTAGCGAACATGCATCGTCGACCTGCGCGCCCAAAGGAAACAAGAAAAAATCCAAAGAAAAGAAAAAAGGAAAGACCCGAAAAGGATAAGAGGCGGGACGGAGAAAAGGGCGCATTGTCAGCTCTCGATCGTTTTTTATCCCGCACGCTCGACGGCTCGAGGCAAGGCAAAGGGGAAGATAGAAGACGTAAATCGTACGTACATGGTCCATCTCGCCAGCTATGAGGCCCGTCGTCGAGGAGAAGTCATGCATTTCAAAGTATGCGGCGATCGTCTGCGCGATTCCTTCTACTCCTGCCGCCCGGGAGCTTTCTTCTTCCGAGTCAACGATGTCCTGTCCGATGGTTCGCCGCCATTCACGCATCTGAACAGAGAAGAGAATTTCTGCGGCGTCAACGTTTTGCGTGCCAGACAACTCAAGAATGAAAAAAAAAAAAGGACAAACAGACTTTTTCGATCGATAAAGTTACCGCAACCGCGCCTGCCTGTGCACATGCGGCGGCATGCAGCACACCAGACACGAAAGTCAAATTGACATTTATTCCGTCTTC
>Ga0307509_10004897_pt1 | contig 18975 bp, 32 predicted proteins | sample 10_EM_MG_FD_202245 | JGI IMG/M metagenome (GOLD analysis project Ga0307509, IMG submission 202245) | Populus trichocarpa ectomycorrhiza microbial communities from riparian zone in the Pacific Northwest, United States - 10_EM | ecosystem: Host-associated > Plants > Roots > Unclassified | place...
TCAGTAGCACGTCCATAGGCAACTTGAGAAATAAGCTCACGCAAACTTCGTCGTTGACCATGCACCAGCTCTTTGGGAACGCGACCTTACCGCTCCCCCCTGAATTGTAGAACTCATAGAAGTCCCCATTGGAGATTGGTCGCCATTCGATTCTAAATTCGTCAACATTGACCTGTCGCTGCGGGTGCTCGTTATCCCATCCAAATTCATGGTTCCTTACTTCCTTGGAGGCATCGTCGTTCTCAGAGTCATCGTGGCCCAACGTAATAGTCTCCGGGCCCAACGTGACTGTGGGGGAAGGAGGCAGCGAGGCCATATCCCAACCATCAGTGAGAGCGCTCCACGGAGGGGGAGTGAAGCCGGATGGAGGTAACGTTCCTCGTCCAACGGTGCGGAGGAGCATGTACAGCAAAGTCTAGGGTGGGTTGAGAATACCTTCTATGTGACCTTGCCACCTCATTAATTACCTCAGAGTGATACGATTCATGCTCCCAGGTCATGAACAAAACGCGCCCAACTTTCCTAGTCATCTCGAGCTTCCCGGAGGCGACGTCACTGTACACCTTGAGCAGGCGCTGACGAACCCGAGACTTGAAATCGAGGATAGATGAGAGCGTCGGCCAATCTTCCTTTTCCTGGGGAACTTCAGAGTGCGGCTGCGATAGGATGTTCAACAGAAATTCGTAGCCCAAATGCGCGCAGTACGCTTACATGGCATTGAGTCGGATCGTCGACGTCAGGGTCGATGCCTCTCTCGAAGATATACTACAGCGGAGGTCAACGTCGATCACGGATTATGAAGGACTAGAACTCACTTTGAAGTTATCCGGTTCAGTGTGTGGCTCATTCAGGAGCCCCGACAAGTGTATGTCCAAGAATGTCGGAATGTGACCGAGATAGAACAAACAGATATGCCGGAGGTCGATCGGCTTCTCGTAAAGCAAATGGGGGGAAATCATCCCCATGGTGATCGTGTCCCACGTAGACCAGAGGGTTTCCCACTCCGCGACAGAGGGTACGGAGAAAGGGCTTGAGGAAACAACCCCTTCGGGAGGTTTGAGGAGAGGGAACATAAATGGCGGCCTCTCTAGAAGCCATAACGAGTAACGAGATGTGGGGTCCATCCAACGTTGGATTGGGCGAAGGTTCGCGTCTACAAATAACTTGAAGGTGTCTCGTTCGCTAAACTGTCCCGGGCGTGAGTTCCAAGTCAGGTATGACGAAGCGAAAGATGGAACCTTGTGCGAATACTCTACGTTGATTAGTTCCTCTGCCAAAAATTCGAACGTGTCGCCTGATGGGATGCGTACGGTTTGATTTGCTTTGGAGATGTAGTAGCCCTCGTGACGACCTGAAAGATCCGTTGGTCTCGTCTCGCAACGTGTGATAGCAGCACGCACGTTGTTCCTGGTTGTATTTGCCTACGTAGTCCCACTTATCTTCGGCAAACAACGTCTCGTCTCCCAAAGCCGTGCCGGCTGCCTTTAATCCTAGCGGAGGATGAGACGGCGTCGCTCAACTTGAGGTTGGAAGATTTACCTTGCAACATAAATTTCCTCGTGATCCTCAAGGAGTCGTTGTACGCTAGTTCAATCTCCGCCGGGTCGTTGTCGTGATCGAGCCCCAACAAGAGGGTGTCGCCGGACCCTGGCCGCAACGGCAGACCACGAAGGAAGTTGGCGTCGTCACCTCGGAGGAAATTACCAAGGGAAGAGCCCAGGAACAAGATGTGCAACGGCGTCTGGGGCACGTCCGGGGTTGATGGGGTGGTCGTTACGTCGGAACCAGAGCCGTGCTCCGAGGAATGAGTGCCAGTAGACTCAGAGTCCCTGCAAGACACAGGAGACATGTCCCTCAAACCCTCAAAAGTGAGGTGTTCCACTTGCGAGACAGCGTCCAGACCGCGAATGCCGCCCTCTTGGATAAACTTGAGTCCTCCGTCATAGGTCCCCCACATCCCTTTGGTTGCGACCTTGCCTTGGAGGTTGGATCCGACGTCAGAGGCGGCCATCTCGGATAGGGTACGTTCAAGTTCCGGTTTCTCGAGATCGAGTGCGTAGTAGGTAACCGGCGGGTTTGGTCGTTTCTCAACGACCAGGTGAGACAAGGCGAGGAGGATGTGGGAGGTCTTCCTGAGAGACCTGTTTAAGGAGGTTAGGGCACTTCCATTGAATCGAATAGATAACGATTCATTCGGTATTGAATCCCAATACGGAAATGCCGGTGGACACAATCCACAAGAATCCACCCCAAACAATGGAAAGGAAAGTGTGGTAGAGGGGAGATGAACTTGCCCAGCGCCGAGCTCAACGACCGACTCGCCCTCGACACATCCTCGAGAATGCATGGCTCGGATGATTTCGTCCCCATGCTTCTTCAGGATATCTTCCTCGGCACCGAAGAGGTAATACTCCGTCGCCTTGGTCGTGAGCTCGTCGTAAATCCTAAGTCCGGCCTCAGTGTACAGGAGGAGGGTCGGAAGGGACCGGAGGTGCGTAGGCCTGGATAGGCCGGATATGATGGCGGCGGGAACGCCGTTGTCAACGTCGTCGGAGCTCGCCCCCAGGAGGGTTTGAGTGTGCACGTCAATGATGTCTGTCGCAATGGTCATTTCAGGGGGGAAATGAGGATCGAACGAGGCGTGGGCGAGAATCCTGTTATATACCAGGCTAGCAAAGGTAAGCGGAGTAAGGCTGATGAGGATATAGACGGATCTCTCCACAACTTCGTACGGCAGGCTGACTCCTAACCGAAAACCAACAAGGTCCCCGTCCACCCCGCAAACGTGCAAACCCATTCAGACGGTAACGTATCCGTATCGTACAAAATGTGCGATAAATATAGATGAAATACCAGGGTACTCAACCCCGTCATAAGTTCTTGTCTGCGTTGTGAAGGTCGTCCGCCAGCTTGGCGAGCATCTCCTCCGATCGTGGGTTTCTAGTAAACGCACGGCCATCACCCATCCTACAGTTCGTAAGCACGGTGAGCCGAACTCCATCGAGCTCACGTCGAATAATGGATGACATACCCGGCGCCGCCCAGGATAAGCCGATAGGCCCAACCACGCTGTCGCTCCCACCCAAAAACCTGACCCCAATTCTTCTTCCACCCCACATTATACAATTGTATTTGTCTATGCGCGCGCCTCACGACCCGCCTTTGATTGAAAGTCAACCGATGTTCCGGGGTCGGAAACGGATCTTGTGGGTTCGCCAAATTCGGAATCAGACGTAGGAGTAAAAACGGGGACAAATCCTCCAACGTTGTCCTGTTGATCCTGCAAGAATGTCAATCCATATGACGGTAACAAAAAAGGTGCGTGTCCCGTACGAGATTAGATATAAGTGGTATCCGAGGAAAGATCCGACGACCGCCGTGATCACCAACCCCGCGAACCCGATCCCCAGCTCATGCAACGGCGTGGTTTCGTCCTGTCATGATGTGGGTGACAAACGTTTATCTTGACGTCGTTCTCACGTACGATGTCCATCGGATTGGTAAAAGCGTAGTAGAAACTCGAGAGGGCCACACCACCCATGTACATGGCAATGAGCACAACGCAAGTCAAAAAGTGAACAAAAGCGGGATATGTACGGTGACCCTGCAAAACGGGGTTAGGTACCGAAGCGCGTGCGACACAGTGAAGTAACTTACAATGCACTTATTCGCCATCCATTGGCAATGGTGATCTATACGCCCGGGGTCGGTTGGCACCAGAATTAGAGTAGCCGGCGAAAGAGACGCACCCATCTTCAACACGCATCTTTTGCAAATAGAACAGTGGTGGGTCCTTTCGGGCTTGGCAGCCCAACACTTCTTGCACCACTTTTCGGGGGTATTGAAGTCATCCGCGACGGGTGCCATCAGGGCTTCGGCCAAGCTGGTTTCTTCGTTGTCATCGCAGACGTCCTCCGGAGACGGGACTGGTCCAGGATCGCGAGCGAGGCACACGATGAGTGATGTGCACGCGAGGAACATTAGGGTATAACTGATTAACAGGTGGGTAACGAACCACCCGTAGGATTTTAGTGTAAGCAGGTGGTGGTGAACAAGGATGGTAAACCAAGATGGATGCGGCGCGAGTAGCATAAGGAGCATCACTGCGGGAGAGTGGTGAGTGGAGCGAGTCACTGAAGTTCTGAGTCCTCGCAGGCAGGCGTACCACAGACCGGAAAGTATTCAAACCACCGTTGTGGTGGCGAATCCTCGTCTTCCTCTTGCAGAGACAAATCTCTGTCCGAAGTCCATGGATTCTCACCGAAAGGGAGCTCAACGAGGGGGGTCGACGTTTGCATCTCGTCCCACGAAAAACAGCGTCCCGGTGGGAATGGTACAAAACAAACCTGCGAGGCGAATGGCGGAGAGCCTCGACAGCGGAACGTCGTTGGATTGGGAACAATGGGAAACGGCTGCGCGATCGCGAACAAGGTTTGACGGTGGTGGAGCGGAAGTGATGCCCGACGGATCCGAGGGTTCGAGGCTGTGACCGACAATGCCTTTACGGATAAAACTTGCCTGCATTCTCGTACCCCCTTATACATGTGTATGAATGTGTAGGCTACGTCAGTCAACTCTTTCCATGACCAGGACCTCCGTGCTTCCCTCCAGGCTGGTGTCAGAAGTGGTGGTCCCGCTGCCATGGCGCAACGCCACAAATCTCCAAATAACCACTAACCAAAATACCGCATAGGCGGCTCCAACCAAACACAGGAAGGCCCCCCAGAACTTCATCCGCCACACCCAGCATTCGTTGACAAAGGAGCCAGGTCCGACGTAGCATAACGTCGGCCCGATCGTCATCGCTGTGATGTTGCCGCCGACGAAGACCCGGCGGGTAATTTGGATCCGCCACCTGGAAACATCGCGGGCCGGATCTAGGGATGCCGATGATGGGCGGATGCGTCGGTGATGAGAGTTGAATACAAGGCGGATTGCGAGGGAGAGAACGGATATCGACAAGCCGACGGAAAATAGCCGTGTGATGCGAGGGTTGGGCGGGAAATTGGCAGGGGGATGGAGGAGAACAACAAGGATTCTGTGGGCCACTGGGGAGCGTAGGTGGTTGACGGACCATATTAACGCGACCTCGCATACGGTCAGGGCCCAGACACAACCCTTGAGCATCCCCGACGTAAGCTTTCACATCCACGGAGGGAGAAATCGGAAGGACATACCCCGAACGCGACGAGTAGAAACGCGGTGAATAACGACCTTGGTGCAAATTTGGTTATTTTCTGGTCGAATAGGGAGATGTGGCTTGCGGTCGCAACGATGAGCAGTACAGGGATTTTGTACCACCACATTCAACTGCGCAGGACATGTTGAAGGACAACCCCCACCAGCGCTCAATGTGTATAAATAAGTACAAATGTTCGTAACTTACAGCATAGCGGGTACAATCTAAGATTCAAAAATCATCCGTGAAATGATCAGCAAGACTCTCCCTAACTTCCCCAACCCTTGCAGAGGTCGCAGCCAACGCGTTCTCCTTGCAACACGGAACATCATCAGCTACGACGCCCGCAGACGAAAACTCCCCTTCAACGATCGCCTTCATGCAACTCTCAGCCAACATAAGCTTCCCCAACACGTCACCCGTCTGAAGAGGTAAGATCCCCGTTCCTTTTTCGAGGATGAGCCGCCACAACTGCGCCCAGGAACGAGTACACCGTTGTTGGGATGTGCACCTCCCCGAGTGCACCAAAGGTGGTGTCTGGCTGGGCATTGATTCCCATAGTTTGCTCAGCGAGTAATATCCTGCATATAGTCGCACCTTCTGGTTCCTCGTAAGCAGCGGTTCGGAATCCCAATGAGCTCTCCCGTTGAGCATCATCGAATGACAAGCCAAACCGAGCAACGGCCGAATATTCAACCGCTCCGCGAGACCAATTGCAAGGGCAACGTCCTTGCCCTCCGACACCAGCCGTTTCCACTTGTCGACTGCGGCTTCGAGGAGCTCGCGGATCTCGCATAGCCCAGCGAGTTCGGTTATTTGCGTCAATGAAGGGATGTTGGCGTCATCGCTATCGTTGGTGACCGTAGACAGATTCTCGAATGCGCCTATACGAGTGTAATAGCGCGAGAGAGCGGCCGAGGCCCACGTCTCGATAGACTTGAATTGATACTTGTGGGCTATCCGCGCGATGTGGAGGAGTTGCATGCAGTTGGCATCGTCCGTCATTGCGATCATCAGCTCATTCGGTCTACGACACAACGTTCAATACCCTTCAAAAGAGTGGAGTAACGAAACTCACAATGCATAAAGCGCCCACAGCAATGCCCGGAACTCCTCCGCGGTATCTCCTTGAAGGCGGATCGGATTATCATCATTCTCGCCTTCCGGCCCAACGCTCATGCTCGAATCCGAAGACGAATCGGAGGGTAGAGAGAACATCGTGTCGAACGTGGACTTGTCCTTGGTTAAAGTGGATCGATGGACCTGGTTTCCGTGTGTCGGGTCAGAATTTGTGGTGTCGAGGTAGGGATGTCGGGTGGATATTTCGAGGGCGTACCTTGAACAGGATGTTCTCTACCAACAGGACCGTGTTCCCATCCGAAATGTAGTAGTCGGCGTCCCTGGTCGGGATGGAAAGAGAGAGCATGCTGTCCCTCAGGAACTTTGAATTGCTCATCGTCAGGAGGGTTCGGTTCAAGGGTGCCGTCCCCGCAGTGGCAGGGGGGCCGACGTTCACATTGGCTGCTTGCATGGCGATGATGCCGGCCAGGGGGTGCTTCGTTCGGGGTATTTGCCCTCTTTACTGGCGACGTCGGCGACCAAGGGGTGGCAGGGAGAGCTAATTATCCGAACATTCGAATCCTGTCATTCATTTCGGTTGCACTCGCAGTGTCCCAAACAAGGGATTATCCGGAGCGCGGGGTACCGCCCGCTCTGATAATGGTCGGTCGGGACGGTATACAGACATAAACACCCTCTCAGAACAACCCCAAACCAGCTTTCAGCTCTTTCTCCAGATCCGTGGGGGGTCCAACCTCTCCAGGTTCATCTCCCGCGGTTAATGCTTCCTCTTTACACCTCTCACACTCGCATTTGAAACTCCACTCCCGAAGCTTGTGTTGTCTGGCTGAGATTGGTAAAGCAGGATCTACATAGCTGATGAGAAGTTCTTCCCCTGAAACGTTGTCAGACTGTGACCCCAAGATCCCTACCACGACGTCTAAACTAACCCGCTGTGATGTCTCGCTTCGCCATGAGAGAGACCCTGGAGAGGTTCGTACTTTGGTGAAGGTGGCGAACCGAGACGTTCGGCACGCATGAATGGTTCAGATGAGAGTGCAGGATATAAAGGCCCCCATGGCCCTCGAGATCTGAATGGCGATCAGCGCATCGGACGATATACACAAAGGAAGGAACGCACTGAGACTCATCCTCCCCAAATTCCGGAGAAACGCATCGTAGCTGAACAACTCTTCGTTAAATTTCTTTCTTACAATCTCCGTTTCCGCGGATTGGAATGTCCTCTTTGATAACTTCGTCAGCCGTTTCTTGTCTGCCTCCGCAGGAGGATCCCAAAGCGCCTGGCGGTACAGCCGGAACGCTTCCTTCCATGTCGGATGCATATGTTCATGGCTGCCGAGCCTAGGACGTCGAGTGAGCAGAGGGAAAGGCACTGCCGAACGGGACCACCTACCATGCTTCGCGATGTTCGAGACTTAGCGAGGCGAAACTATTGAACACGGTCCATTCCTCATCCAGGGAAGGCTCGGGTTGCTTTAGGTTTGGAGTGGCGGCCGAGAGCAACAACCTCGTGGAACACTGTACCAGCGCATGCAAAGCCATCCAATGGTTCACCCTTATGAACTGAAACAGTTCCCTAGCTTTTGGATTACGGGCAGGACACAGTATAGTATGCGAAACCCTAGTACCCCGCGTCGAACAAAGCCTGTTGCAAAACCTTGCGGGGCAATAGGCCGAAGAGGAGTTGTGGGGGCATTTGACGATTAGGGCAGACGAAGGGTCACTGAACGGTGTCGAACAGAAGGTACATGCGACAGAGTTGGTGGTTAGGTCGTACACTTCCCTGTCAATGGGAATCACGGTTCTTTCAATAAATTAAGCTCTATGTCGCCCAACAAACATGGGGTGCGTATTGCGAGAGACAAGGGCTCACCACTCTGGGGCAAGAGCGAAGGGATCCTCTCTCCATATGACCGTGCCTTCAGAAATGTTTGTTGTAGCGATCAAGCCTTTCCCCTTCTTCTGGTTGAAGTATTCTACTCGGAGAGCGAGACCTTTCTGTGTATACTTGAGAGGGTCGAGGCCATGAAGAAGTTGACTGGAGGGAGACCTGAGTCCTCCAGTGGAATCGGAGGGCGGGTTCTCAGCCGTATTGATCAAACCAAGGCTGTGGAGGACTTTCCGTGTCCGTTTTTCGCTCACGAGCCATCGCGGGTTTTTCGACAGCAACAACGCGTGGAGTTTTGGGATACCCAGAGCAGGGTTCTCCCCGCGTAGTGCGGCGAGGGCGGAAGTGAGATCAGAATCCGAAGGTGAGGTTCGAGTGTCTGACATCCCAGACGGCGCCGGGAAGCCCAGATTAGATTTTGGGTGGCGATGGATCGAGAGGGCGAAGGGAGCGGTAGTGTGGGAATTCGCTGATCCGTCCCTTTCAATTCGCGCCCTCAAGCTAGGCCTTATCGATCACCTGGTGACCGTGCCCCGACGAGAGACGGACGAGCTCTCGTACCTCATAAACCACTTGAGCAGCTCTTTCAGAAGCGCGTTGCCTTCAGGGTAGTACGCCCTGCAGGATTTACAACTATTGAATTTACCACGAAACGTCCTGGTGCCCTTGTTCGCCACCGTCATGTTCCAGTAGTGTTTTGGGGATGGGGGTTGAGAGGACCACTTTTCCGACATTTCCAAAGGAATGTGAATAGAGGTGCGTGGAGTTTAACTTCGGCTGCACGGTGTCAATCCCCAATTCCTGGGAGGATGTTCAGGCGTGAGAATTCCATAAAGATTTCAAAAGCTTACATAAGTGGCCGATTCGAAAAGCGTTGCACACTAACATTCGGAATAAAAATCGAAAAAAAAAACCAACCCATTTTGAGGCGCCAAGCTCTTGAAATTTCGCCTAAATGGTGCGAAATGGGAGAGAAATGAGTGAGAAACCCCCGATTTTCGGACGGGGCATTCCCGGCCTTTGTTGGCTCGCCCTTTTCGTGAACACGCGGCTCCCTTCCTCGCGCCACCAGCTCACCGCTCCGCTTTGCGACACAATGGACCGGGGAGACTTAGCTCTCGTGGGTATGTATTATACTGACATATATTTAGGCCTGAGACCCTTGTTTGGTCACCTGGCATGGGTCCGGTACCCCTCTTCCCGGGTACTCACGCGTGGCGTGATTCGTACTTAGTACGCTCGTGCCATACCAGCTAACGCAGAGATATTGCCACGATCCTGACCACCCCTCTCATGTAAAAGTCATGTGAATGTCAGACGCGGCAATTCTCGGTGTTATATAAACTCGTCAACTCCGTGGACCACCTCCTGAATTATCGCGTATCCCACCATGCCGTCGGTCTACCCATTGCCTGCCTGCCTCCCTCGCAACCCTCCTCCATATGATCAATGGAAAGCACACTGGCCCAACTGCCTCAAGGCGTACAATCTGTCATACGAGGCCGAACGTCACGCCAAGGCGAGCCTCCCCCTTCAGGAGGAGGCGAAAAATAATGTTATGTTCGCCCGGGTCGCCGGGTATCTTCTTCTTGAATTCTTCAACCGCCGTGCGGTCCTCTCCGAGTCACCCTGTAAATCGCTTGCAAGACACCTCGCCTCGCCGCCTCGGAACAGAGGTACCTCCCACGACGTGGTCTTTCAGGTTGGCAAGCTGCTACATGATCACCTACTGCGGATGTGTACGTTCGGTTTTGGTCTCTCCCATGGCGTTCGTTATCTCAGTCTTCTTGCAGTCCGGACATCGCGCCTGCCATACCCAGCCCCGACTTCACATCCCTCTCTCCCTTCCTTCGACAACTTGGTAGTCGCAACATTGGGCTCCATGAAGCTCGACAATAGAAGTTATGGATCCTCCAGGAGCAAGGTATGCGCACCTCTCCCATCATGGCTTCTCTGCTCCTAATGTCCAGCTAGCTCCTTGAGCGTGACGACTTTCGGTGCATGTTAACGCTAGTGTACGACGAAACTTCAGTAGAGCTCAGACCAGAAGTATTCCGGAGACATGTTCTCCTAGGGCTTGATCCCAGCACCATCGAGGCGTGCCATATTTTGAGTGAGTCGACAATGCAGGGCATTGATCCTACTGGGAGAGGCGGAATACCGAACAAGGTATGCTGTCACTGTGCCTCGGGTCCTCTGTCATCCCCGTTACCCACGCCCATCACCCAGACTCATTACGCAGCTACTGCCATGGCTATTCTCAAAGACTTCGGATTTGGAAGCCTTGCCGAAGGATTCCTTGCAAAGAATGGCGTACATGACCTAGGAAACCTTCTATCCCTCGATCACGGCATCCACTTGAAATTCGATAAGGTGAACCTGTGGTTTGATGGTGCTAAAGAAGTGGGTCATTTATCGACTCCCCTGAGATATCAACCTGACGTGTACGCAGATAAACAGCTACTACGTCTGTGCTTCTACTCCGGAACATGATAGATACATTCGCAACCGTACACACCTCCAGGAGGATGACGGCCGTCTATCCGTCGCATTCTCTTCAAACAAACAAGGTGCGCAGCTCCCAAACCCCAAGCTGCTTGGTCTCCATGCAGCGTGTGCCCGAGTTGTGCACATGTCTGCAGTTGCTAAGTAATTCGACAAGCTGGAGCGCGACGTCGAAGATACCAAGGTCCTCTCCTTCGCTGGGTCCTCGGCTTGTATACTTGAACACCTTGTGACTCCCTTTGTAATTCCTGGTGTTGCGTAACGCGCTGTTGTGGTCCCTTGCTGTTTCTTGCGGTCTGTGTGTTCGCTCGAATGATATCCACTGTTTCAAATTGTTGTGAGCGAGTTTGCAAAAAACAGCGTACTTGGGCGCATGCTACTACCATCCCGTTGTGTGGCCTCCCTCCTCATCCCTCCGTTCTCGCTGTAGAGTGAATCGACGAAGCAACTCTGGTGGGTCCTGTGCTCTCCGCCCAACGACCAGCAGTCGAGGTTTGGGGATGACTGGACTGCTGGGCTGATGGCCCCCGGCCAGTACCAACCCGACTCGCTTCCATCCGTGGTCTCCTTTGCGGGACAGTCCTGCTAGGACTGTCCCGGCCCCCGCCACACTTCCGCTTACGTAACCGACCCTCTGTCTCAGCACTCCAATTCCTCCTCGTCCTCACCAACGGCTTGCCCGGGGGGTGGCAACCCCCGGGTCTTGCGGCCACTTTTTATATACCGTTGACGGTGACTTCTATGCAACCCACCCGCGCTCTCACTCGCCATATGGCTACAAAGTTGTCTGTTGGGTTCGTGATATGGGTCAAGCTCGGGGCATCCAAGAGCGCCGCATGCTCGATAAAGGAGGGAGCATGAACAATGCGTGTGGTTTCTGGGGCTCGGTTTCCAGTAAACCGGTGCAGACTCCGTCACGAACTACCGCACACAAGCGCAGAATGCCCTTGGAATGTTGTCTTCGGTGGTCCCACATCCCAATCCCAAGATCCCCACCCCCTCAGATCCCAGGGTTCGAGGGACGGTCGTATCGTCCCGGGACTTCGGCGTTATATTTCAACACCTCTTCTCATTGAATCGGCAGACACCCCACTATTTCTTCGGTGATTCCTGGCGAGACCGTATGGCGTATCGATCCCAACCTTCCGAAGGGCTCGAAGCGTATGCCCGGGGCCGACACACCGTACCATTTTAATTCATTTGGCCCTGCGACCATAAACATGGCTTCGAGACGGCCACACTGGGTTGCCAAGTTTGACACGTTCCTACGGTCTGGTCTGTTGTTCATCCTACACTCGCTATTTGGATTCCTGAGCCTTTTCAACCAAGTGCAATGAGGGCTTACCCGAGCCAGAGGATATTCATAATCCACTCCAGTCCGTCCTTCTCCTTGCAACAGAACGCCTGCTCCCCTTCTAATCAGAGTTTCAGGTGGAAGGATCATCCTCCACTTTTCCGAATTCCCCTCGCTTGTTTCCGCGCCGATTGGCGATTTGGATCTCTGGCGGCAATCTGCTCGGCCTCGACCAAGCCCTGACGGTCTTTGGCTGCCTCGCGTTCTCTTCTCCTCCCACGCTTCCTCATCCTCGCCGCGTGTGACCCCAGATCCTGGCGACGGTCATGCCACTACGAGACATCCCGGGTTTTTACTGGGACCCCAAAAGGAATCGGTATTTTCCCCTCCATGCAAAGTCCGATTCACCTCCCGTCCCCGCGCCATCGTCATCTACAACTGCACAACTCACCAAATCCACCCGTGATTCCATCTGCCTACCGCGGGATCAGCTTTGTGCTAAGAGCTCCTCGGATCCCACCCTCTCGCGTCTCTCCCACCTCCACCAGTGACTGTATTGAAATAGATTCTCAGGTTTATCCAGGGACAGTGATAGTGCGCCCTCCCGATGCTAGCCAAATCTCCTGTTCCCACCTTGCAAAGACGCCTAGACTACCGTTCCTGTGCTTTGGGACAAGAAGAACCAGGCGATCGTGAACGACGAAAGTTCCGAGATAATCAGAATATTCAATACCGAGTTCAACGATCTCATCCCTGCCGAAAAGGCCAAGGTTGAGATCTACCCCGAGGAGCCTCGCAACGAAATCGGCTCTATCAACGATTGGGTTTACAACACAATCAACAGTTGGTCATTTCGGTCTTCTTTTGCTTCCGAGGCATTGAGCATTGTCCGTCCAGATGGAGTCTACAAGGCCGGTTTCGCAACCACCGCCGAAGCGTATGAGGCTGCCGTGTATCCACTATTCGAAGCCCTGGACAAGGTCGAAAAGATGCTCGAGGGCAAGGATTCTTCGTCGGCAATCACCTGACCGAGGCTGACGTCAGGCTCTGGGTCACTATCGTGCGTTTCTGGCTGCCTCTCCCCCTCTGCGATGCTCGTTTTTGGGGCTGTCTGACCTTTGCTATCGGTCTAGATCCGCTTTGATCTGCTCTACGTCAGACACTTCAAACGCAACATCCGTAATATACGCCATGGACATCCGAACATCAATAGGTTAGCCGGTTTGAGCCCACACCGACTCTGATCTGTGGGTTAGATGAATGAAGGGGCTGTGCCGGAAGAACCCTGCGTTTAAGGACTCCACGAACTTTGACCACATCAAGACTCACTATTTCTGGTCGCACCCGGTCGTGCGCTACTTTTCTAGCCGATGCATCCGAAGGTCGTGGTTTACATGTGTGTGGGTGAACCCGCAGAGGATCGTCCCGGTCGGACCTCTCCCCCACATCGAACCTCTCTAGGAATCCGTACGGCGGGATAACGTCAATGGTTGGATCTGTTCGAAATTTATCGCGTACGTTTATAAGACTATATCAGAGTTTCCACGACCTGCTGACGCAAAGCTTGAGTTCGGGCTCGAGCTGAAGCCAAAGCCCGGGGGCAGGTCTGAACGTGCCGAGGGAAAGATTGAGATACGTTACTACACAGCCAACGATCTGGGAGGGCCAGATCTAATCCGGGGGCCAGACATCCGAGGATGTCTGCCATTGAGTGTGAAATATTTTGGGCTGGATGTCCGTCCAGATCTGTCACTACAGTGTGATGAGCGTGACCTCCGGGCGCAACGGGCGGATTCGTTGCTGCAGCTGCAGTTCTCGAGATACCGAAAAACCCTTGCGATGGGGGATATACTGAGTAATGTACAAGTGTTCCTCGAGAAAATTATGGGTGGTTCCATTGAGCGATCCATAGCTGTACTACAGTTTCGTCTAGCCAATCAGAGCGTGAGAAAACCGATTGAAAAGACGCGCGTCAGGACCATGTCACTTGTCACCGTCATTGCCTGACTTGTCACCTTCATGATACAGCCTGTCATGACGACCGTTGAACTGTCTCCTACCCCCCTCCCTCTCAGGCCTCCCCCGTGCGATGAATGGAAAAGAAACCGGCCCAACTACCTGAGGGCGTACGATATGGCACTCAACGCCGAACGTCACGCCCACGAGCAGGTTGAAGCCGACCCCACCAATCAGGAGGCGAAAGATCATCCCACGTTCGCCAGGGTGGCTGGGTACCTTCTTCTCGAATTCTTCAATCGGCGGACGATCCTCTCTGAGATCCCTTGTGTATCGCTCGTGAAACGGCTTATCTCGCCGCCTCAGGGCGGAGATAGTCTCCACGACGTTATCTTTGGGGTCGGCAAGTGGTACTTCGATCACTTACTGTGCACGAGTGCGTTCAATTCCTCCTCTGCGTCGTTCTGCATCTCAGGTTCCTTGCAGTTCGGACGCGCCCTGACACCCAGACGTACCCAACACCCGAGTCTTTACAATATTTATCCCCCCCCTTCGATTCGTTGGCACAGATGACGAGGGAACACATGGAGGCCGATGGCAAAGATCTTAGGACCGCCAGGCGTAAGGTGCGCACATCTCTCACACTGCACCTCCATTTCTCATCCCTGACTAGGCTCTTGTGCGCGACGGCTTTCGGTGTATGCTGACGGGACTGTACGATGAGACATCACTCGAGCGCAACTCCGAACTACACGAAGAATGTGTTCGCCTCCGCGGTATGCCCATTCTCCTCGAGGCCTGTCATATTTTGGGCGAGTCGACTCTGCGGGGCATTGATCCTGAGAACGATGAGGAAGGCGACGTGCGGAACAAGGTATGTGTTGCTACCGTGCCTTGGGTCCTCCGTCGTCTCTTTCACCCACGCTCATCACCCAGACGGAGTACGCCATGGCCACGCTCATACCCCTTGGACTTGGAGACCTTGCCGAAGAATTCCTCGGAGCAGATGGCATACACGATCTTGGGAATATCCTCTCATTCGAGTTCAATGTCCGTACCAGATTCAGCGCCCTGGGTTTGTGGTTTGAAGGTACTCAGGAGGTGCGTCATTTCCCGACTTGCCGGTGGCACCAGCGTGACATCTGCGCAGGTTAACCACTACAATATCTGCGTTATTCATCCGGGGTATGAGAAGGACCTTCGTCTATACGGGGCCCTTCGTGATGATGGTGGTCGTTTATCTGTCACATTCACTTCAAACCGCAAGGACGCACGGCTTCCGAACCCCAAGCTGCTCGCTCTTCATGCAGCGTGTGCCCGAGTCGTGCACATGTCTGGTGCTGCTGCGGCCTTCCGTGATTTGGACCGCAATGCCGACGCCCTCGACGAGTCAGAGTGCGATTCCGATGCCCTCGATGAGTCAGAGTGCGATTCCGATGCCCTCGACGAGTCAGAGTGCGATTCCGAATATATGAGTGTCTTCGCCTTTGATGACTTGTCAGTCCGCCTCCCCGACCATTCTGTGACCCCTTTTGCAACAATTCCTGGGGTTGCGTAGCACACTGTCGTTGTCTCCCACCGTTTTATACAGTTTGTATCTTTGCCCAAATAATATCCGTAGCTTTCAACCCATGCTTGATCGAGTTGAGAAGCCAGCAACCTCGGACAGGCAGAGCGGGCCCAAAACTCGAGAACTCCACCAACTGCTGCGTCGGCTGTACGCCCCCATGCTAGATCTAAGCAGGAGCGTGTACGGTTCGGTGTGTGCGGGAAGAAATTCCCGGGACGTTTACGCCCAGGGTCTTAGCGACTTTCAATGATCAAACAAGAACGTGACCCCAACGGCGTGCCGTTCTGCCCCCATAATCCCTGTCCACCCCCCCCCCCCCCGCGAGCAATCGCGTAACAACCGTGTCTGGACCCTTTACCAAGAGAACGGTGCCCGTTAGGACCATCGCCGATACCTCCAAATCCGTACCATGGGCTGGGTAGGGGAAGGGGAAGGGAATCGAGGTTGACGATCATTCGTAACGGTACTTTCCCGGCGATGTGCCGTTGCAATGGAGGTGCCATAGACGTTCAGCGCTTCAGCGGTCAACTGTGGGTGGTAACGACAGATTCCATTAAAAGAGCAGCAGGCTCTGCAGTTTTCGACTCATGGAGACGCTGCGACCCGTCGCCCCTCTCGCTCCCGCCCCCATTCTGTGATTCAAAATTGGTGTCGCGCCTTTGCCACGCGTTCTTGCTGTCATTACACCGTTCGGGTCCTTGTCGACCAAAAGACTACAAGGGCTGTATGTCGCCGGATTCGTTCAGATGGTCTTGATTCCACGCACGACTACGTCGCCCTTCGTATTCACTCGCATCTTGCAAACATCCGCGTTCTCATGCACGCTGCGAGTTGCTAATGGAAGGGGAGAACAATTCGCTCGGGCGCAAGGCATTTTTTCGGACCCTTCTCGCTTCCCACGAGGAGGGCCTTTACGAGGTGCCTTACAGATAAACCGTCGCTTTTCTCTACCGTTACACGATACGTACTGTTTATCTCAGATGTGGATCTAGCACCTGGTACTTCTAAAATACTATACACGTGTCCCTTGGGTCCTCTGGTTGAGTCTGGGCCTCTTCTATCCCTGGTACCGTAACACGTGTCCTCAGAGAATCCACTGCAGGGTAGCGTAGGTCGCTGCACCAGCGATGAGTGCCAAAATAACAATCTCCTTCGGTTCGACAGTTCCAAAGAATGAAGGAGGCCCGTTCGCCCCAGCCTTGTCGATAGCAGCGATCTCCTCTTCTGTGAGTGGCACTACGCGATCCCGTTAGTTCGAAGTTGGAACATGGACGATACTGGTCATACAGAGTTCGGCAACCCCCAGGTACTCCTCGAGGTGTTCCCTGGTTGAACTTGTCCTGGAGGAAACGAGTTGGTTACACGTACGATGATGGGTAGGGCAGGACGTACGTTACAATCGCAAGGCCCTTGGAGCGGACCCAGGCGAGAATAATCTGGGCAGGTGTTGCTCCTAGACGCTTCGCGGCTGCAAGGACGGGTTCGTCGACCGGGCCGCCAGGGTAGCGGGTAATAGGACTAACCAGATCCCCGGTCAGCGCGTCGGAAGTGCGAGAGGGAATATGACTCACGTGAGGCTACTGTAAGCTTCGAGAAGGATGTTATGTTCGGCAGCGAACTCGATCAGGTCTTTGTGCTCGTGGTAGTTGTATGGGTTGAAAAAGATCTATCGGAAGTTAGTACGCGTGCATTGGCTCTGGCGGGAAGGCACGTGCCTGGTTTACAGCGGGAGTGACCATTGCGACTTTCAAGAGCTCTCGGAGGTGACCAACAGTGAAGTTGCTGACACCGATGCTCCTGTAAAGGTAGACGCGTTAGACACCGCGGAGATGCGCCGAGAAGGATTCAGGTACGTGGTGAGCCCGTCCTTTTGAACTTGCTCGAAACCTTTCCATATAGAGAGGAGGTCACCCCGGGGTATGTGGATGAGATACATGTCCAATTTCTTTAATCCCAGCTAGGAAACGGTTAGGACGTAGGGGAATGTCGTGCGAAAATAACCCACCTTATTCAAACTGGTCATAATGGACTCTCGTACGTCCCCCGAGCCATATTTGGTGGTGATGTAAAAGTCGGATCTGTTTTCGAGTAGTCAGCCCCAGACACAGGCCCGAAGATAGCGGGCAAACCTTGCGAGTCCACTTTGCTTGAGTCCGGCGCCGACGCTTTCTTCATTCTCGTAGTCTGAAAATTGGGATTGAGCCCATCGTCCTGCGGGGGTGGCCGAAATACGCGTTACAGGCAGCTGTATCTATGTGGACGAAACCCGTGTCGAGGGCCTGCTCCACGTATTCCGTAACGTCCTGCGGTCACACGGAGGGCAGGAGTTCAACAGCGCGACTAGGAAATCTCTGAGCTTACAGTTCCTTTCCATTTGGATCCGGTTCCGAACGCAAGGGCCGGAAACTGTGGGCCCCGGTAAGAGAGAGAACGCGGGGAAGATGAGAAAGACGAACGTTGGTCCCGTCGTTGAGGACTACGGTGTCGAATCGCATGGTATGTAAGGAAGAGAAGAGGGTGGGGTGGCGGAGAAGCCACACCCGTAACCGGTATGAATCAGCAAACTGGATGGCGAAAGTGCGGATAAGGTGACACCATGTATATGCATCCTCCCGAGCCCATGAGCAAAATGTCGACCGTCCGTTTGGCCTGGTTTGCGGGAGAACAGACCCGTACCACGACTCAGTGTCGTGACGAGAAACGGTGTCAACTCCTGGTGCGATAACCGCAGGTCATCGTTCGTCTCTGGTTATCGTAGCCGACCCTACAACTACACCCTGTATTCTACAATGAAACAACCTGTAACCAACCAACCATCACGCCTTCCTTTTGTTCTTGCCTTTCACCCATCTCATGCTCGTGGACGGCAATTCATCCATCAGGAGCCCAAATTCATTGGCCAGGTCCTTTTCCGCCGAAGGAGGGACAAAAGGCGACGGTGATTGGTTAATCATGATGGACGGTCCGATGTTGTCCCCAGCGTTGGGCTTCGGGCCAGACAGGTGGTCAGGCTCCAACATACTCTGCATGATGGCGTCGATGTCCCCGGTGGGGGTGAGGTTGTCCTGCCCAACCTGAGAGCCTTTGAGGATAGCTTGTTCGAAGAGCTCGTTATCTTGAAGCTGTTTCATTTGTGAGCGGAGGTTTTGCATGATCATCGGGACAATCCTAGCTATGGAAAGCGAGACGAGGTCAGATGGGTTCCAAGTGACCAGCTCAACAGACCCACCTCCTCTCTCGGGGTCCACCTTGTGGCCACCGTGATATATCGGTCGTCCCATAGCATTCAGCTCTTCCGTCGTAGGCTCATCTATCTTGAGCGCTTTCCAGCATTTGGCGTCAAACTCCTCCTGTGTGAGCCTGGCGTCGTCTGGATCAGTTTCATCGTCGGGTAGCCTTGAACCGATGGAACTCGTCGGTGACGGAGCTGGTACCAACGCTGATGCGTAAGTCGGGTCAATCGTTTGCATTTCGGCTTGGGAAGGCATGGTACGAGTGTGGTG
>Ga0307509_10004898_pt1 | contig 18969 bp, 14 predicted proteins | sample 10_EM_MG_FD_202245 | JGI IMG/M metagenome (GOLD analysis project Ga0307509, IMG submission 202245) | Populus trichocarpa ectomycorrhiza microbial communities from riparian zone in the Pacific Northwest, United States - 10_EM | ecosystem: Host-associated > Plants > Roots > Unclassified | place...
GGCGGGGGAAACGGTCTTTGGCCGTGGGGCGCAGGGCAACTTTTGAAAAAGACCGGACGGGACGGCTGAACGCCGTCCACCGCCGTCCAGCTCCAGGACGGACGGACTGCCCCGTTGAGAACACTGCACCGGTATGCCTAACGGGTATGAAAGAAACATCATGAATACCCGATACCTAATGTTGCATGGCAATGGGTATTAACTTAATGGAGACAAAAAACCCAATATCCTTTGCCTAGTTGTAGCGAATATAAAAACAGCCCACGGCTGTGTCTAAATGCTGTGCACCACAATGCCACATGCCTTATAGCTATATATCTCCTCGCTATATCTGCCTATCTGCACACCCACATATCCATACAACTGCATAGCCGCATAGCCGCCCAACCACATGCCCCATTGGCAACCCAACCGATGACTGCACCCGCCATTCACACCTCCTCACTCTGAAAGATTCTACTTGGTAAAGCTCCTGATAACACAAGGTGCTGACCTCTTCAGTGAGAACGCTTTATCCAGTTTACAGAGAAACCTCTCCAGTTCCAGTTTGGTCGTCCAAGTTGCTAGAGTCCGAGTTGCTAGTGAGGACGTCCACTCGATAAGCCACTGCTAGCAATAGTATGGGAGCAAGAGCCTCCACCACCTCGGGTGAGTTAGTGTGCTTCTGCTTCATTCGTGTTAAGTGCGGTACAGCGCCGGCCAATGTAAATTAACCCAGCACCTTCGCAGTTAGTTTGCTCAATTGTGGGAGTTTAACCTCTACTAATCCCAAATATGACCAATTTTATACCCTTTTAAAGTCGCCAGCAACCTAGAAGGTTTCTATAAAAGTATTTATTTGGTCATTGTCTGGAGGATTAGGGACGAGATTAATAGAATATTGGTTCCCTGCAACCCTAGAGAAGTTCAAAGTTATTTCACTTTTGTCCTATGAGCTTCCGAATTACTACAGAAAGACTAACTTTATCAAGAAATATCTTCATCACATTATGCCGCATGAGGAAATAAAATTTACCGCTCAGGGAACCCAACAATCCCGGTGGTTTCTACCCGGCTAGTCACACAGGCCTTTAGTGGTATTCAGTGTTGACAACAGGACAGTCCTTCTGCTCCAGATCAAGGCGAACACCGACAACGTCATGTAGTCCTGTCCTCCCTGTTCCAGACTTGGCCTGCAACTCACCCCCAAGTGCTGCGCCCCAACTTTCCCCCGCGGGGAATATCTCTGACTGGCTGCTCTGCCGTCCCCACTATTCCCGGCAGTCCCCCTATCATCCCTGGTGTTAATGGTCACCGGGAATCACCCATTTTTTTCCTATCATTTTTATATTTTTATTTTTTGCCCATTGGTATTGTTTACTGTGACATATTTTGCTTTATACTTCTTCCTTCCCTTTTTCATCGCGTTTCTCTACCGTAATTCGATCCAGCTTAATAGAGACGGGATGGGAATACGGGGGTTTTTTCACCACAAAAGTCGATTATGTAAAAGGAGATCCTTATAGCAGATCTTGTGTGCGAGGAGAAATCAAGAACCACACGGAGGTACTTCGTGCCTCACCGCTACTCTAATCGTATACTATATACCATATTTCCTATGAATTTTCCACTTCCTGCAATGATGAGATATTAGGAGGGATATTATCTAATAAGGGCCCATTCCCTCCCGTTATTAGAATAGAATAACACACTTCTTTTCTCGTCTTTTGCGCAAGCCTAAACTTCTATTTATCTGGCAAAATTATCGAATTGGGAAAGGAAACATACCCCACAGACCCCGGCAGTTCCCCAGAGTCCCCTACTCCAATTCGTCTTAGATTGTAAGGCCCGCCGTCCTCAACAATGACGACTATCTTGTCTTTTTCCTGACAAGAATGCTCCTCCTTTTGCCATCCAGTAGCGTTCACCCTGCTTGACAGTCGCCGTGCCTGGCCAATGAGGGCCCCGGTCGATTGAGAATACTGGCGGTACTACATACCTAGAATGTCTTGCCCACCGACGGCTTCCAAGAGCAAAACAAAATACCCTTATTACCTCCACCACGACTACCTCTCTACTCCCACGATGTGCTCCCTTAGACGCGGTCTACCCTCCAGGTTGTTGAATAGCTGGGTGAGCAAGTTATGTTATCTAGTACTCGGCACCAGTTGAGAGGTCCAACACATAGCTTATGCATTGTTGTCCGACTTGTAGGTGTTGTTAAAACTACCAATCTTGTTTTCCATGGTGGTTTCTTTAGTCACCGATCTTGGCTGATTACATGTGAGAATATTGGGCGATAGTATTCTAGCCAAAATACTAGTGGAATATGGAAATGGTGGCAAGATCCATGGGGCGCAAAGTGTTTTTAAAAATTCAGTGACCAGAGGTAGAGAATACTGGGCAATGTGGCTTCTTGTTGAGCAATTGCCGTACCGTACAACGTTGCGTGTGGAAAGGAAAAGTCACCAACTCCCTTGTCAAACTAGCAAAATAAAGATATATTAACTTTTGCATTTATAGAGTGAATTGTCGCTAACTAGAGTAAGGACCTTTGAACTGTAGCGGAAGGAGGATCACGTGAACACCAACAAATAGAATGTCCTAATTTTTGGCCCAATCCTACATTAGCAGCCTCACTTATGCCTGAAAGTTCAAAACATACCTCATAATAATCACTCATTTTATCGCTAAGCCGCATAATTTACTAGCGATCGCTGGTGCCTACTTTGCTGATTTCCTTGACGAGTCTGGTCTGCAAATTCCCGATTGCTTCCTCCAAATCTTGGATTTTGGTCCTCTGACATCCGATTTCATTGGTAAGATACCCCTGGACACCTTCGAGTTTGACGGTGAGTGTGTCCTTGACATACTCGATTCTGTCTATGAGAATGGACTCCACTTTTTCGATGGAAGAGTGGGATTCTCCAACATTCTAATAGATTTTAGTCAAGTTGTCTAGAGACCGATTATTTATTATATTGGAATGGGGTCATAACTTACCTGAGTACTGTGGAATCTTTTATAAGACCCCATGCGAAGGCGAATACCAGCAAAGCCAAGGTTTTGTGCGATCTTGAGATGAAGAATTTGTTTGACCATTGTGTAAGAATTTTTGATGGCGTCCCGATGTGGTGTAATTGAAGTGAAGGAAAGAACTAAAGGATGTTCGGTGTGGGCGTAGATACTTTATATGCTCCCCAAACTCCCCATTGCGCAGTCAAGACCATTAGGCACGTGATACCACAAACACAGAATTTTTTCACACTACAAAGAGATCCATGGATGCAGGGTTGTCCTGCAGAATGGGGCTCTAGGCCTCTCACACATCAACTGGCCACCACCCCAGAACAGGGGCTTTGGCTACATAGGGGGTTTGGCGATCTTCTACAACAGGGGCAGTATCTACGAACCGCTGTGCGTCACCAAACCTGCGTGCTTACCACGCTCCGAGGGCTCCCGAGACTCATGGCAAACTGTACATACGAGTTGCTCTGCGGAGTGAGTGCGGTACTTTGTCACTTTTGCTAATAGGGGGCTGGATGGGTGGCGTGGAGGAAATCACAAACTCCGAGTTCGGATAATCGAAAAGTGACTATTCTTCGCCCTCATTTATGCCTTTCCCCACCATGTCCCAGCTAAACACTCCCGCCATGCTATATTACCTAACACAAAGTCTTCGGAGTCAGTTAGTTTTTTTGAAGTATATAGAAAGCATGGAAGAATAGTAGAACTGTAGGCTGCTCACCTCCCGGTTTCTTCCGGGGAGGCGAAGAGACTGTCTAGCTGTAACTTTTCGGTTCCATTCTCCCATGCAATTGACTCTTTTCCTCCCGTTTCAAAACTGACAATAGGTGACTTTCACAGCAGAAAGGGTCACTCAACAGAACAGAACCATTGCGGCCAAACAGGCTCTAAGAGGTATATATCTCCATCTGCCAGGGTCAAGAAACTCCCGAAACTCAATAAATTCTAGACAATATCTCCGAGTGCACTCACTCACGTCCACACTTCTGTGCTCCGCTATTTGTTCGCTTCTTGGTATCCGTGCTCCCTCAACACTCCTTCTGCTACAACGCTCTACTCCTGAGATTATCATGCCATCGATACGTGCCTCGAGATGGAACATTGGGTGGGCATCATATGAGGATTCCTTGTGTGCCCTTGTCAAAACTATGAGATTCCTCAGTTGAACGAATCACTATCGTTCGCCTGATAAAAGGATCTTATAATCTTCCGGGAAACTTAGCTTTTGATGAGGGAGGTTGTGATTTTCACTTACAATTGCAATGGTATATAATTCGCAGCGTGTAGTGGGGAAGCTTCTGCCATAACTTATCAAGTAGGAAAGATTTGTATGCCTTAACCCGAAACCCACGATCTTATCACTAGCGGTGGTGCTTGTCGCCTCGATCAAAGAATGGTTTTGTGGTGTCGGCCACCTCGGCTGCGGTAATTTATAGATCTGGAGGGGCTGATTTAACCGCAGGCACTGGGGAGCTTTCGAGTGCAGCTAGTTGGCTGGTATTTCGCTTCTGCTATAAGCTGGGATTTATAGGCTGGTATTCAAAAGAGGCCTGATTCTTCGGCCCTGGTATGATACTCGTGCAATACCCGCAGGAAGGATATTAGTTGAGCAACTCTCACGTGACTCGATGTGGGGGTGCTTCAGCGGCACACAAGTGGCTGTACCTGCGTCGTTGCTGTAACACAAAGAGACCCCCGCTTTCTTACTCTAGACCCGGCCCTTCTTCTCTCAGGAATATCATCAACCAACCCTAATTACTCGTCAGCTCCTCTTCTTCAACAGAGCAAGCAATAGGGAGTTGAGGATGTCTCAATACACCGCCAACGATAGTAACAACTGCTTCAATAATAACACAAACTCTTTTAACAATGTATCGAACAACTATATAGTTGCTGATGATCGGTCTCAACTCCTAAGCTGGCTATCACCCCTGGAGCCCGGCTTACGGCATTGGGATATCCAAGAGCGACGTGTCGACGATGTTGGGGAATGGCTTATACAAACTGAGGAGTTCAGAAGATGGTGCGATTTGGATGGGGAAGCTGAAGGCGATAAGGCAGTCCTGTTTTGCTACGGGGATCCGGGAGTCGGCAAGACATTTATCAAGTAACAAGGAATCTTCTTTAGAGAAAGAGGAGAGCCCGTGCTAACAGGCCACGATGACAGTTCTTTAGTAGTGGATAGCTTGTGCGATCAGTTCAGAGGACAAAACATCGCGGTCACGTGTTTTTACGCGGCCCGGAAGGAGCAGTCTGCGACTAGTATGCTGGGTTCTTTGGTGAAAGAGATAGTTAACGGAATGGAAAGGATTCCGGAGGATATATCGCGGGCATTGCTAGAGCAGAAAAGGGCTATTAGTGGGCGCAGACCGCGACTCGTTGATATCGTCAAGATGCTGCAGCTCATCACATCCTCATACCGCACATTTATATCCATTGACGCTCTAGACGAATGCCCGGGGGTTCAACGAGTCAGGCTCCTCGATTCGCTGAAACAAATCCTTGAGAAGTCCCCGGGCACTCGAATTTTTGTGACTGGAAGGCCCCACATTCAGGCTGAGATCGAAAAGCGTCTCGCCGGATGGGTGATAAGTGTATCTGTAGGTCCCAAGAAGGACGATATCATCAGGTACCTTCGCGCTAGACTAAGCGAGGACGTGACGCCAGATGCTATGGACGAGAGCCTAGAGGCAGACATTCTGGAGAAGATATCCGATAATTTATCGGAAATGTGCGTAAAAGCAATGAGAATCCCACCCCACACCATCGGCTAATAGATATATTTAGGTTTCTACTCGTTTCTTTAAATACTGAGGGAATCTTACAAGAATCGACGATATATCGGAGACGAGAGAGGCTTAGGAAAATGACCGCTGGACCGGGGTTAGGGAATGCTTACGATACCACAATTGAACGGATAAAGGCGCAGGATGGGGATAAATCAAGACTCGGGATGGAAGCTTTGATGTGGATCAGTCATGCTGAACGGCCATTGAGGGTGGATGAGCTCTGCCATGCTTTAGCAATCGAGCTAGGCTCCTCGGATTTCGATGCCGGCAACGCCCCTTCGGTGTCAACATTGCTGTCCTGCTGTCAAGGGCTTATTACTGTGGATAAGGAGGCATTAACAGTGCGACTGATCCACTTTACGCTACAAGAGTATCTTTCCGCCCATCCCGATATTTTCACTAGACCTCACTCGGCAATGGCAGAGATCTGCCTGACATATCTGAATTCCGAACAGGTCAAGGCCCTTTCAGGCGACACCTCTCCCGACACTAGCAAAATGCCTTTTCTGGAATATTGTTCTGTATACTGGGGAGTCCATGCGAAAAGAGAACTCTCGGACTGCGCTAGGTCGCTTGCGCTGGAGCTGCTCCAGGACTTTCATGACCACATATCAACCGAATTTATTTTCAACCAACCAGAATCCATGGCTCGTAGCCTTCTAAGTGGCAATCCCTGGTCCAATGGACTATACTGTGCATCGTTCTTCGGAATTGCTCCTGTTGTAGCTGCCTTGATAGAACTGGGCTGCTACGATATCAATGGAAAAGATTTTTGGGGCTTCACACCACTTGCGTGGGCGGCCCATAATGGGCATGATGAAACGGTCAAATTACTTCTTGGCAGGGAAGAGGTCAACCCCGGCAAGCCAGATCGTTACGGCCAAACACTGCTCTCGCTTGCTGCTGAGAATGGACATAAGGGAGTGGTGAAAATACTCCTCGGGTGTAAAGATGTTAGTCCTGACCAGCCGGATGTTGGCGGATGACCCCTATTGGTTGCTGCTGAGAATGGGCATCAAGGAGCGGTGAAAATACTACTTAAGCGGGAAGAGGTTAACCCCAATAGGTTATCTATTCAAGGCAGGACGGCCCTCTCGTGCGCTGCTCAGAATGGACATGAAGGAGTGGTGAGAATACTACTCGGGCGGGAAGGGGTTAACCCGGACAAGGCGGATACTCGCGGCCAAACACCGCTTTGGTATGCTGCTTGGTATGGACGTGAGGGAGTGGTGAAAATATTACTCAGGCGGGAAGAAGTCGACCCCGACAAGCCAGATAATGGGGGCCAAACGCCGCTCTCGCGTGCCGCTGAGTCTGGACATGAGGGGGTGGTCAAAATACTTCTCCAGCGGAAAGAGGTCCACCCCGACAAACCAGATCATAACGGCCGAACACCGCTCTCCCTTCCCTCATACGGTAGGAATGAGGGAGTAACAAAAATGCTACTCGATCGAGAAGAGGTCAACCCGGGCAAGGCAGATGATCGTGGCCGAACACCGCTCTGGCGTGCTTCTTGGTACGGATGCGAGAGGGTGGTGAAAATACTACTCGGTCGGGAAGAGGTCGACCCCGACAAGCCAGATAATTCCGGCCAAACACCGCTCTCGTGTGCCGCTGAGTATGGACGTGAGGGGGTAGTGAAGATACTGCTCGAGCGGGAAGAGGTCAACCCCAACAAGGCGGATAATTACGGTCAAACGCCGCTCATGCTTGCCGCTAAGTACGGCTATCGGAAGGTGGTAGCGCTGCTGCAGCCTCACGAAGCCGTAACCCCCAATCCCATTTAAGCCCTAGAAGGCACCACCTCATGGAAACCAACGCCATTCCTTCCCACTTGGAGCAAGTTGCTCATGGGAGCTGTCCTTTGGCATCGCCATTGGAGGCGAAGCAAATCTCTGGAGGTTGTAAGGTACATATGTCATCACACCCATCTACAATTCCCTGTCTAGTATAACTAAGCGAGGATTTATGAGTTTCTGTTTACAAAGTATAGCGGTCTGGTGAGAGGGGTGAAATAATCGAGTAGTTCTGTTATTGTCAGAAGGTTTAGAGTATGAGTATAGCCTAGAGCCTTCGCCCGTCGCATTTAATTTTACTCTTGCTGTTAATTCTTGCCAGCGACACTTTTCTTCTTTGCATAATTTTTTGCTTCCTTTCCTTTCCCTCCACCCTCTTCCCATAGTGTCAAATAAACCATAATATAAGAGGCGTTTTCTTCTTTTTTTTGATAGAGGAAAAGCAGTGTGCGATAGCGCAAGGATTCTTGAGGCGATTGCGAGCTATACAAAAACTATTTTGACCCTTTGGGACTGGCTACCATTACTGATATGTCTTAATGAAAATTTCGGGGTTGAAACATAGAGGAGGAGAAACAACCAAAATACGCGGTGGCAGCGAACAACTGTCGCCCTCTTTTGATCCACATAAAGAACGCCGAAAGCCCAACACCGCAATAGTAAGGGTCGCGCGATTAAGTATGATACTATAGAAAGAGCACCTTCGAACCCATGCAGAAAGTCTACCCAACAATAGCCGAGCTTCCCCTAATTACACAAATAATGTGCCATAAAAACAAGATACTGGTTCTTACTATGGGCGCCCCCACCTAGGTTGACAATGGACGGGCCAAAGAGCTCACAGCATCTCTCTATCATACGATCACGGGAGACCTGAAAAGAATATTGTAGTGTGGGCTCATGATGGGGTTAAATTAAAAGAATTGGTCATTTGTCTTGGCGGTCGGAAATATGGAGCCGGCGTTCTCTATTGGAGGTAGCGGCTACAAATACGAGACGGCTTCTCCAAGTGTTCATAGCTAAGTTAGTGCGCTCACACACGTTCACACTTCTATGCTCCCCTATCTATTCGCTCCCGGTATGCAGGCTCCCCCAACGCTTCTAATACCGGTACCATGCTACGAGATTCTATTGCCGGGACTACCGTGCCATTAATACCTGCCTTAAGGTGGGACATTGGGTGTGTATTATTGGAGAATTTCTTGTGTGTCTCTTTGGAAGACTGCATGTATGGGATTTCTTAACTGAATAAATCACAGTGAGTGGTGGTTTGCCTGGATCGCTTATTGGCGAGACAGGATTTGAACTTCAGCTCACAACCACAATGGTCATGTAGGTAGTGGGAGAGCTCCCATCACCCCGGATAGCAAGTATACGTTAACTCGAAACCCATAGCATTATCTACCAATGGTGTTTATAGTTTTCAATTGGAAATGGTTTCCCAGTGCTAGCCACCTAGGCTGGAGTAGTTTATTGGACATGCTTGGCTTATTCAACGGCCAGCAATTGGGAGTTTTGGTGGATAGCTAGAGGGATAGTGGTACGAGTATACTTGACTTGGGGGATAATAGGACTTTGGAAACCGGGGTATACGAGGCCCGATCCTACAATACTGGTATCATACTTACACAATACAGCGGAGGACAAAAGTGCATGAGTTTTCGTACAACGCAACAATGGCCAAAAAAAAAGATCCCTTCAACACCGGCAAGGTTCAAATCCAACGTAATGCCAGCAACACAACATACTGGCACACACTAAAGAAAGAATACTGATAAGGCTGCAGAGGTCTTGGATTACCTTGTACTTGTATAAACATACTCTTCTAGGGCGAGAAATGGTGGGTGGGGATAGGTGCGAGTCTAGCACCGCAAAGCAAGTCTGGTTCAGAGAGCAAGTTAAGTTACCCGGCAGACCCATCAACTGATATGTATGTGGTGGACCTTGGGCTCCATAATTCTAGCCCAACTCCCATTTTTACCAGAAGAAATTGCTAAGTTAGTTCCAAGAGAGACTTGACTTAAGCATGCAGTGACACTATGTAAGGTGTTCATAGATGCGTGGTGGTGGTGGTGGTGATCGGTGCTTTGTGTGCTTTATTTCGGATGTGAAGATCTTTTTTTTCTTTCAATGGTTGCACTGCGGGGAAACTCATGCACTTTTGTCCCCCGGTGTAGCCATAAGAATGATCCCGGCCTGACACCACTCGGGTGGCTTGTTGTAGGGCGCTTCGACATGATAAGTGGCTGTGCCTCCCATGCTGGTGTAACACTAGGAAGCCCCCGCTTCTCTTCAGCTCTGCCCCCTTTTCTTCCACTCTCAGGAACACCAACCAACGATACCCAACAACCCACCTCTCCAACAGTGCGAGCAATAGCGAATACCGGTATGCCTCAATATACCATCAATGATAGTAACAACTGCCTCAATACCACGAACTCTTTTAATAATGTGTGGAACAACTATACTATTTCCGATGAGCGGCCTCAGCTCCTAACCTGGTTATCACCCCTGGACCCCGGCTTACGGCATTGGGACATTCAAGACCGCCGTGTTGACGATGTCGGGGAATGGCTCATACAAACGGAGGAATATAGAAGATGGTGCGCATTGGATTGGGAGGGTGAAGATGATAGTGCAGTGCTGTTTTGTTACGGAGACCCGGGGGTCGGCAAGACATTTATCAGGTAACAAGGATTGTTCTGCGAGGAGAGAAGAAAGGGAACCCGTACTAACAGCCCGCGATGATAGTTCGCTAGTAGTGGACAGCTTATGCGATCAAGTCAGAGGACAAAACATCGCCGTTACCTGTTTTTACTGCGACTTCGCCGCCCGAAAGGAGCAGTCTGCGGCTAGTATGCTGGGTTCCATGCTGAAGCAGATGGTTAACGGAATGGAAAGGATTCCCGAGGGGATATCGCGGGCCTTGCAGGAGCAGAAAAGAGCTATTGGCGGACGCAAACCACGACTCGTTGATATCGTAAAGATGCTGCACCTCATCGCATCCTCATACCGCACATTCCTATGCATAGACGCTTTAGACGAATGTGTTGGGGTCCAACGAGTCAAACTCCTGGATTCGCTGAGACAAATCCTTGAGAAGTCCCCGGGTACTCGAGTATTCGTGACCGGGAGGCCACATGTCCGGGCTGAGATCGAAAAACGTCTTGCTGGGCGAGTGATAAGTGTGCTCGTAGGTCCCACCAAAGGCGATATTGTCAGATACCTTCGCGCGAGACTAGACGAGGACGAAACGCCGGACGCTATGGACGACATTCTGGAGGCAGATATTCTGGAGAAGATTCCCGAAAATATATCAGAGATGTGCGTGAGGACAATAATTCTGAGAACCCGCCTCCTGTTATAGGCTAACAAGTATATTTAGGTTCCTACTCGTTTCCTTAAATATCAAGGCAATCTTGCAAGAATCCACAATATATCGGAGGCGGGAGAAGCTCAACAAAATGACCGATGGATTAGGATTAGGAGATGCTTACGCTGCGACAATTGAACGGATAAAGGCACAGGATGGAGATAAACCAAGGCTGGGGATGGAAGCTTTGATGTGGATCAGCCATGCGGAGCGGCCATTGAGGGCGGATGAACTCTGCCACGCCCTGGCAATCGAGTTAGGCTCCAGGGATTTCAATTCCGGCAATCTCCCTTCGATATCGACATTGGTGGGCTGTTGCCAAGGGCTTATTACTGTGGACAAGGAGGAATCAACTGTGCGGCTTATCCACTTTACTCTACAAGAGTATCTTTCCGCCCATCCCGATATTTTCAGTCAACCTCACTCGGCAATGGCAGAGACCTGCCTAACCTATCTGAATTCCCAACAGATCAAGGCCCTTCCAGCCGATCTCTCTCCCGCCACTCTGAACATGCCTTTTCTGGAATATTGTTCTTTTCACTGGGGAGCCCATGCGAAAAGGGAACTCTCGGATAGCACAAAATCACTTTCGCTGGAGCTACTCCAGGAATACGACGGTCACATATCCGCCGGATTTTTTCCGGAACAAGTAGAGAGTCTGCGTTTCCGGGAGTTTGATATCAACTCTCGGTACAATGGGCTGCACTGCGCATCGTTCTTCGGAATTGTTGAGGTCGCAGCTGCTTTGATCGAAATTGGGTCTTACGATATCAACGGAGGCGACCCCTGGGGGCATACACCCCTTTCGTGGGCGGCTCGGAATGGACATGAGGGAGTAGTGATAACATTACTCAGGACGCAAGAGGTCAACCCCGACAAGCCGGATAATTCCGCCCAAACACCGCTATCATTTGCTGCTTGGGGTGGACATGAGGGAGTAGTGAAAATTCTACTCGGGTACGAAGAGGTAAATCCCGAGAATCCAACTGATTACGGCCGAACACCGCTCTTGCATGCTGCTTGGGGTGGACACGAGGGAGTGGTGAGGATACTACTCGGGCGCGAGGAGGTTGACCCCGATAAGCGAGATGACGGCGGCCAAACACCGCTCTCCTTTGCTGCTGAGTGGGGACATGAGGGGGTGGTGAAAATTCTGCTCGGGCGCAAAGAGGTCAATCCCGACAAGTCAAGCGTTTACGGTCAAACACCGCTCTGGCATGCTGCTCAGAATGGGCACGAGGGAGTGGTGAATATACTGCTGGGACAGGAGAGGGTTGACCCCGACAGGGCAGATACTTACGGCCAAACACCGCTCTTGTGCGCCGCTTGGGGAGGGTACGAGGGGGTAGTAAACGTACTGCTCGCGCGGAAAGAGGTCAACCCGGACAAGCCAGATTCTGGCGGCCAAACACCGCTCTTTTATGCTGCTCGGTATGGACGTGAGGAAGTGGTGAAAATACTACTCAGGCGGGAAGAGGTGAACCCCGGCAGGACAAGTGTTTGCGGCGAAACGCCGCTCTCGTACGCCGCTCGGAGTGGGCGTGAGGGAGTGGTGAAAATACTACTCGAGCGGGAAGAAGTCAACCCGGATCTGCCAGACGATGACGGTCGAACGGCGCTCGCCCATGCGGCTCAGAATGGACACGCCGGAGTAGTGAAAATTCTCCGTGAGCGGGAACAAGTCAACCTCGCCAACGCAGATAATGACGGCCTAATACCGCTCTTGTCCGCTCTATGGATGGCTATAAGAGGGAGATAGAGCTTCTACTACCTCACGAAGCGACAACCGACGGCACGACGGCACGACTCCAGACGCCACCTTGTGGAAACCACCGCCGTTCTTTCCCTTTCGGAACATGTTGTTTTTTGGGAATTGTCCTTAGATATTATCCCTTGTAAGAAAAGCAAATATCGTGGAATAAAAATGCACTTGTCTCTTCTCACCCTCGTCTAAACCCCCTGTCTGACTTTGCCGGGAGAGCGTTAATGAGTTTTCTGCTTACAAGGTACAGTGGTGTCTGGTCTGTGGGGTGGGGTAGTTCTGTTATTGTGAGAAGGTTCAGTATATAGCTTGCGGGTTTCATTCGACCATATTTAATTTTCTCTAGCTATAGATACTTGCCCGCGACTTTTTTTCTTTCTTTACCTTTTCTCTATACAGTACATATGGGCATTTTCTTTAGTCCCCCTCACCATCTTCCTTAAGTGATAGATAAACTACATAATAATATAGACTATTTTTTTATATCTCTTTTGGACAATGGAAAACCGGTATATAATAGGGCGAGGGCTCTCGAGGAGGTTGTGAACAATGAGCGCATCCACCATAATAGGCCCGCTACCATAAATGATAGAGGTTAACAAATATTACGGTGCTGCGCTTGCCGGATACCTATCTTAGCGACCCAGCTTTCTGCGTCACTCATTAGCATAAAACATATAGTATAGTGCAAGTACTAGTAGAGAATCCGCGAAGGAGATAGTAGATATGGTAGCGGGCCCCAGAGACAACTGCTGTTCATCCCCGGTAGAAGCCACATAAAGACCGCCGAATGTCCAGCACCACAATGGTCGGCGTCTGGAGATCGACGGGGAAGAACAGCTCCAAAACACTCGCTGAAAGACGGCTCAATAGTAATAGAGCGTTTTCATAATATCTGTGAAGTCTTACAGACATACGTGCCAGCTCTTGCAACTCCTCTGCCGGGGATGTCCCCATCTAGCTTGAAAAGTGACGGGCTAAAGAGCTCACAACATTGTACGCTCCCATTTGCTAGTAGATCGGAGGGGAGCGATTTTGGGATCAATAGTAATTTTCTTTTGTGTGGTGCCAGTTGGAATCGGTGATGTGAATTAAGTTAGATTTCCGGTTAGGGAAAATATGGTTAAGGGAGCGAGAGAGCATTACCCTCCAAGGATCAGTCCGGCCCCCGGGGTGTATCCCGTGAGCTCACTTCCATAACCCATGACCAATCTCGATCAAGGCGGGGCCTCGAATACCCAAGACGCGAGAACCCGGGGGGGGGGGTGGCTAGAGCTCTGAGGCCGCCCCGCATACCGGCATCGGCAAACAGGGCTTTCCATAAGTTTTTCGGTTTCGGTGGATTTTACCCTACTGCAGGGTGTATGGAGATGTGGAGGATAGCTCCTAATGCAGAGACCTATTATGCTGTGGTTCTCTCCCGTCCCATGTGCATTGTATTCGGTAATGGTCTGAAAGCAGGATCACTGAGGTTCCTTTATTGAACATTCCGTCGGTGTGAGATACTTGTACGTGATGGCAGTTGAGGAATCTCTCAGTTCTGGTGACGGTCGGGTGTGTGGGGGTGGCGCCCTCTACTGGAGTATTGCAGGCTGCCGTAGTAAAGTTATGAGGCCGATTGGTTGAATTGAATTTAGTAGATTCTCAGCAATTGCGGGAGTGTGCGCTAGCGCGACATAGATCTGAGAAAACTCCCACTGGTAACTTATTCTCACTTGAAACTGTGAGACATTCAAATTTGTTGCATGGCCCGTGCGCAGCTTTTTCGGAAACTTGATTCGACAATAGACAGCGCGATCGGGAATTCTTGCGAATAATTTCTTGTCACTAGGAAATGTGGGGTCGCACAAGTTTCGCTACAAGTTTGACAGTCTCACTCGTCCAAGTGACAATCCGTTAGCGCCCTAGTGTGCCAGGTGCTCACATGTCCACACTTCTGCGCTCCCCTATCTATTAGCTTCCCGGTATAGGGGCTTCCACAATGCTTCTGATACTACAACACTTTTCTACTAGGACTGTCATTAATAGGTACCTTATGATGGGATATTAGATACCGTAAAAGCTGGAATGATTGGACCTCACGCTAGGTGTTGGAGTTGCCTCTCCTACTGTACTGTCGAACCGCCTGGTGGACTACGAGGAGTGGGCCAAGACATCCGCTCAGTGTTGCTGTGGTTCTAGTAGGTAGAGGGTGTTGTCGCTTAGCATAGATTTGTTGTATAAAGGGGTTCGTCAGAAAACGACTCCCGAAGAGAAGAAAGAAGACGGGAATTGTTGGAATAATTGGTCTTTCAGTGCAGCTTTTCTATCCATCTTTCTCTTGCTTTCTGATTCGTTTGTAATCCTCTGAAAGTCCCTTGCCAAATACCCACCAAAGAATGCCTTGCCCCCGGAAGACATCCAACAGTACTATACCTGTAGTAAGGTCGTCCTTTTCCTCTTTTTATTTATCTCTGTGGGGGGCTGAAATACAGATTTTTCACCATGTTTTTTTCTCCTAATTCAAAGGAGGAAATTCTAGACATCTTAATCCGAGGTCCAATTCTTCCTGCTTTTACGGTAGGCATCATTGGAGAATTTTTCGTTCTCCTATGTGGAGATGCTAGGATTTCTTGATGGAATCAATCATTACCATAAGTTACCGGGACGTGCAATTCTCCCAGGACACTGAACTTTTAGCGAGATGGCCGGTGACTCGGACTTGCAACAATGTCTCCTGGGCAGCAACCATAGGTCGGGCGCACTTCCAAAATGGGTAAGATATCGGGCTGGAGGCCAGCATAAATTAGGAAACCTTTCCTCATTACCGCACTGCTGTGAGTAAAAGGTAGGCGAACTAGCAAATTCTTCCTTCTGATCGATAGGCTCTCACGCAAGCAGACTAGGGGACCCACTGAATCACAAGTTTGCTTTCGCTACTACCTGAATCCCTGAAATATTATTGACAACTTAGTACCTGCTTGAATTGTTATAAGATAGGTTACTGTTTTCCTGCAACCAAGGGCGCAGGAGGGTAAATACAGGCGACGGAGGTGAGCTAGAAGTTAGTTAAACTCATACCATGAACATAGGAACCCGGCCACCAACCAAAAGCTAATCTCCAATGCTACCAAGGCTTGAAATAGTATAATTGCACCTCGTTGTCCCGAAAGGCCAGAATTTAAGGGATCTGTCCGGGACCGCGAATTATCCGGGACAGAGTGATAGGCTTTAGTGTATAACAATCTAGAATTCAGGGAATTTAGTCTATGATAACGGGGGATCCGGGAGAGTGAAATCTAAGACAGCGAGGGGCAACTCTACAAGATCAAAATTAATGAAATTAAATTCTATATTAAAAATCAGAAATTGAAAATTAAACTAATAATACAAATCACAGTAGCAGTCACATTCCATCGTGTAGCCTAGTTATTTGCCTTAATAGCTCGAGTAACCCTTGAGGGTGTAAAGTGTGAGAGTTTGTGGGAAAAGCCATCTGGTACTGTCTCCCATACTAACAGGAGAACCCCCGGGAGCAGCTTAAGAATCCTTTGTGGACCTCCTTGGATACCCGCAATGTCCGGACACGGTCGGGGAGGCGCCTAGGCTTAACCTTGGAATGACAGATTGGGTCGAAGCCAGGCTGCATGATTGGGTGATCCTCTCGATTCCATGGTATGTGGTTCTAAGCCTGTGGAGGAAAGTGCTATCATAGCGTCAGAATCCTTTTTTTTTTAGGGGAATTATCCGTCTGCTTGCTCTAGGCATCCGGCAGAGGGATTCACAAAAAATACGGCAATCAATTGTCGACTTCATTACTTTGGTAGATTTCTTGGGAGATTGTGGCTTACTCGAGTACTGTACAGTACGGTACTCGTGCACTAGCAACTGCAGAAAGTCTCATCTTATGGTACCGGATTTACTAGGCAGAACCAGGATACAAGTATAATATGTTAGTCAGTACAAAGACAACAACTGTCATAGGAGTCTAAAAACAGTGTTGGTTCATCACTGTACTCGTAACCTGTGTGCACAAATCCTCTCTGCGGACATGTAGCCCCTTGTCTCGCTGTGACCTGATCAGCAGAAAACATCTTCTTGGTTGCAACACTTGAACTATTCCCAATCTCGGAATAAAGTTATTCTAGGGAACCAAAGAGCGACGAATAGAGCTCCATGGCCATACTGCTTTTGGTAAAGATCCGATGCAAACCTAACTTATACAATGAACTACGCTAAAAAGCTGCAGAATCTACAGACAGATTAGGGAACAGGCCAGATAACGGTAGGCATGATGTTGGGTACTTAAACTGGATTTGGTTCCACGCCCCATTGAAAATATGCTAACTACCAACCACCAATTTATTTTTCTTTCTCATATCTTGATACAAGATGCACGCAATTTTTGGTTTGCTTGAAAAATCCTAGACTATTGCGAGATTCCATTTACTGACTCTGTGTTCTTTTACTTTTCAGCCATTCCTCCCATGCGCACAATCACTATCTGTTGCTTTCTGGGTGGCTTTATTGGAAGTTTAGTAGGAACTAGCTTCCTAGCCCTGATTAAGCCTCAAGTCCGTTCCCTGAACACCCAGTGTATCTTCAATGAATACCTAGCCACCGAGTTAGCTCGTTGCAAGGCCACTGAGCCACACTCCTGCCTGAGCAACACTCAAGCTAGCGCCCCGAACACCAATGATGCCTCCCATGAACACCTAGTTATGCAGCTAGAACATTGCAAATCCTCTGAGAAATCACTTAACGATCACATAATTTCGCTGGAGAAGGACTACCGTGACCCTGAGGAGTCACCCAACGACCACACGATTCAGCCAGAGAAGCACTACCGCGCGCCCGAGGAATCACCCAATGAGTACCAGAATGCCCCCAAGAAGCTAGCCAGTGATTACACGATTTTGCTGGAGAAGTCCAACCATGCCTTTGGGAAGTCACTTAACGAGTACTACCGTGTCGCTGGGGAATCACTTAACGAGTACTACCGTTCCATTGAGAAATCACTTAACGAGCATGACCATGCCATTGAGAAATCACTTAACGAGTACTACCTTGCCTCTGGGGAATCACTTAACGAGTACTACCGGTGCCGTGCCTCTAAGGAATCCCTTAACCGTGTCATTGCACAATCACTTAAAGAGTACAACCGTGCTTCGGCGAAATCACTTGACCAGTACAACCGTGCAACTGCGAAATCACTTAAAGAGTACAACCGGGCCATGGCGAAATCACTTGACGAGTACAACGGTGCAACTGCGAAATCACTTAAGGAGTACAACCGGGCCATGGCGAAATTAGTTGACGAGTACAACCTTGCTACTGCAAAAGCCCTTAAGGAGTACAACCGTGCTTCTGCGAAATCACGTAACTGTTACACGATTTCTCTGGGGAAGTACCACTAAGACTTCACGCAAGAGAAACCTATCACACGGATGGATATGTGGTGCTAATTCAGGGATATCTCTAATTGCAATGAGCGCTCCTCTCTTCTGAGAATGATGGTAACCCTAGTTATGGTAGTCTAGCTGATTTTTCTCCTATCCTTTTATGAGGTATCCTGCGTTCACGCTACTCTTACTTACTGCTTTGAATGTGTGTGCTGTAGAAACGTGCTTATTTTCAATTTCTTTTTTCATTTTCAAGTTGTCGATCAGTTGGAAAGGAACTCCGGCGGTTCACGGATCATATGACACGATCAGTCTATGCAATACTGTGTACCCGGATAACAGGGCTAGTTCTGGTAACATTATTTCAGAGGGGCGGGAATGAGGTATAGGACATATGTACATGCAGTAGTATATTTTTTAAAAGAGAAGAAATTCTGTGAACTCATTAATGATAATAAATAATTGCTGAATTTTGATTTTCCAATGCCTAGGCTCGAATCTTTAGTAATTGAGCTTATTGCCAATCGCTACCCCAGCATTTTATGTTTTGGTTTAGCTAGAGGATCAGATAAGCTCAGGTAATCGTGCCAAGGTTGCGGCGTGTGGCCGCAACCCAGGATGTTCGCTGGCTCACAACCTGGGCACTCCTACAGAGTGCCTGACAGCTCAACATGACTTTGTGGCTCAACATGACTTTGTGGCTCACCATACTAAATTGGTGGCTCAACATAACTTTGTGGCTCAACATAACTTTGTGGCTCAACATAACTTTGTGGCTCAATAAAGCAGTATTGTAAAATCTAATATTTTATTATATCAAAGTAATATATTTGTATAATTTTACATAAGGTTCCACAATCTA
>Ga0307509_10004899_pt1 | contig 18969 bp, 12 predicted proteins | sample 10_EM_MG_FD_202245 | JGI IMG/M metagenome (GOLD analysis project Ga0307509, IMG submission 202245) | Populus trichocarpa ectomycorrhiza microbial communities from riparian zone in the Pacific Northwest, United States - 10_EM | ecosystem: Host-associated > Plants > Roots > Unclassified | place...
CTTGAAAGTAGACCCGAGGGGACGAATATCGAACTTTTTTATTGAAGATTTAGTCGGATTTGAGGGTATTGATAAATTTGAAGTATTAGTTTCAACTTCCCATATAGAAGGAAGCCACTCCCGATGTAACCTTTTCCCCCATTCCCGGTAATGATAGTTATTAGATTTGCGAGTAGACCGGTTTTAGACGGACAATGCAATGAATTCGAAAATCCTGGTTCTTGTTTCACTATGTGTGATCATTAGGTCAGCCTGCGCACAGCAATTGCTTCTATTTGGCACGGCCACCGTCGACGAAAAGGTGATGCAATGCAGATTTGAGGTACAGAGGGAAGGAGTTATTAGGGCAATAACACTGGCTCCTTATGGCTTTTCGCCGACCAAATTCCAGGAAGTGAAGGATACTAATACTCAATTAACATTCTCCTGGACTAACAATAGATTGGCATATCAATGTCGGTTGTTAAAAATTAATGAGCTCGCATATGAAGGCGATTGTTCCTACGAACACAAACCATCCATTCGCCTGACAATTCACGACTTTACAAAAGAGGATGCCTTCCTTCAAGGAGATTCGTTACATGCTTCTCCGGCCGACATTAAGATCTTGGACCGAGCGCTGGAACTTCTGGGCCGTGGACAGAGTTGGAACAGGAGTGACAACCGTGTATGTGATGTAAGTACGTACCCTTACAAATGGAGTTTATTTTGTGCATTGCACCAAGCGTCCATCGAGATCGGCGCTGACTACAGGCACCTACGTCCTGCTGTTCAAGCTGCGCGGCAAGCGATTAATGAGGTCAGTGCCGGAAAAAAATACGCTCATCTGCTCCAGGACTTTAATAATGAGTCTCCTGATTTCACGGTAATAGAGAAGGTATTGGAACGAGCCCAGGAAATTATCAAGGAAAAAATAGCATTGCGTCAGTAGCCGACTGTGTGGCTTAGTCGTCTATGTGTGGCTCTGCCATCGTTAATATTTGCTTCATCCTGCAAAAGAGGCAGTAGTCCCGCCCAGAATCGAACTGGGATCAAAAGTTTAGGAAACTTCTATTCTATCCGTTGAACTACGGGACCAATTTAGTTTTCAAGAATCTTCTGCCGGCTGCAGATTTAAAATATTTTTCTCTTTTTACTGCTTCTTCGCGACTTTCAAACTCTTCAAAATATACAACCTTGAATGGTACGTATTTTTTAATGGAGTTGGTCATCCCAGAATTATGTTGAACCAATCGTTCCTCAATATTTTGACAATGACCTTATAGTAAAAATCAAAATTCAAACTTTTCAGGACATATGCATAATACATAACTTCTATTCTATCCCCGTCCGACTGGCGTCAGCCGGGCGGGCGTTGAACTAGGAGACCAAGAAATGAGAACCCAAAAAAATTAGGCTACCCTCTGTAGCCCTTGTGGTCGGGGTGAGATGATTCGAACATCCGACCTCCACGTCCCTAACGTGATGCGCTAACCGGGCTGCGCTACACCCCGAACTAAAATCAGGGCGCAATATTAACAATTTTACGTCAATGCTTTATTCCAAAACATTCCGTTTTCAATAGTTTATTTTTGCAGTGATGTCTTTATCCAAGATTTTTAAAGTTGGCTTGGTTGTTTTGACATTTCCGTGTGCTCCGGTATTCGGTCAGTTCAGTCCCTTGAGACAGGCGGAAAAGAAAATGGAGCAAGGCAACTGGGCAAGCGCCCAACAAATTTTGTTAAAAGCGCTACATAAGGACAGTCTCAATGTTCAGGCTGAACTAATGTTGTCAGACTGGTTTTTCAATCAAAATAATCCAGCAAGGCATTTTGATTCCGCCTATCGTCATAATTTGCGAGCCCTTTCTGCTTTTCAGATATCTCCACTCAAACAAAAAGAAAAATTAAAACAGGATCATGCGGATAGCACCTCGATTGTTCAACTTCGCCAACGAATCGACAGCACTGCATTTGAAGATGCTAAACAAATCAATACTGAAGAATCCTATCAGAATTTTGTTCAGAAATTTCAGTTTGCCAAGGAGCGGCCCGCTGCCATCGAGCTTCGCGATGAAGTTGCGTTTGTAAATGTGCTTCGGCAAAATTCTTATGCTGCATTTGATGATTACCTAAAGCTTTACCCTAAATCGCACAGGGCAAAGGATGGAAAAGATCGTTACGAGAAACTTTTGTTTGATTCAAAAACCAAAGATAGAAAGCTGAAAAGCTATGTCACATTTGTCAATGAATTTCCATCAAGTCCTTATCGCACGATGGCTGATAAAAATATTTTTGAAGTAATAACCAGTGGGGGATACTCAGATGACTTCGTTAAGTTCATTGCTGATTATCCACAGAATTTTTTTGTAAACCGTGCACGCAACTTCCTATTTTATATCGGTCGTGAGCCTGACGAAAAAAATGTTCCGTCCTGGATGACTGACTCGTTAAGAAATGTGGTGGAGATCAGTAAACTAAATTGGGTTCTGGTTTATAGAAATGGAAAATACGGTTTCATGGATAGTTATGGAAAGGAAACTTTCTCACCTCAATTCGATGCAATAGAAGAAGACTACAAATGTGGTCCTGTTAAAGATGATATCCTGGTTACATCCAATGGACTATTCAGTAGAAATGGAGTACGCTTAGCTGATAAAACGTGGTTCACCAAAGATTTAGGTTTTGGTTTTTTGAAGGTGGGGGATAGTAGTTGTGTAAAAGTCTTGCATAAGTCAGGCGTATGGGTAATCGAAAATTGTGTGCAAGATGCCTCGATACTGAATGGACGTTTTTTGATTGTTAAGACGAACGGATTATTTGTGCTGTATACCTTGAGTGGCCGTGTGTTGTGGCCGGCACAATGGAGTTCGATTGAAATGATGGAAGGTGTTATTGTTCTTGATCGTGACGGAAAAAAAACACTCTGTTTGCCATCACAACTTGTGTCGGCTACTGATGGTAATCCTCTTCCTGAGAATTTTGTATTTGATAATGTAAAGTCATTGGGCGATGACCGATTGCTGGTGAGTAACGGAACATTGGAAGGGATTATCAACTCCAATCTTGAATTCATTGTTCCGTTGGAGCGACAATCTCTTTTTCAGATGCCTTTTGGGTTGGTACGGAGAATTAATGACCAATTTATTTTTGCCGGTTTGGCACCAGAACTTGAAAACACAACATGGGAGCACTTTCGGTTTTACAGACAATGGCTCTTGTTAAAGAACAGGGATGATGAGAAACTAGTAGATGTTCATTCTAAGAAAATTATTGAATCAAAGCCAGACAGTCTTTGGGTTGCTAATGGGTTGGTATTTGCTTCGGGAAAGGACTCCGTACACGTTCATATTAATTCTTGAAAAACAAGAAAACAATTTTCAGTATTGAGACAGGAAAAAAAATATTCGTCACTGATTATGATCAAATTGAATCCCTGACTCCTGAAATTTTCCTTGTTACTAAAAAGAATAAAAAAGGGTTACTGGGCAAAAATGGAAAACCAGTACTTCCGGCAGAATATGACGCCTTGGTTCTTCATAATAAAAACCAGTTGTCTTTATTGAAGGAGAAGAAATTTGGTTTATATGATCTAGCATCTGGTAAATTAATAAAACCGATTTATGAGCGAAATGTCTCACTACTTGATAGCACAAGATTGATTGCCTTTAAGGATGGTTATTATGGATTGATAGACTGGGAAGCTAAGCCTCTCACGCTATTTGAATTTTCTGAGATACAACCATGGAAGAAAAATGTGATTTGGGTGAAAAAAGATTTTGAGTGGAGTCTTTTTGATTTCACTAAATCCAGCTATTTGCTAAAGCACATCAAAGCCTTTCATCTTATCTCCGATAAGCCGGATGAAAAGTTAGCGATGGTGCAGCAAGAGAATTATTTTGGAATTTTGAGTAACAGTCGGGGCATGATCATTCCTACCTCATTTTCTTTGATAACCAATTTAGGTAGTGAGGATGATCCGCTTTACTTTACAGCAAAAGAAGTTGAGGAGGCTGGAATTGTTGTGGTTATTTATTATAATAAAGAGGGGAAGTTATTGCGCAAGCAAGTGTATGAAGATGAGGAATATGCGCATATAATTTGCCCGGAGGATTAAATTTACAAACCGTTCATCAAAGATTAATCTTAAGAGGTATTAAGTGTAATTATTTTTTTTGATACTTGACCCTTGAATTCCTATTCGACTATGAAGAAAATTGTTTTGTTAATTTGTCTGTCTACACCCCTGGTTTCTGTTGCGCAAGACAAACCTAAACTGATTGTAGGTATTGTTGTTGACCAGATGCGGCAGGAATATCTTTATCGTTTCGAGAAAAAATTTGGGGATAAAGGGTTTAAGCGACTCATGAACGAAGGCTTCATGCTTACCAATGCACATTATAATTACGTACCTACTTTTACAGGACCTGGTCATGCTTCCATTTTTACAGGATCTACTCCAGCAATTCATGGCATTATTGGCAATGATTGGTGGGACAAGGCCTCGAAGAAAAATGTAAACTGTGTGGAGGATGATCGACAAAAACCAGTAGGAAGTCCAAACGGGAATGGTGACGTGAGCCCAATGCGATTGCTCTCCACTACGATTACTGATGAACTTAAATTATCATCGCAAAAAAAATCGAAGGTGATAGGAGTTTCTATTAAGGATCGTGGGGCGGTGCTTCCTGCTGGCCACTTGGCGGATGCAGCCTATTGGTTTGATGGCGCAACGGGAAAATTTATATCGAGCACATACTATTTCAATTCACTGCCAGTTTGGGTTGAAAAATATAATGCGCTCAAAACGGCCGATGAGTATTTAAATAAGGAATGGACGACTTTTTTTCCGATTGAGCAGTATACTGAAAGTGGTCCAGATGATTCGCCTTATGAACAAACATGGAAAGGAATCGACAAACCTGTTTTTCCTTACGATTTAAAAAAACTGAAAGAGGTTAATAGTAAATATGATTTATTAGTTCACACTCCTTTTGGTGATGATCTCTTGGCATCATTTGCCGAGGCAGCTTTGATAGGAGAGAACCTGGGTAAAGGTGAACAAACCGATTTTCTAACAGTTTCGTTTTCCTCTCCTGATATGATTGGCCATCGCATGGGCCCCAATTCAGTGGAGATAGAAGATACCTACATTCGATTGGACAAAAACATTGAGAATCTATTAGCTAAACTTGATTTAGAAATCGGAAAAAATAATTACCTCGTTTTCCTTACAGCAGATCATGCCGTGGTAGAAATACCTCAATCATTGAAAGACAATCGGGTACCAGCAGGAAATTTTATTGATAGCAAAGCACTGAAAGATGAACTGAATGCTTTTTTACAAAAACAGTTCCCTGGTAAAATTTTGATCGAGGGTGTTTACAATAATCAAATATTTTTTAATCAAGATTTGTTTGCTGGTGATCCTCGCAGTTCAGGCATTGATTTACTTATTGCTACCGATTTAACAGTCAACTATCTTCAATCAAAAGAAGGAGTAGCACAAGTATTTGCTAAAAGTACAATCAAGCAGGGAAGTTACAGCGAGACAGGAATAAAAGGGATGATTGTGCGAGGATATAATTACAAACGCAGTGGCGATATTGCTTTTGAACTCGAACCTGGTTGGGTAGGCTGGGGCGGTTTGCAAGGAACCACACACGGGTCTCCATTTACTTATGATACCAATGTGCCGGTATTATTTTTCGGAAAGGGAGTTGCGAAAGGAAGTTCAGCCAGGCATCACACCATTACTGACATAGCCCCAACACTTTCGTTGCTCTTAAAAATAAAATTTCCGAGTGGTTGCACAGGCCAGCCCATTACTGAGATTGTAGATGGGAAGTAGGGATATTCAAAAATCGTCTGCGATCTCTTCAATCTTTTTCTTTTTGTCGGCATACATGAGTTTGACCATCGGGTAGGAGCGGTAAGTGAGCGTCACTTCCTTTTTATTTTCTCCTTTATAAATCAAACTGATTTGTTTAGGAACATGCCAATTATAAGTTTCCGTGCGAAGGTTGTAAGTCGCTTTGCCATAGGATTTTTCCAGGCCTTTCATGATTCGTGGATCTTTAGGCGTAGTGACAATAATCTCATAGATTAATCCTTTATACGCTTTTAATTCTACGCTCTTTACTTCAGCGTCGCCGATTTTTTTGTAAGCAGGATTTTTAACTTCGTATTGCTTGGCTTCGAATTCTTTCATCACAATCAGATCTTTTTCGAAAATGGCGCCTTGAATACTGTCCACCGAACTGCCGAGCTTAATGTCTTTGAATCCATTTCTACGCACGAGCTCGGTAAGATCCTGGCTTTTCACGGAGAAAAAGGAAATAAATGCCAAAATAAAATAAATCAACTTCATGGTTTGGGCTCATTGAATTTAATCGAGAAACTGACCTGGATATTGTCCCACAGCAAAAATAATTCTGCGGTATCCGTCTTTTGATCAATTCGAATAGTAAATGGATCATAAACTAAATTTTCTGGAATTGATTTAACCGGGGCATCAAAGCGCAGCACATCCATTTTGGGGTTGTAGTTATAAGATCCCCACAATCCCAGATCACTATTAAAAATAATGGCCCATTTCTCTGTACCTGGTATTGTAAAAAGAGAATAGGTGCCAGCCTTCAAGGTTGTCCCGTTAACTAGAATATCGTTGGTGAGGGTAATCTCAGTAGCCTCATTCGCACCGGTGCGCCATACTTGATCGTAAGGAACCAACTTACCAAAAATCTCACGGCCGTTCTTTTGCGGTTGGCTATAAGTGATTTTTAGATAAGTATTTTTATAATGGGCGGTTGCGATTGCCAGCGGGCTTGTTCTTGGCTTAAGAACATTTTGTGCGGACGAAAACAGTGGAAGACATAGAGCGATGATGAAAGCCCGACTTAGTAATTTCATTAAAGCAACTTTTGACGCGAAGGTAAGAAATTGAATTCATTCTGTATTTTTGAGCGGATCAATTAAATTCTGAATGATGGAGGCTCGCCCTGCTTTTGATGATATTTATATGGAGTTGGCAGTCAACCTGGCTAAGCGTTCCCATTGCATTAAACGTCATGTGGGCGCCGTGCTTACTAAAGATACTCGCATTATTTCAATTGGCTACAACGGACCACCCAGCGGAACTCATAACTGTGATGAAAAATGGCCTGAAGTAGGCTGTCCACGCGATTCAAAAGGCGGGTGCTCGCTTGCCATTCATGCAGAGCAGAATGCAATTCTGTATGCTGTAAAAAATAAGACTTCCGTGGATGGCGCAACCTTGTACGTTACACTCTCTCCTTGCCTTGCTTGCGCGCGGATAATTTATAGTATGGGTATTCTTCGAGTTATTTATTTTAACTCGTATGCCGAACACAAGGGCATAGCCAAAGACGAAGGCGTCGAGTTTTTGAAAATGTTCGGTGTTGAGTGCAACAAGTACGAAGGCAAACTCGACAACGTCACTCACATGATTTGATCTGCACTGATTATTTGGCTGCCAGTGCTGATTCTAAATCACTTATAAATTTAGCAGTTATACCTTTTGTCTTTTTAGCCAGCTCAGCTTTAAATAAAGCCAAGGCTTGCGCAGATTTTTCGAGTAGACCAACAGGGTTTTTGTCATGACCGTAGCTACCTAAGCACCAAACAATATCTGATTGAAGACTAGGCTCTAAGTTCAGCGTTTTCAATTTATCAAGAATACTTTCCGACACTTTTACGATGTTTAAAGTGGTTTTTGTCTTAGCCTTTTTTTTGACAGGAGCCTCCGTTTTTTTTGTAGTTACTTTTGCCATATCATTTAGGGTTTACTATAAAGGTAGTGCTTCTATGATTGCGAACTGTTAATGGGAAATGCAAATATTTCTGCAACCGATACCAAAAAAAATAATGTGCAAAAGATTGAATCACAATTAGGAATTTGCATTTGAGGTTAATAATCCTGGAAAAAAGTAGCTTTAATTTTACTTGCCGTTAATAAAATCCTAATTTTCAGATGTGAAAAAGCACCCTCTTGAATTTCTTAGCACTAACGTAGATGAACGCAACCAGGTCGTCTTGATGCTGGCCACCGGCTTTTTCTTCGGCACATTCATCGCCACGTTTCAAGTAACGGCCGAGTCATTGTTCCTTAACCAAATGAGTGACCAGATCAACAAAGCTTTTTTGGCGTCGGGGATCTTAGGCATATTATCCACAGTAATTTTCTCGTTCTTTCAAAACAGGGTACGGTTCATTTCACTAACAATTTCCAGCATCGCGGTGATTGTGGTGATTACCTCGTTGGTTTATTATTTCTATCGGTTTGGCAACCCTACAAATCAAAAGTATATTTTGTTTTTAATGTATTGCCTTACCGGGCCAGTCACGGCAATACTTTTACTTTGCTACTGGGGCATATTCGGCCGTCTGTTTAATTTCAAACAATCCAAACGGATTATTGGCTGGATTGACACAGGCCAGTTGATTGCCATTATCATGGCCAATTTTTTTATACCCTTGACAGCGATTTTCTTTCGCGACACTTCGAATTACCTTATCGTTTGCAACGTCAGTATAGTTGCGTCATTGGTGTTTGTTATTATCATCGCTTCACGTTTTAAACTTACAAAAAACGACCCGCGTGAATTTGAAGCCTCAGTGAAGAAAGAAACCAAGTTCAAAGAAATGTTCAAAGACAAGTACGTTGTTTTGATGGCTTGGTTTCTGATTACTTCCATGGTTACTTTTATTTTCAATCAATACTCCTTTCAAACATTACTTAATCAGCAGTATCCTGTTCAACGTGACTTGACAAACTTCCTGGCTTACTTTAATGGAACAATTTATTTATTGAGTTTGATCATGCAAACCTTTGTGAATGACAAGATTCTTGGCACGTATGGCATGCGAGTATCATTACTTATAATACCAATTGTAACCTGCATTTTTGCATTGGGTTCATTCATCACAAGCTCCTTTTTTGGTTATTCTTTAGAATCTGGTCCAGAAGCATTTGTCTTCTTCTTCCTGTTTATTGCGTTAACGCGTCTGTTCAATGGCATGCTGCGCGAATCACTGGAGAACCCGGTTTATAAATTATTATTTATTCCATTGGATAGCCGGTCTCGTTTTGGTATACAATCAAAGATAGAGGGAGTGATTAGCGAATCAGGAAGGTTTATTGCGGGGTTACTCGTTTTTGGTTTTGGCTTGTTGACCTTCTTTGAAATATTTTGGATACCGCCCATCATCCTTGTGCTCGGGGTCATTTATATTTTACTTGCCAGGAGTATTTATAATGGCTACAAAAATAAAATCAGATCTAAACTTGAGAGTTCAGAATTTCATCAAGACAAGTTGGAGATTGGGTTCGCTCAAATTACAAAAACTCTTGAAAGACAATTGGTGGAAAATACAGCTTCAAAGGCTGTATTTTCATTCAAACTTTTGGAAAAAATCAATCCGTCAAGAGTGGGTCAATGGGTTAATCTCCTGATAAAAAACGAACAGGAAGAATCTCAGGATTATGCTCAGAGGAGAATGAACGAGATGAAGGGCTTATCAATTTCTGAAAATTATGTTATCCGAATTGACAGAGACCGGGTGAGCAGCGAAGGAAAAAATGTTCTATCGAGTTCTGAACTAGATCAGTTACTAAAAAGTGGTGGTGAAATAACAAAGTCTCGCATACAAAAGTTAACGCGCTCTTTAGTGGTGGGAGACCGCCAATATGCTGCAGAGTTACTACTGCATACCTCTGGCGAAGAGTATTTATCTTTTCTAATAGAATTGCTAAATGATAGCGAAGCCGTTGTTCGAAAAACTGCTTTAGCAACAGCTGCAAAAAGATTTAATAGTGAAGTGATAAATGCGGTAGTCGATAATCTTAATAACTCTCAATATTCTAATCTGGCTATGAACTCGTTAACCCTGATGGGTGGTACAGCACTGAGTTATTTGGATAGCGGATTTTATCGGTCAGGTCAGAATACCCAAACAATGATTCGGATTATTCAGGTGCTTGGTCGCATCGGAGGGCAACGCGCGAAAGAGTTGTTGTGGAATAAAATTGACTTTCCTGATAAAGTAATTGTTGCTCAGGTTTTATTATCGATGGGTGAATGCGGATTTAAAGCGGGCATCTCGCAAATTACGCGAATAAAGTATGCCATCGAAGCAGATATTGCCGATCTGGCTTGGAATATAAGCGCAATTCGTGAGCTAGGAGAAGACGAGGAGAGCGCCCAAGTTAAACTTGCACTTCGCCAGGAGATCAATCATGATATTGAGTATATCTACATGCTTTTGGCTATGCTCTATGATACACGATCCATTCAATTGGTGAAAGAAAATATCGAAAGTGGAACTTCAGAGGGAACAACCTATGCTGTTGAACTATTAGATGTTTTTCTTTCTGAACAACTGAAGCAGAGAGTAATTCCGGTATTGGATGATATTAGCGATGGCGAGAAAATCAACCGGCTTGAAGTGTTTTACCCTAGAGTGAATCTTGATCAGAAACTAGTACTTAAATTTTTGATCAACCGGGATTTTACACAAACCAATCGCTGGACAAAAGCATGTGTGATCCATCAGATTGGGTTGCAAAAGATATCGGATTTCACATTGGATTTAATTGCTCAACTTTTTAATCCTGACAGGTTGATTCGGGAGGTAGCAGGTTGGTCATTGCATGAAATTGACCAGCAGGTCTATGCAGAAAATGCAGCGAGGCTTGATGAGGATTTCAAGCGATGGCTTGATCGTGCAGTTTTGAAGGAGAATGCCGATAATAAATTAATGCTCTATGAGCGAGCTGTTTTCTTACAAGGAATTGAGGCTTTCGATCAGGTTCCAGGCCTTATACTTTCTTATTTATCTGACATTTCTAAAGAGCAACGTCTGAAAACAGATGAGTTCTTATCTGTTGATGAACGCTTAAATAAGGATTTCTTTATTATCTACTCCGGATCGGTTCATTATTATGAGAAAAGTCGTTTTGTATGCGACTTTAGTAAAGGGCAATTTATTGGGGAAATGCTCTCCGCTCCGGGTTTCATTAATACCAATTTACTCGTTGCTAAGGAGGATACCATCTTGCTTAAGATAAACAAAGATCAGTTTTACGAGTTGCTTTCCGACAATGTCAAGCTCACCGATAAGGTCTTGCAGGTCGTTTGAAATTTCACTAGATTTCAAGGTTTTTTAACTAAATTGGGTTACTTATCTTTGATTTTTTGAATTGTAGTTTTGGCAGACTACTCTTCTTTGGTATAGTTGGTTTAATTTAATTTTAATCGAAGGAATGCTCAATTCACCAGTCCGGGTCGGTGAGATGGATGAATCCTATCCAGAAAGTGAGATTTCTGAGAACCGGATTGGCATCAACCCTTTCCCAGGTCTTCGTCCATTTACTATGGAGGAGTGTTTTCTCTTCTTTGGGAGAGAAAGCCAGGTGGATGATATTTTGCTAAAACTTTCACGGCATCGATCCATTGCCGTTATGGGCTACTCTGGAAGTGGTAAATCAAGCTTAATGTTTTGCGGGGTGCTACCCGTACTCTATGGCGGTTTTATGACGCAAACCGGTCCCTTTTGGAGCATCATCCATTCTCGTCCCGGGAATTCACCCATTGCCACCTTAACCAATTCAATCCTTGATGGATTAGTCCTGTCAAAGAGAATTGAGGAAGAGGATAAACACATACATAGAGCCATTATTAATTCAATTCTTCATAGTGGCCCTCAAGGACTGATAGAGATAGCGAAGTACATTCAACAAGATGAAAATGAAAATGTATTTTTCCTCATTGACCAATTCGAAGAACTTTTTCGATATGCCGATAGTGGAAATGAAGATTTGGTTAATGAAGCAACAACTTATGTCAACCTTGTTCTAGCCGCTATACAGCAGAAAGAAGTACCTATTTATGTTGCGCTGAGTATGCGATCCGATTTCGTTGGAGACTGTGCGTCCTATACCGGGCTTAGCGAAATGATCAACGCTAGTAATTACTTGGTTCCTCAAATGACTCGCGAGCAAAAGAGGATGGCAATAGAAGGACCGGTAACTGTAAGCGGAGGAAAAATTGCACCACGACTTTTGAAGCGATTACTGAATGATATTGGCGATGATCAGGATCAGTTGCCAATACTTCAACATGCCATGATGCGCACTTGGGAATATTGGGTGACTAATCATGATCCTGGAGAGCCTCTTGATATGAGGCATTATAATGCTGTTGGCAAGATCAGTCAGGCCCTTTCCTTGCATGCTAATGAAGCGTTTGAAGAACTCAATACAAGGCAGAAGGAAATTGCAGAAACATTATTTAAAGCACTGACCGAAAAAGGTCAAGACCAAGGAATGCGCAGGCCGGTGAGGGTAGGTTTGGTTTCTGAACTTTCCGATGCACCCGAAGGGGAAGTTATTGATGTTATTGACAAATTTAGAAGGCCTGGCCGGTCGTTTCTCATGCCTGGATTCAGTGTCGTCTTAAATGCTGAAACAGTAATAGAGCTTTCGCACGAGAGCTTAATGCGAATTTGGACAAGACTTGCCGTTTGGGTTGGAGAGGAGTCGGAGTCTGCCCTGATGTACAAACGTGTTTCTGATGCGGCTGCTATGTATCAAATCGGCCGAACAAGCTTATGGCGTCCACCCGACTTACAACTCGCACTCAATTGGCAAAAGAAGCAACGACCAACCCGGATTTGGGCACAACGATATGATGTTGCTTTTGAGCGCGCTATTGTATTTCTTGACACAAGTAGGATCACCTATGAAGCTGAGTTAAAGAATCAGGAGATGATGCAGCGGAGGATGCTCCGCAGAGCACGAGTTACCAATATTGTGCTTGCCGTTTTTCTTTTGTTTGCTATCGCCCTCTTCTTCTATGGGTTGATCAATAAAATAGAAGCGGATAAAAGGTTAGTGGAGGCAAACACTCAAAAAGAAAAGGCGTCATCGGCAGGTCGTTTGGCGGAGCTTCAGCGAGTTATTGCAGAGAAAAGGACGGAAGAAATAATAACAAAGCAGATTGAAATTGAGCAACAAAGAGACCAATTAGAGGCGATCAACCAACAATTGAAAGCAAAATTTGATGAGGCTGATAGTTTGCGAGCTATCGCTGAAGTGAATTTAAATGAAGCAAAAGTCCAACGTGATAGTGCCCGGCTTGAGCGAGACAAGGCTACGCGCGAATACGCACGTGCAGAGAAAAACTTCAATGTGTCAAATGCCCGTTTGATGTTGTCAATTGCGCAATCATTAGAAGCTAAATCAGAAGGTATTGACGACAAAGATTTAGCAGGCAACACAGCCATGCAAGGCTATTTATTCCATACTAAGTTTGGTGGAAAAAAATATGATCCCTATGTTTTCCGGGGACTGTATTATGCCCTGACTAAACTTTCCGGCACCAACTATAATTCTATTAAAATGCCGCGCAATTTTAAGAGTAAAATGTTCGCTCTTGTAGTTTCGCAAAAAACATCAACCTTCTATACAAGTGGAAATGATGGGAGGATTTTTATGGGGGATTTCATAACTCAAAAAACAGGCAAAGTCATTCATGAAAAGAACTTTCCTAATCGCGTATTGGCGTTGAGTAAGGACGAGAAATACCTGGTGAATGGAAGTGATTCAACGTACATGGAAATCTTCAACCTTGCTAATCCAGAAAAGAAACCTGTGGTAGTAAATGGTCACTCTGGATTTGTGACGGATATAAAATTTATGCCCGACAACTCAGGTTTTATCTCTTCTTCCAGAGACAGAACACTTCGGTTAACAAACCAAATCACAGGAGAAAGCAAAAAAATAGTGTCCCTGCCGTTTGATATTAAATCTATCGATATCAGCTCCAACGGAAAGCTTTTAGCAGCAGCATCTACCTCTGGTAAGTTGATCATTGTTGACCTCAAGGATTTTTCTTTTAAGGAAATTAAAGACGAGTCTCCGAATAGGATTCTATCGGTTGCGTTTCATCCGTCCAGACCTATCGTAGCCTACGGACTCGAGGTTGTTGGTGAAAAACCAAAAGGAACAGTGAAGATATTTAACATCAACACGCAAAAAGTGGAGAAAGAATTAGGGGGTCATAAGGCAGGCATATCAGATCTAGAATTCAGCCCTGATGGATTACTGCTCGCCAGTGCTGGTCTTGATCGTAAACTGCAAATGTGGGTGGTGGACCATGTAGAAGACTTACCAATTGTTATGGACAACAACAACGGATACGTTTGGAAACTTTCCTTTTCAAAAGGGTCTGATTATTTAATTGCATCGTTCAATGATGGAGAAGTAAGGGTATGGCCTACGGACCCCAAAATGTTAGCCGATCAAGTATGTCCGAAGCTTAGCAGAAACATGACCCCGGAGGAATGGGAGATATACGTGGGCAATAGCGTGGGCTATGAATCTACGTGCAAAAGTTTATTAATAAAAAGTTTCTGATGCGGCACCTGGCAATGATTTTTATTTTATTGCTTGGTGTTTCACGAAGTAATCTCAAGGCTCAAAATAACGAGTGCGAGCAGACTCTTAGTTTCGCTTCGGCTGAGTTTGAGGCAGGAAGATTTTATGGATTACCCGGCATTCTGAAATCCTGCCTGGAAAAAGGGTTCTCTAAAGAGCAAAAGATAAGAGCCTACTTGTTACTAACACAGAGCTACTTGATCCTGGATGATCCAGCGGCAGCTGAAAACAGTTACCTGGAGTTACTAAAAGCCGATCCGGAGTATTTGGCAACCCCCCTTCATGATCCGATTGATGTGTACTACCTAAGTAAAAAATTTACATCTACAGCTATTTTCACGCCCCATTTTCACGCTGGAGCAAATACATCTTGGCCCAGAACAATACACAGTCTAAGCACAACGAGCGCAATTGATCAGCTCTCAAAAGACAAGATCAACAAAATCGGATTTCAAGCTGGCGCGGATGTGGACTGGAATATTGATGAACGATGGAGCCTTAGCCTTGGCGCAGGATACTCAAGAAAATCTTTTAAGTCAGACCTCAATGATAATAACCAAGGCTATCGAAGCACATTCACGGAAACGCAGGATTGGATTGATATACCCTTGCTGTTAAAATATTCTTTGGACTCTGGTAAATTTAGGCCTTTTGTTTATGCAGGGCTTTCTGCTAACCTGTTAGTCGGTGCAAAGTTGTCGCCTGAAGGCACAGATTATAATATGGATCCTAAACTAACAAATCAGCAAGCTTCAAAGGCCCCTGATCAGTCCATTTCTTCTATGAGGAATTTCTTTAACAGTTCATTAGTGTTGGGTGGTGGCTATAAATATAAAGTTGGTAAAAACTTTTTTTACTTTGATTTGCGCTACATGGCAGGACTTACAAACATTGCCAAGAATGGCGGGTTCAATCCGCTACTAGTTCAGTTTCAATATCAATCGGATTATTTCAGGCTAGATAACCTTTCAATTTCTTTAGGTTATGTGAAGCCTTTGTATAATCCCAGAAAAAAGAAAAAAGCAGTGGCAGGTTTATTGAAAAAATTAGGAATTAAAAAAAGCAAGAAATGATTCGGTGGCTTTACATTATTTTTTTTGCTTTTCTGTTTGCCTGCGACACTGCTTCTAATGTTCAATCTCCAACTAAAAATTATTTTATAAAATATTTTGGCAGAGACGGAGACCAAACTGCAGTCGACTTGATAGTGAGCAACGATGGTACATTTTATGTTTTGGGGAATTCAAGGATAACGCCAGATTCAATTCAGAATGTTTATTTGGCGCATGCCAATGCTCAAGGTGAAGTGATTAAACAAATCACTTATGGTTCAGTAGAGATGAATGCTAGGGATTTTGTGTTGACCTCTGACGGAAAGATAGCAGTAGTAGCTAATAAAGGAGTAACCTCTTCTAACGTTGACATTCTCCTCAGTAGATTTACTTTGGACCTAGTCCCTATTGATAGTATAGTACTTTATGCCGGGGCATCAAATAGCTTTAGTGAATATGCCAATTCATTGACTGAGCTTAACAATAGGGATTTCATTGTAGAAGGATATCAAACAGGAAATCTGCATCCATTTGAAGAAATGCACATTAAGATTTACAATCAAGGTACTTTAGTAAAGGCGGGTCCAGAATGGCAACAATTAAACGGCTCAGGCACAGATAACAGAGGGGTAAAAACATTTCAACATAACTCGAGTTCCTATTATACATTTGGTACAACAAATGCTACCTACCAAAGCGCTAATAAGAAGTTTTGGGCCTACCCATTACCCAGTAATGGAAGTGGCACCGGCAATAGCGATTACTCTATGTTTGAAAAAGCTGGTGCAGGAGCGGAAAATAATTTGACTGATGTAGTGAAAGTATCCGCTGGGGGGTATTTATTGGTGGGTATATCCACTTCAACTACCTATAGATTAAAAGCATCAGTTACAAATAGTAGCGATACAGCAATTGTTTTTTCACCAGCTGGTATCTTTCAGGACTTGTTGCTTCAAGATTTAGGGTCGGATAACGGTAGAGGTTTAGCACCTCCTCCATTTGCAACAGCCTATTCTTCAATCAATAACTACAATTTCGTTTTGGCCAACACTTATAATACACAGGGAACAAGCAATATCCTATTAATGAAAATTTATAATGATCTTTCAACAGTCTGGGAGGACAGTATTGTGCAATTCGGTGGTGATGGAGACGATACGGCAGCGGCTGTAGCAGAATTGCCTGATGGGCACATTGTGGTTTTGGGAACGATGCAATTAGGGAACCCACCAATTCAATTTAAAATCGCCCTGATGAAGCTTAATTCAAGTGGCAAATTGGCTGATTAAGGGCTTAATTAAGCAAAATGGTTACTTTTGATGGTTAGTTGTATTTAGTCAATAGGTTGATTTTACTTATTCGTGTCTATGTCTTGGATTGAGTCAAACGCTAAAAAAGCGTACCGATCGATTGTTTTTAAATGTTTAATAAAACTAAGGCGTTCGGTTTGAAAAAATATCAAAAACTTATCCTATTTCTTTTCCTTCTGGGGGCTGCTTTTTTTGGCTCACAGGATAGTTATGCGCAGGCAACCTATACCTCAGCCGCAAGTGGCATTTGGACCGCTCCTGCAACATGGTCGATCGGAGGCACAGCCGATGGCGATGGCGATGGTATCCCTGATGCCGACGACATCGTTATTGTTAACTCACCACACATTGTTGACGTAAGTGATGGTAACACAGCATCTTCAACACATGCGTGTCAATCGCTAACCATTAACAACGGAGGCACTGTTCGGACAAACTCCGGCACCTTTGTTCGAACATTGAACGTGACCAGTTCAGTAACAATTGCTGCTGGGGGTACACTCAAAGTAAACGATGTTGCTACCACGGCAACTCATTTCTTAAATATTGGAGGGAATTTCACAAATAATGGAGGCACATTTACGCCTGTCGTTAACAGTACTTCCGTACTAGTTACATTTAATGGATCCCTGCCTCAGGTAATTAATGGCGCAGTTGCTACCCAAACATTTAATGATGTAGTAGTTAATAAATCAGGAGGAACCCTGACTGTAGGAGGAGCCACTACATCATTGAATGTTGCCAACTTTACTGAGACACTTGGTAATTTTACCGGACCTACAAATTTTTCTGCAACAGGCACCGTTACGCTCACAGCCGGCACTTACACTGCGGGAACGAACACGAACATTGCTGGAAATTTTACTCACAATGGAGGTGTATTTACTGCTGGAGCGGGAACTGTAACCTTGAATGGTGCTGTAGCCCAGACAATCGGAGGAAGCTCATCTACCTCCTTTAATAATCTTACTATTAATGCGAACACGGCATTTTTAGGTATTGCAACAACAACTAATGGCACCTTAACAGTTGCCTCTCCTGGCACTCTGAATCTCAGTACTTTTGGTCTGACCAGCAATGGGCTGTTAAGTATAACTGGAACTTCAATTTCAGGTACAGGCACGTTAACATTAGCCGGTAATGCCCAATCAAATACAAGTGCAGCAACAGCAACGATTAGCGCACCTGTTGCAATGGCAACATCACAAACATTTACAGTACCAAATGGTTCAGCAACTCCTGATTTAACAATTTCATCGGTCATTAGTGGCGCGAGTGCATTTATAAAATCGGGTACCGGTTCACTTTTGCTTTCTGGATCAAATACTTTTACAGGTGGAGTAACCATCAATGCAGGAACTTTACAAGTTGGCAATGTGGGTGCTTTAAATTCAGGCACCCCCAGTGCTATCACATTCGGACCATTAAGCACTGGAGTACTTCAGTTGAATGGATTTGATGTTACTGTTTCAGGTCTAATCACAGATCCAGCTGTTGGCACACCAATTATAGAAGATGGAGTTGCCGGCACCCACACATTGACCCTTAATTCAGGCTTTAATTACGCTTATCCAGGTGTTCTACAAAACGGAGCAGCGGGCACATTGTCATTAACGAAGACGGGAGGAGGTTCATTGGCGTTGAGCGGAAATAATACTTACGGCGGACTAACGACTCTATCAGCGGGTACTCTGAATATTAATAGTTCCACAGCGCTTGGAACAGGAACCTTCACCATTGCTGGTGGAACGATTGACAATACCAGTGCTGCACCGATTACATTGACAAACAATAATGTTCAGAACTGGAGTTCAGATTTTACTTTCATAGGCACTCAAAGCTTAAACTTAGGTGCGGGTGCCGTTACCCTCAGTGCAGCCCGTCAGGTCACAGTCAGCGGCAATACTCTTACTGTTGGCGGAGTTATTGGTGGCGGACCAGCAGGCTTAACAAAGACTGGTGGAGGAATTTTGTTGCTTTCTGGATCAAATACTTTTACAGGTGGAGTAACCATCAATGCTGGAACTTTACAAGTTGGCAATGCAGGTGCCTTAAATTCAGGCAGCCCCAATGCCGTCACATTTGGATCGGGAAGTACAGGTAAACTTCAGTTGAACGGTTTTAATGTTACTGTTTCAGGTCTGAATACAAATGCAACAGTCGGCTCACCA
>Ga0307509_10004900_pt1 | contig 18966 bp, 17 predicted proteins | sample 10_EM_MG_FD_202245 | JGI IMG/M metagenome (GOLD analysis project Ga0307509, IMG submission 202245) | Populus trichocarpa ectomycorrhiza microbial communities from riparian zone in the Pacific Northwest, United States - 10_EM | ecosystem: Host-associated > Plants > Roots > Unclassified | place...
CGCCTGGCTCGCGGCGGGCAACACGAAGGCGAGCGCGGCAGCAGCGGCGAGCACGGCGCGGCGGGTGGTGGTGGCGGTCATGGTCGGATCTCCTGAGTGAAATGTGATGAGCGTGATGAGCGTGATGTGTGATCGCACGGCGGCGGCTACTTCGCCGCGCCGGTGGCCTGGTAAACCTGGTTCAACAGTGGCGCGCCGATGCGCGATTCCATTTCCTTGTGGACCGGCCACAAGGTCTTGCGCCAGACGTCGCGTTCGGCCGGCGTGAGGTCCTGCACCTGGATCTTGCCCGAGGCCTTGAGCTCGGCGAGCGCGTCCTTGTTTTCCTGCGCGACGAGCTGCGCCTCGTACTCGGTGCTTTGCTTGACCGCGGTGTTCAACACCGCTTGCAGGTCGGGCGCCAGGCCGTCCCAGAACTTCTTGTTGACGATCAGCGCGTAGCCGGTGTGGGTGTGATTGGTCAGCGTGAGGTGCTTTTGCACCTCGTAGTATTTTTGCGTCGTGTAGCTGGACAGGATGTTCTCGGTGCCGTCGACCACGCCCGACTGCATCGCCTGGTAGACCTCGGAGAACGGCATCGTCTGCGGCAGCGCGCCCATCGTGCGCAATGACGCTTCGAGCACCTTGCTGGACGGAATGCGCATCTTCAGACCCTTGAGGTCTTCAGGCTTGTGCAGCGGCTTGTTGGCCGAAAACACGTGGAAACCGCCGCTCCAGAATGCCAGGCCCTTGATGCTCTTGTTCTCGAGGCTCGCCATCAGCTCCTGGCCGATCTTGCCGCTGGTGACCTGGACAAACTGCTCTTCGGTCTGAAAGATGTAGGGCAGGTCGAAGATCTCGAACTGCCGGGCACCGAGCGGGCCGAACTTGGACAGCGACGGCGCCAGCATCTGCACGGCGCCGAGCTGCAGCGCTTCCAATTCTTCCTTGTCCTTGTAGAGCTGGCTGTTCGGGTAAACCTCGACCTTGATGCGGCCCTTGCTCGCCTCTTCGGCGATCTGCTTGAAGCGCAGCGCCGCCTTGCCCTTGGGCGTCTCGGCGGTGACGACATGGCTGAACTTGATGATGATCGGGGCCTGCGCGGCGGCGATCGATGCGACCGTCGCCAGCACGGCGCACACACCGGCGGCGAGCACCGCCCGGCGATGGTGGGATGTCGACAAGGTTTGTCTCCTGTCTGTTCTTGAATTGGTTCTGCGCCGGATTCTCGGTGTGCTGTTCGCGGCACGGAATTGTGGAGTTCCACATTTATCGGCCGATGGGCTCATCGCACGCGGGGCCATCACGTCGCTAGACTGCGCGCATGCCCGAGCCGACCACCGTCGTGACCCCGCCGCCGCGGCCGGCGCTGGCCTTGCCGCCGCGCCCGGCGCTGCGGCGCGGCCTGTGGGCGCTGCCGCTGCTGCTGTCGCTGGCCTTCGTCGCCACCGTGCTGACCTGGTTGCACAGCAGCGAGCAGGCCGAGCGCGACGAGCAGCGCGCCGAGCTGATCACCGACGCGCTCACGCTGCAGGAGCAGGTCAGCACGCGCATCGAGCACGAGTCCGCGCTGCTGGCCGAGTTCGCGCTCAAGCTGGATCAGCGCGCGGTCACGCCCGAGACCTTTGCCGCCGCGCCCGAGGTGCAGCAGGGCCTGCACCGCTTCTGGGTCGGCCTGACCTGGCTCGACGCCAGCAACCGCATCCGCGCGCACCTGCCTGAACTCGCGCCGCGGCCCGACCTGCCGAGCCTGTCGGGCCGCGGCCTGTCGGCGCACCTGCTGGCGCCGCTCGCGTCGGGCGGTGCCTTGATCGCGCGCTACTCGCCCACCGACATGCTGCGCCAGAACGTGCCGTGGTGGCTGGCGCGCAAGTACGACGTGCAGCTCGTCGACAACTTCGGCGACGTCATCGCCTCGACCACCGACGGCCGCGACCTGAGTGGGCGCGAGTCGCACCGCATCAGCCTGGAGCCGACGCTGAACGACGGCTACCTCGAGCTGATCGCGCGCGACAGCATCCGCCCCTGGTACCGCGGCTTGCCCGTGGCGATGGTCGCCGGCTTCGTGATCCTGATCGCCGCGATCACCTGGATGCTGCGCCGCCAGGTGATGGACGTGTCGCGCGCCGAAGCCGCCTGGCGCACCGAGGCCGCGTGGCGCAACGCAATGGAAGACTCGCTCACCGTCGGCCTGCGCGCGCGCGACCTCGACGGCCGGCTCGTCTATGTGAACCGCGCGTTCGCCGACATGGTCGGCTTCGCGCCCGAAGAGCTGCACGGCCTGCTGCCGCCGATGCCGTACTGGCCGCCCGATTCGACCGAGGCCGCGATGCAGCGCCATCACCGCAACATGGCCGGCGAGGCACCGCGCGAAGGCTACGAAACCCACTGGCGCCGCCGCGACGGCCGCCCGCTCAATGTGATGATCTTCGAGACCCCGCTGGTCGATGCGCGCGGCGCGCAGATCGGCTGGATGGGCTCGGTGCTCGACATCACCAGCGCCAAGCGCCTCGAGGAGCGCGAGCGCCGCCACACCGAGACGATGGCGCACCACGCGCGCCTGACGATGCTGGGCGAGATCGCGTCGACGCTCGCACATGAGCTGAACCAGCCGCTGACCGCGATCTCGAGCTACAACGCCGGCGTGCTGAACTCGCTGCAGCGCGCCGACGCGGCCACGCCCGCCGACCCGACCGTGCTGCGCGCCTTGCAGCGCCTGGGCGAGCAGGCCGCGCATGCCGGGCGCATCGTGCAGCGCATCCGCGAGTTCCTGACGCGGCGCGAGCCGCAGCTCGAGACCTGCTCGCTCAATCACATCGTCGACGGCGCGGCCGCGCTGCTCAAGCGCGAGCTCGACCGGCGCCAGGTGCATCTGACGCTCGCGCCCGACCCGGCACTGCCGAACGTCGTCGCCGATGCGGTACTGATCGAGCAGGTCGTGATCAACCTGCTGCGCAACGCGAGCGATGCACTCGCCGAACGCGGCGGCGTCGAGCGGCGCATCGAAGCGCGCACCCGGACCACGCCCGACCAGCGCTTCGTGCGCATCGACGTGCGCGACAACGGCCCCGGCCTGCAGGGCCGGCGCATCGAGACGCTGTGCGCGCCGTTCTACTCGACCAAGGCCGAGGGCATGGGCATGGGGCTGGCGATCTGCCGCTCGATCCTCGAAGCCCACCAGGGCGCGCTCGATGCCGTGGAGTCGCCCGGCGGCGGCGCGTGGTTCTCGATGACCTTGCCGGTGGACCTGCAGGTGGTCGCACCTTCGTTGGAGGAAGCGGCGTGAGCAAGCCAGCGGGCATCGTCTACCTGCTCGACGACGAGGCCGCGGTGCTGGACGCGCTCGGCTTCCTGCTGACCTCGCGCGGGCTCGACGTGCGCGCCTACGCGAGCGGCCACCAACTGCTCGCCGCGGTCGACGCCACGCCGCGGCCGCTGGCCGGCGTGTTCCTGCTCGATGTGCGCATGGAGAGCATGTCGGGCCTGCGCGTGTTCGAGGAGCTGAGCGCGCGGCGGCTGCGCAACCCGGTGCTGTTCTTGAGTGGCCACGGCGACATCCCGATGGCGGTGGAGGCGCTGAAGAACGGCGCCTTCGATTTCCTCGAGAAGCCGTACAGCGACAACGCGCTCGCCGACCGCGTCGAGCAGGCGCTCGCGGTCGACACCGCGATGCACCAGACCGACGCCCGCAGCGAAGAGCGCGCCGCACGGCTGGCGAGCCTGACCGAGCGCGAACACGAGGTCATGCAGCGCGTCGCCGCCGGCAAGCTCAACAAGGTCATCGCCGACGAGTTGCACGTGTCGGTGCGCACGGTCGAGGTCCACCGGGCGCGCGTCTACGCCAAGCTCGGCGTGCGCTCGGCGGCCGAGGTCGCGACCTTGCTCGCGGCCTGATGGATGATGAATGAACGCGCCGCCCGCCCCGGCGAGCGTGGGCGGGCGCCTACAGTCGCACAGGCGCTTTGCTGACTGCATCTGCAACACGCGTCGCGGATGCTTCAAGGTGATTCAACGAACACAGGAGACGACCATGCGCCGCCCCATCCTTGCACTGCTGCTGGCCTGCGGGGCACTCAGCACCGCCTCGGCCCAGGTGAGCGTCGGCATCGGCGTGAACCTGCCGGGCGTGAGCATCGGGGTCAATGTCCCGGCGTATCCGCAGCTCGTGCGGGTGCCGGGCTACCCGGTCTATTACGCACCGGGGATGAACACGAACTTCTTTTTCTACGACGGCATGTACTGGGTCTACCAGTCGGACAACTGGTATGCGAGCTCCTGGTACAACGGCCCGTGGTCGCCGGTCGGGCCCGAGTACGTGCCGGTGTACGTGCTGCGCGTGCCGGTGAGCTACTACCGCGCACCGCCGGTCTACTTCCGCGGCTGGCGGCGCGATGCGCCGCCGCGTTGGGGCGATCACTGGGGCCCAGGCTGGTCGCAGCAGCACCGCGGATGGGACCACTGGAACCGCGGCGCGGTGCCGCCGCCTGCGCCGCTGCCGGCGTACCAGCGGCAGTACAACGGCAACCGCTATCCGCCGGTCGAGCAGCAGCGCGCGCTGCAGGGTCAGAACTACCGCTACCAGCCGCGTGACGCGGTCGTGAGGCAGCACTTCCAGCCGGCCGCACCGCGCGCTGAAGTGCCGCCGCCGCCGTCACGCGGGGGGCCGATGGCGCCGGCCGAGCGCGCGCCGCAGGGGCGCCCGGCACCGCCGCAGGCAGTGCCGCATCAACAGCCTCAAGCGCAACCGGCACCGATGCGGCCCGAGCCTCCCGCGGCTCGCGCACCGAACGAGCGCGAGCGGGGACCGGCGCAAGCGCCGCAGCAGGAACGCCGAGGACAAGGACAGGCTCAAGAGAGGGAGCACGGCCGTGGCGAGGGGCGCGGCCCGGACAAGCGCGAATGACCTGGGCCGGTCGCGCGCGAAGCAGCGCGGAGCGCTACTCGCCGTAGCTCGCCAGCACGGCCTGGATGGCGGCGTCGTTGAGGTTCGCCTGCGTCACCGTCGCCACGTCGACGAACACGCGCGGCGGCGGGGTCCGGCCCTGCTTCGCCGCGACCAGGGTCTCGACCGCCAGATAGCCCATTCGATAAGGATCTTGCAGCACCGCCGCATGGAGCACGCCGCGCTTCAACGCCGGCAGGAACTCGGGGCGCCAGTCGAACGCGACGAGGCGCGGGCGCGCGCCGGCGGGCATCGCTTCGACGACCCGCAACGCGCCGTACGCAGTCGTCTCGTTCGGCGCGAACACCGCATCGAGGCGGCCCTGGTGTGCCGTCAAGGCCTTCGCGATCAGCTCCTCTGACTCGCGGAAGCGGTAGCCGACGTAGGTGTCGACGACGACCTCCCAGCCCTGCTCGCGCGCCACGCTCAGGAAGCCGTTTTCGCGCTCGGTGGTGGAGCTGATGTTCGCGGCCAGTCGCAACACCGCGACCTTCGCGCCCTTGTGCAGCACCGGCACGAGACTCAGTGCCGCCTTTCGGCCCGCGCCGAGGTTGTCGGTGGCGACGGTGGCGATCGCGTTGTAGTCGGCGCTGCCCCGGTCGACCAGCACCATCGGCATCGCGACCGAGACCGGCGTCGCCACGCCGGTCAGCGGTTCGGGCGCCAGCACGATGCCGGCGACCCCGCGCTGCACCATGTAGTCGATCATGCGCAGCTGGACGTTGTCCTGCGCGCCGAGTGCCGCCCCATCGGCCGGGCTGCGCATCACGAGATCGACGTGCAGATCCTGGCCCGCACGCTTGATGCCCTTGGACATCGCCTGCCAGAAAACCTGCACGGTCCCGGCCAGGATGACGCCGACCTCGGTTGCGGTCGCGGTCGGCAATGCCGCGGCGAGCGCAGCGAACAGAACGATGGACACGGTGGCTTTGCGCATGGGATATCTCGGGCTGTCCTGTCGTCCGAATATGTTGCGCTATGCTGAAGCGCGCAATCGGGATCGACGTCCGGGGGCGGAAACCATGATGACCCCCAAAGGGCAGTGAATTGGACTCTCAGTCTCCGCGCAACGGCTGGTTGGCGCCGATTCCCGCGGCGCTCCGCGGCGGGATCGCGCGGGCACTGCTGGTGCGCGTGCTGTTGTTCAGCACCACCGTGACGCTGGTCCTGACCGTCCTGCAGCTGGGCCTGAGCTACCGCAGCGAGATGTCGCGCCTCGAGGGCCGCCTCGCCGAGATCAACCAGGCCAATGCGAGCAGCCTGAGCAAGAGCCTGTGGGCGCTCGATGTCAGGCAGCTGCAGGACCAGCTCGACGGCATCCTGCGGCTGCCGACGATTCGCGCGGTTGAAGTACGCGAGACCATTGCGTCCACCCGCCCGTTGACGGTTGCCCGCGGCGTGCGGCAGGCCGCGCGCAGCATCGTGACCGAGACGCCCTTGTCGTGCTGCGGCGACAAGCCGGAGCAGATCGGCGTGCTGCGGGTCGAGGCGACCGTGACGGACGTTTATCAGAGCCTCTTGTCGCAGGCCTTCGTGATCTTGCTGAGCAACGCGGCCAAGACCTTTCTGGTGGCCCTGTTCATCCTGTGGGTCGTGCACCGGCTCGCCACCCGGCATCTGCTGGACATGGCCGCGGCGATCGGCGGTGTCACCCCCGAGGCCGACGACCCGCCGCTGCGGCTGCGTCGCCGGCGCAGCGCCGGCGACGAGCTCGACCAATTGGTGAACGCGCTGAATGCGATGCGCACGCGGCTGCGGCAGCACGCCGCGGAACTCGCCACGGCCAACACCTGCATGGCCGCCATCCTCGACAACATCCCGGACTTCGCGTGGGTGAAAGACGTCGACGGCCGCTACGTCGCGGTCAACCGCGCGCTCGCCGCCGCGATGGGGTTTGCGGCCCCGGGCGAGATGATCGGCAAGACCGACCTCGAGACCCAGCCGCCCGACCTGGCCGAGACCTACCGCGTCAACGACGCCGACGTGATGGCGTCCCACGAAGGCAAGCGGGTCGAGGAGCTGTACCGCAGCGTCGACGGCGTTCTGACCTGGGTCGAGACGATCAAGACCGCGCTCCGCGACAGCAGCGGCCACGTCACCGGCACGGTCGGCATCGCGCGCGACATCAGCGAGCGCAAGCATGCCGAAGCGGAACGCGAGGCGCGCTCGACCGCCGAGGCCGCGAGCCAGGCCAAGAGCGAGTTCCTGGCCAACATGAGCCACGAGATCCGCACGCCGATGAACGCCATTCTCGGCATGTCGCACCTGGCGCTGCAGAGCGAGCTCAGCCCGCTGCAGCGCCGCTACGTCGGTGCCGTCCACGCGTCGGCCGAATCCTTGCTGGGCATCGTCAACGACATCCTCGATTTCTCGAAGATCGAAGCCGGCAAGCTCGAGCTCGAGAGCATCGCGTTCGACCCGCGCGAGGTGACGAACCAGCTCGCCAGCGTGATCGGCATCAAGGCCGAAGAGCGGGGCTTGACGCTGCGGTTCGCGCTGCCGCCGCGCCTGCCCGCTGCGTTGCTCGGCGACCCTTCGCGCCTGAGCCAGGTGCTGCTCAACCTGGGCAGCAACGCGGTCAAGTTCACCGAACGCGGCGAGGTCGTTGTCGCCATCGAGCTGATCGAACAAGACGACACCTCGGTGCGACTGCGCTTCGAGGTGCGGGACACCGGCATCGGCGTGAGCCCGGACGAGCAGCGCCGCCTGTTCCAGCCGTTCTCGCAGGCCGATGCCTCGACCAGCCGCCGCTACGGCGGCTCCGGCCTGGGGCTGGCGATCAGCCGCCAGCTGGTCGACCTGATGGGCGGCGAGCTCGGCGTGGACAGCGCGCCGGGCCGCGGCAGCCGCTTTCACTTCAGCCTGCGCTTCGGCCTGCCACCGCTGCCCGTCGCCGTGACGCCCACGCTGCAGCACGAGGGCCTGCGCGGGGCGGAGATCCTATTGGTCGAGGACAACCTGTTCAACCAGGAGGTCGCGCTCGGGCTGCTGCGCCACGCCGGCGTGGTGGTCAGTGTCGCCTGCAACGGCCAGGAGGCGCTGGACATGCTGGGCCGGCAGCGTTTCGACGGCGTGCTGATGGATTGCCAGATGCCGTTGATGGACGGCTATGCCGCGACCCGCGCGCTGCGCCGGCAACCGCAGCTGCAAGGCCTGCCGGTCATCGCGATGACGGCCAACGCGATGGTCGGCGATCGCGACAAGGCGATCGCAGCGGGCATGAACGACTACATCACGAAGCCGATCAAGGTCCACGAGATGTTCGCCACGCTCGCCCGCTGGGTGCACCCGGCTGCGCCCGGCGCACCGGACGCGCTGCCGGCGTCGATGCCGGCGTCGGACACGCGGGGATGAAGTCCTGCGCTCGACGACGACGCGTGCGGCGCGTCGCCGACACGCCGTTTACTCGATCGCCTTGACCATGTCCTCGACGACCTTCTTCGCGTCGCCGAACACCATCATGGTCTTGTCCATGTAGAAGAGTTCGTTGTCCAGCCCGGCGTAGCCGGCGGCCATCGAGCGCTTGTTGACGATGATGGTCTTGGCCTTGTAGGCCTCGATGATCGGCATGCCGTAGATCGCGCTGCCCTTGGTGTGCGCGGCCGGATTCACGACGTCGTTCGCGCCGAGGATGATCGCGACGTCGGCCTGGCCGAGCTCGCCGTTGATGTCTTCCATCTCGAAGACCTGGTCGTAGGGCACCTCGGCCTCGGCCAGCAGCACGTTCATGTGGCCGGGCATGCGGCCCGCAACCGGGTGGATCGCGTACTTGACGTTGACGCCCTTCTCGGTGAGCTTGGCCGCGAGCTCCTTCACCGCGTGCTGCGCGCGCGCGACCGCGAGGCCGTAGCCCGGCACGATCACGACGGTCTCGGCATTGCCGAGCACGAAGGCCGCGTCGTCGGCGCTCCCGCTCTTGACCGGCCGCGCCTCGGCCTTCGCGCCGCCCGCCGCCGCGGCCTCGCCGCCGAAGCCGCCGAGGATCACGTTGAAGAACGAGCGGTTCATCGCCTTGCACATGATGTACGAGAGGATCGCGCCCGACGAGCCCACCAGCGAGCCAGCGATGATCAGCATCGCGTTGTTCAGCGAGAAGCCGATGCCGGCCGCGGCCCAGCCCGAGTAGCTGTTGAGCATCGACACGACCACCGGCATGTCGGCGCCGCCGATCGGGATGATGATGGTCACGCCGAGCACGAAGGCGATCGCCAGCAGCACGATGAAGTCGGTCCAGCTCTGGCTGGCGATGAAGCCGTAGATGAAGAAGATCAGCGCCAGGCCGAGCACCAGGTTGACGAGGTGCTGGCCCTTGAACTGCACCGGCGCACCCTGGAACAGCCGGAACTTGTAGGTGCCCGACAGCTTGCCGAACGCGATCACCGAGCCGCTGAACGTGATCGCGCCGATGGCCGCACCGAGCGCGAGCTCGAGCCGGTTGCCGCCCGGGATGGGCTCGCCCTTGGCGACGATCGCGAAGGCATGCGGCTCGGCGACCGCGGCGACCGCGATGAACACCGCCGCCAGGCCGATCATGCTGTGGAAGAACGCCACCAGCTCGGGCATCTTGGTCATTTCGACGGTCTTGGCGCGATACGCGCCATAGCCGCCACCGATCACCAGGCCGAGCAGCACCCAGCCCAGGCCGAGCGCGTTGCCGCCCGCCAGCTTGACGATCAGCGCACCGGTCGTGACTGCCGCGATCGCCATGCCGACCATGCCGAACAGGTTGCCGCGGATCGACGAAGTCGGGTGGCTCAGGCCCTTGAGCGCCTGGATGAAGCAGACGCTCGCGATCAGATACAACAGCGTGACGAGGTTGAGGCTCACTTGCCTTCCTCCTTCACGGCCGCGGTCTTCTTATCCTTCTTTCGGAACATCTCGAGCATGCGCCGGGTGACCAGGAAGCCGCCGAAGATGTTGACCGCCGCGAGTGCGACCGCGAGCACGCCGAAGGTCTTGCCGACGCCGCCTTCGGTCAGCGCGGCAGCGAGCATCGCACCGACGATCACGACCGCCGAGAGCGCGTTCGTCACCGCCATCAGCGGCGTGTGCAGCGCGGGGGTCACGGTCCAGACGACGTGGTAGCCGACGTAGATCGCGAGCACGAAGATGATCAGGTTGGTGATCGTGTGGGAGACGATTTCGTGTTCCATGATGCTTATTTCCTCTTCACTTCACCGGCTTGGGTCATCAGGCACGCGGCCACGATGTCGTCGTCCATCGGCACCACGAAGGCGCCGTCCTTGGGCAAGACGAGCTTCAGGAAGTCGAGCACGTTGCGCGCATAGAGCGCGCTCGCGTCGGCCGCCACGAGGGCCGGCAGGTTGGTCTCGCCGACGATGGTCACGCCGTGCCGAACCACCGTCTTGTCGGCCTCGCTCAGCGGGCAGTTGCCGCCAGTGAGCCCGCCCGCCAGATCCGGCCCCTTGCCGGCTGCAATGTCGACGATCACCGAGCCGGGCTTCATGGCCTTGACCATGTCCTCGGTGATCAGCGTCGGCGCGGCACGGCCTGGGATCAGCGCAGTGCTGATGACGATGTCGGCCAATGCGACGCGCTTCGCGACCTCGACCTGCTGACGCGCGAGCCAGCTCGGCGGCATCGGCTTGGCATAGCCACCAACGCCTTCGGCGGCGGCCTTCTCCTCAGCAGTGTCGTACGAGACCTCGATGAACTTGCCGCCCAGCGATTCGATCTGCTCCTTCACGCTCGGGCGCACATCGCTCGCCTCGATCACCGCGCCGAGGCGCTTCGCGGTCGCGATCGCCTGCAGGCCGGCGACGCCGACACCGAGGATCACGACGCGCGCGGCCTTCACGGTGCCCGCGGCCGTCATCAGCATCGGGAAGAAGCGCTGGTACTTGTCGGCCGCGATCATCACCGCCTTGTAGCCGGCGATGTTGGCCTGACTCGACAACACGTCCATGCTTTGCGCGCGCGTCGTGCGCGGCGCGGCCTCGAGCGCGAAGCTGGTGATGCCGGCGCCGGCGATGCGGTGCAGGCCGTCGCTGTCGAAGGGGTTGAGCATGCCGACGAGGTTGGCGCCGGTCTTCATCAGCGAGAGCTCGCTGTGCAGCGGCGCGCGCACCTTCAGCACCAGGTCGCAGCCGAACGCGCCGGCGGCATCGGTGATCTCGGCACCGGCTGCTTCATACGCCGCGTCGGTGACGCTGGCGGCCACGCCGGCGCCCGATTGCACCCGGATCGTGTGGCCCTGGGCCTTGAGCTTCTTGGCGGTCTCGGGCGTGACGGACACGCGCGTCTCGCCGGCCGCTGTCTCGAGCGGGACTCCTATCAGCATGGATGCCTCCTCAGGCGCTTATTTGTTGGAACCTTGGAATTGGGGCCGATTCTGCCGCACCTTGCCCGCCCGGCGCCAATGACCGCGGTCAAGGAGAGCCGGGATAACATCTGCCGCATGTCTGAGCGCTGGAAACCGAGCGTCACTGTCGCAGCTATCATCGAGCGCCGCGACGGCGACACGAGCCGCTTCCTGCTCGTCGAAGAGCACACGCCCGAAGGCCTGAAGCTCAACAACCCGGCCGGCCACCTCGACCCCGAAGAATCGCCCGAGCAAGGCGTGATCCGCGAGGTGCTCGAGGAAACCGCCTGCGTGTTCACGCCGGACCGGCTGGTCGGCGTGTACCTGTCGCGCTTCCAGCGCCCCGCCACCGGTGAGGACGTGACCTTCGTGCGCTTCGCGTTCGGTGGCACGGTCGGCGCGCCCGACCCGACCCGCCGCCTCGACGACGGCATCGTGCGCACGCTCTGGATGACGCTGCCCGAGCTGCGCGCCAGCCGCGCCAGGCACCGCAGCCCGCATGTGCTGGGCTGCATCGAGGACTACATGGCCGGGCGCCGCTACCCGCTCTCGACGATCACGACCGACGCCAGCGTCTACACACCCGAGGTCAAGCGCGCCGGATGAAGAAGCACGCTGCGTTTTTTCGCAACCTCAACCTCGGGCGCGCGAACTGCCCGACGCGCGCGCAGTTCGAAGCTGCCTTTCTCGAGGCGGGTGCCGCATCGGCGCAGTCCTTCCTCACCAACGGCACGATGGTGTTCGCGACCCGCACCGACGCGCAGTCGCGCAAGGTGCTGAGCGCCGCGAGCAAGACGCTGCACGCGTCGTGCGGCTTGCAGGAGCCGGCCTTTCTGCGCCGCGTCGAAGACCTGGCCGCAATGGTGGCGGCGAACCCGTTCCAGCATGTCGACCCGGCCAGCGTCTACGCGTGCTGCGTGACCTTCTTGCACGCGGATGCCGTCGTGCCCGCACAGGCTCCGCGCAGCTCGACGCGCGGCGATGTCGAGCTGATCGACATCCGCGCCGACGCGGTCCTCAGCGTGTCGCACCTGATCGGCCGCAGCCCGGGCAGCCCGAACGCGTTCCTCGAAAAGCTGCTCGGCCTGCCAGCCACCACACGTGTGTGGAACACGGTGGTGCGGCTGGTCGACCAGCACGGCTGATCGATGGTGCACCCGGTGGCGGGTACGCCACCACCCGCCGAGCGGGTTCTCAGCCGGCTTGGGAGCGGCCCGGCGCCGGCTGAGTCGCCGTCAGGCCGCCACGGCCTCCTGCTCGCGCCGATAGGCGACCAGCTCAGCGATCGTCAACATCGGGTAGCCGTGTGCGCGCGAGAACGCGACGAGTTCGTCGCCGCGCATCATGCTGCCGTCCGCGTTCATCAGCTCGCACAACACCGCGGCCGGCTGCAGGCCGGCGAGACGCGCGAGTTCGACCGCGCCTTCGGTGTGGCCGCGGCGCTCGAGCACGCCACCGGGCGCCGCGCGCAGCGGGAACACGTGGCCAGGGCTGACGAGATCGGCCGCGACCGCATCGGCCGCGATCGCGGCGCGGATCGTCGTGACGCGGTCGGCCGCGCTGACGCCGGTCGTCACACCGTCGCGCGCCTCGATCGACACCGTGAACGCTGTGCCGTAGCGGCTGCCGTTGTTCGCGACCATCGGCGGCAGCGCGAGCCGCTGCAGTGGCTCGTCGGCCAGGCACAGGCAGACGATGCCCGAGCACTCGCGGATCAGCGTGGCCATCATCGGCACGGTGATGCGATCGGCCGCGACGATGAGGTCGCCCTCGTTCTCGCGGTCATCGTCGTCGAGCAGCACAACGGCGCGCCCGTGGCGGATCGCATCGAGCGCGATGCGGATGCGTGGGGGCATGGGCCCCGTCGGAAGGGAAGTGTGTTGAGACATGGTTGAAACGCTCCTCGCATAAAGCACGAAAAACATTTCAGGGCGCGCAAACACGGCTTTACCCACGCCGGGGGGCCGGCACGGGCTGACCGCATCAGCACATCTTCTTTCATCCGGACTTTGACGTGAGAGCGAGGTGCAAGCACCCTGCTTCCACGCTGAACCGTCGGCTCTGGCATCGCACCAGATCTGCTGACCTCTTCACCGGGAGATGAAGAGCGCTCGCGGGCTTCATCACTTGCGTGATTTACCGCCGGTGGGGAATTTCGCCCCGCCCTGAAGACGTGTGCCGGCCTTTCGGTCGGCGCTGCGATCTTACGGCCAAGCCCTTGGCCGCACGCGTCGCAGGGGCGACAACTAAAATTGCGGTGATGAAACCCCAGCGTGTCGTCGTCGGCCTGTCGGGCGGCGTCGATTCGGCCGTCAGTGCGTTGCTGCTCAAGCGCCAAGGCCATGAGGTCGTCGGCATCTTCATGAAGAACTGGGAAGACGACGACGACAGCGAGTACTGCTCGTCGAACATCGACTTCGTCGACGCCGCGGCGGTCGCCGACGTGATCGGCATCGAGATCGAGCACGTCAACTTCGCGGCCGACTACAAGGACCGTGTGTTCGCCGAATTCCTGCGCGAATACCAGGCCGGGCGCACGCCGAACCCCGACGTGCTGTGCAACGCCGAGATCAAGTTCAAGGCCTTTCTCGACCACGCGATGCGGCTCGGTGCCGAGAAGATCGCCACTGGACACTACGCGCGTGTTCGCGAGCAAGGCGGCTCGTTCCAGCTGCTCAAGGGGCTGGACCCGCTGAAGGACCAGAGCTACTTCCTGCACCGCCTGACGCAGGCACAACTCTCGAAGACGCTGTTCCCGGTCGGCGAGCTGCCCAAGACCGAGGTGCGGCGCATCGCCGACGACGCGGGCCTGCCGGTTGCTGCGAAGAAGGACTCGACCGGCATCTGCTTCATCGGCGAGCGGCCGTTCCGCGAGTTCCTGAATCGCTATCTCGCGAACACGCCCGGCCCGATCAAGGACGACCGCGGCCGCACGATCGGCGAGCATGTCGGCCTGAGCTTCTACACGCTGGGCCAGCGCAAAGGCATCGGCATCGGCGGGCTCAAGGAACGCGGTGCTCCGCGCGGTGCAGGCGAGCACGCGCCGTGGTTCGTGGCGCGCAAGGACATGGCGGCGAACACGCTCTACGTCGTGCAGGGCCACGCGCATCCGTGGCTGCTGTCGCATCGTTTGAATGCCGACGACACGAGCTGGGTCGCAGGCCACGCGCCGAGTCACAGCGTGCTCGCCGCGAAGACGCGCTATCGGCAACACGATGCTGGCTGCGCCTTTGCCGATGCCGCCGCGGGCGCGTTCGAGCTGCGCTTCGAGCAGGCGCAATGGGCGGTCACGCCGGGCCAGTCGGCGGTGGTCTACGACGGCGAGGTCTGCCTCGGCGGCGGTGTGATCGACAGCGCGTCGCCCTAGGCACCAACCCTAGCTTCGAACGTGGGGTGGTCAGCGCGGCGCGGGATGGCAACAATCCACACTGCGCTCATCGGAGCTTCTCCGAACCGCAGCGCGCGACTGGGGGAGGCTCGATGAAAACAACGCCACCGACACAGTTCTTGCACGCGAGTGCTATCGCCTGCGCAGCCCTCGCGGGCGCCGGAGCGGCCTACGCCGCGGACCCGGTCGACGATGCGGCCTCGTCCAGACTCGAGGCCTTGCAGCGCCAGGTGAACGAGCAGAGCGCGCGACTCGAATCCTTGCGGCGCTCGGTACAACAGGAAGAATCACGCCTCAACGAGGTCCGGCGCGCACTCGGTCTCGAAGTGCTGGCCACGCAGCGTGCGCGCGGAGGCGCACCCGACGCGGTCGCACAGGCCGCGCCGAATCAGGACGCGGCGGCAGCGCCGCAGCAGCCGGTGGGCCAAGCGCCCGAGTCCGAGGGCCGTGCGCCGGCGGTCGCGCAGATCTTCGAACAGCCCGGTGTGTTGACGCCCAAAGGCAAGGGCGTGCTCGAGCCTTCGCTGCAGTTTTCGTATTCGTCGAGCGACCGCGTCGCGCTGGTCGGCTACACCGTCATCCCGGCGATCCTGATCGGCCTGGTCGACGTACGCGAGGTCAAGCGCAACACGTTCAACGCCACGCTGACCGGTCGCTACGGCATCACGAACCGGTTCGAAGTCGAAGCCCGCATCCCCTATGTGTACCGCTCCGACACCAGCGTCGGGCGTGCATTCCTGCAGGGCGACGCGACCGCCGGCAGCGCGTTCAATGCCTCCGGCCAAGGCATCGGCGACGTGGAGGTCACCGGCCGCTATCAGTTCAACGACGGCGGTGTCGACAAGCCCTATTACGTCGGCAGCCTGCGCTTCAAGTCGCGCACCGGCAAAGACCCGTTCGAGGTCGAAACCTTGACCACCGTTCAAGGCCTGACCGATGGCGTGCAGGCCTCGCTGCCGACGGGCTCGGGCTTCTATGGGCTTCAGCCTGCGATCACGATGCTGTACCCGTCCGACCCGGCGGTGTTCTTCGGCACCGTCAGCTATCTGCACAACTTCAGTCGCTCGAACGTGACGCGGCCGACTGACACAGGCCCGCAAGACCTCGGCAAGGTCCATCCGGGCGACGTGATCGGGTTCAACTTCGGCATGGGTCTGGGCTTGAACGAGAAGTCCTCGTTCAGCATCGGCTATGACCACGCCTCGGTCGGCAGGACCAAGCAGAACGGCGTGGCTTCACCCGACTCAGTGCGCGTGCAGCTCGGCACGCTGTTGCTCGGCTACTCGTACCGGTTGAACAGCCAGCGCTCGCTGAACGTCTCGCTCGGCGCCGGCCTCACGCGCGACACGCCCGATGTCACGCTGACGGTGCGCATGCCCGTCACCTTCTGATTGACTGACGGTCGGGCACGGCCTCGCGCCCGGTGTGCATGTCTCAGCGCATCAGCGCCGCAGCGAGTCGATCACTGCGCCGCGCATCGAAGACTCGAGGTTGAGTCCTCTCAACGCGCCCAGGCTGTTGGTCGTCGCGTTGATCACCGTCATGTTCTGGATCTTCTGCCCGTCGAGGGTGTTCTGGATCACGGTGCCGACGGCGCCCGAAGCAAAGGTGCCGGCCGACACGAGGTTGCCCGCGCCGCTCTGGATCAGCGCGATCGTGCCGGCGTTGATCGCCGTGGCGCCGCTGCCGGCGGTGATGCGCCCCAGATCCGACAGATTCAGGCTCGTGGTCGTCACGAGCGCACCGTTGATGTAGACGGCGCGCTCGATGCCGAACGAGATGTTGAGCCCGTCGACCCCGAAGCCGCCGCGCACCCCGTCGAGCAGTTTCTCGCTCACCGCCACTTGCCGATCGCCGAATGGGTTCGACCGCATCCGACCCTCGGTCTGTGGCGGTGCCACCGGCACCGTGAGCGGCGGCATCGCAGCCAAGTCCTGTGCAGGCTCCGGCTCGGCCGCCGCGGCCGACTTCGGCCGTTCGGCCTCGGCGCGCAGCGCCGCCCGAGCCGCGAGCTTGCGTGCCCGCCGCGCCGGGCCGTCTTCCTGCGGTTGACCTGCGAATGAGATCTCGCCGAGCATAGTCATCACCTTGTCGCTCTGGCTCGTGACGACAAGTTTTTCAGCGTCGAGCTTGATGGCGCCGACCTCGTCGCGCTCGCCGGACAGAATGGCGCCGAGGATGCCCAGCACCTTGCTCGACTCCGTGTCGACGACGATCTCGGCGCGTTCGAGGCGCGCTGCGCTCGGCTCGTGAACGCGGGCAACATCAGGCTCCGCCGGCGGCAACGCGTCGTCGATACGCGTAGCGGGCTCCTGATTGGCAACCCTCTCGAGCGCCGGCGCTTCGCGCAGGACATCGGCGAGGCTTTCCAGCAAGCGTTCTGCGTGGCTTGGCACATCAGGCACCATCGCCTGCTGCGGCACCACCAGCACAGGTGCGATGCGCTCGATCGCGCGGTCGTCGGTGGTGGCGAGAACATCGATGCGAGCCGGCGTCGGGCCAGGCGCACGGACCAGCACACGCACGCGGCGTGTCTTGCCGAAATGCGGGCGGTTCGGTTGCAGCTGCGGCGGCGAGGCATCGCTTGTGGTCGTGGCCGCGGAGTCGACCCCAGGCACCGCCGGCTCGACCCACTCGCGCGCCAATCGGTCGCCCAGCCCATCGGGTGATTCGCCGGGTGCCCAGTCGTCATTGCCCGGTGCGGCGTACAGCAGCCAACCAGCCGACGCGCCGATGGTTTCGAGGGCGCTGCTTGGCGGCAGTTCCAGTGGATCGACGCTCAGCGCCGAGTGTTCGACAAGGCTGTCGGCGTCGACGCTGTCGAGAGCCACCAGATCTTGCGAAGACGGCGCGACACCCATGGCGCGCAGCTCGCTGCGAGCCCAGGCACCAGGCGACACACCGACCCCGATCAACGAGATCAGCAGCGCCAGTTGCTTTGGTTGCGGGTTCATGGTGGCTCGATCTCGATCAGAAGTCGCCAGGCCCGAGCTTGGGTATCACGATGCCGGCCAGCCCTTCGCGGCTGATGGCGCCGCCGAGCGGTGCCGACGGCGCAGCGTGCCAGTCGGCCGCGACGTTGAACGCAGCGTCATCCTGGCGGTTGCCGATCACGAACAGAACCTGGTTGACCCACGCCGCCTGGAACGCCGATTGCGTCACGGCACGCGTCCCGCCCGCGGGGTCTCCGAGCAGGACACGCCCATCGCGAACGCCCTTGACGACGACGAAATGGTTGTAGCCGCTCTCGTTGACCAGGACGATCGCCGGGATGCCGACCGACACCAGTTTCTCGAGCGGCTCCTGAAAGCCATCGGCCTCGAAGCCATGGGCCTCGAGGTAGCGTTTCATGTCGAGCAGCGAGAAACCCTCGACCCGAATCTTGGCCTGGTCACCACGCCGGAACATCTCTTCGAAGACCTTGTCCTCGGTGACCGGGTACCGGTAGTGGTGAGTCAGCAGCGTCGAGAGCGCGGCCGAGCCGCAGCTGAAGTCGTACTGCTGCCGGATGGTCGCGGTGAAGCGAGCCTCCTTGATGCTCTTGACGGGGACGGCATACGCGCCCCCGATCTGGTACGGGAGCTCGATCGAGCCTGCCTCGGCAGCCGAAGCTGCGAGACAGGCTGCTGCTGCGATCAGGAACGCGGGCAGATTCATGGCGTCCCGGTCGTCACTTCAACTGCACGTTGACGATCGTGGCGTTCTGGATCAGCACGTTGTTCCCGGAGTTCTGGATCACCGTCGGCAACCCGGAAGATCCGGCGAACGCGCCCTCGCTGATGACGTTCATCCCGGTCGTCAGGTTGCTGGCCTGGTTGTCCGTCACGACACCCTTGAGCTGGGCGTCATTGAAGACGCGATCGCCACCTCGCCTTGTTGCGAGCGCTGCGGCAGTCATCGGCTTGCTGCCGAACGGATTGCGCCGCGTGGTTGCGGACTCCGATGCTGCTGGCAAGAGCGCGTACGAGGGAGAGGCGATCGAAGGCGCTTCGACGACGACGGGGGCCGGCGACGCGGTAGATAGCTCGTCTGCGATAGCCGTTTGTGTCCATGACAGAGCCGCCAGTGTGGCTACGCTGGCGAAGGTGATGCGCTTGGCGCTAGACATGGGTTCTCCTTTTGACGAGTTCGCGAAAAGCACGCCGGGGTCGAGGACCCCGGCGCGACCTTCGCTTACTTGCCGACGTTCAGGTTGGCCTGCACGTTCACGCTTTGCTGAGTCAGCGCAGCGATGCCGGTGTTCTGGCTGATGACCAGCACACCTGCAGCCGATTGCGCCGTCGCGGACATCGTGTTGGACATGTTGAACGTGCCCGCGTTGACGTTGTTGGTGCC
>Ga0307509_10004901_pt1 | contig 18964 bp, 14 predicted proteins | sample 10_EM_MG_FD_202245 | JGI IMG/M metagenome (GOLD analysis project Ga0307509, IMG submission 202245) | Populus trichocarpa ectomycorrhiza microbial communities from riparian zone in the Pacific Northwest, United States - 10_EM | ecosystem: Host-associated > Plants > Roots > Unclassified | place...
TGAAGCCGGACCGGGAGACAATGCCCCGGGCCGGAGTTGGTCTGCTGGTTTTTTTAACTGAAAAAATCGCCGTTCGGCCGAACTATTGTGGTAATAGTACCATTAGCCGCTCAGTTAGATCAGTATTGCTGTGAACACGACGAAAAGCAGGTGGCAGAACCTCCATGATAGTGGCGCGGCAGCCACGAGACGTGCACACTATAAATGCAGCACCCAGTCCCAGTCTCTACTGGTCTCTGATAAACCAACTTCCCCTGGTCGCATCGCGTCATGGGTTGCTGCAACAGCACTGCTAATACCCCCTCTTCGAATGTGGTGGGAGAGAGCGTACCAACGAGTCCCGTCACCGTAGCGACATCACATCCACTCGTCCTGGAGCATTCTTCAGACACCTTGTACCGACCCCGCGGTCGAGCACCGTCTGCACACCACCCAACGTCCCGTAATACTGCGCGATCACATCAAACTCCGCGAAATAGGGTGCTTTCTGCGTCCCAAGAAATGAATTCCGCCAGCTTGAGGTCGTCGATGAGGGCCCAGACGTCACTCAGGTCCAGCAAAGGTAGTCGCCCCGGCCCTAGACACACGAACCCAGGTAAGAGTGATGCCATACTGAGCCATAAACCCTCAATAACTGCTCGCACTTAAAAGCGGGGACTCGGTCACTCACTTCAACGGTGCGGCAAGTGCTCTCTGATCACCCCAAGTATGTAATGTGACCCGATTCTGTCATATGTTACTTACGTCCATCTCATGCATCCGTAGATTCAGGGTTCTCGTGGTGGGAAAGGTACGTTCATGCGACGCCTAATCAAATCGAAGTCAAAATCGATACCACTCTTACTCGCAGAGAGGCTCGGGAAAATCCTCGCTCATCAATGCCGTCTTCAAAGTGAACATACCAGTTTGTATTTCGCCATGCCTTCGCATCCTATCTTGTTGACGTGACTACATCCCGGAACCAAGGCAGCGCCAGGAAGACCAGATATCAATCACGAGATCCATCCGGAAGATAATCATTACCTTATCGTCCACGAGAGCTCTGGATTTGGACCCGGGGACGGACAGAACTTGCAGGCTATCCGAGATTTCATTTCATATCGGACTGATCCGAGCCGTTCAACTGCTGAAAGGCTACATGCTATTTGGTAGAGATCAATACTCGGATATCCTTGATTTCTGTTTGGCTGAAGTGTTTCAACCAGGATATGTGTCCCCACACCCGATGTAATCGATGAGGACATCGGAGAAGGGATTGAAGAGATTCTGGGCATGAAAGGAGGTGAGCGCGTTGCAAATACAAGACTTGCACATAAAACTAACACGAGACTCAGTGCCTGTCGTTGTCGCATTTACTAAATTTGATCAGGCTGTCGCAATCAAAGATGGAAGCTTTCTAAGAACCGATGCACGTACACGGATTGAACAGCTGTGCCGTTCCTTATTTCGTAGGGAACTCAGTGATGTGCCAGCAGATATCGTCTCAGGTACTTGCTTTCTTGTCTCTGGAATGCTCCTCTGACGATTGCATGTATTCGAAGTGAGATCACAATTCAGGGATCTCATTGATAATCTAGTTGTCACTACGGACAGACCCCTCACAGGAGCACGCACCACCTCCGTCAATTCTTCGCGGTCGAGTGCACAAGGTACAGAGCCACTGATTGCTCCAGTACCTCTCGTATGGTCCGTGGCATTGAGAGCGAATCGGGATATTTCCATACAAGCTTCCATTGAGTGCGTTGCTTTTGTCCCAAACTTCATCTCGTTTATTCATTCGATTTTCAGAATCGGGCGAAGCCGTGAGTTCAACCGTCTCGTTGACTCGAGCCAATTCAAATAGCCACGATTTCGCATAGGATACTGGCGTGACCTGTGGTCTAACGTCGACTTCGCTGGTCAACCCCTCAAGGACTGCCTCAACGTCATCCATGAGGATATCGTCGACATATGGAATCTGAATGACAGGACCAGAGTTAGCTCTCCCGTTTTTCTCTGCTGTAGTTTAGTTCCTCACAGGAATCAGTATCTTTCTGGCATAGAATTCAAGAAAAAGATGTCTCACAATGTGAAGGACTTGGTTGGGTCTCTTAGCGGTGCTCCGTCGAGGTGAGCGTGTTTCACATCAATCAGAGCTGAGTCACTTGACAACGGAATCGCTGATAGTGATGGCCACATGGATTGGATTTCAGACGTATATCGAGGCAGGTGCGTGAACAACTGATAGGCGCCGTTGATCTGGTCTCAGTCTCCGCATGTTAGCCAGCAAAATGTTCGATGCGTTATGGCCTACGTCGTAGACCTCATCGTAATCTTGGATGACATGTTCAGGACTGCCGCGAATAACGTGTCAGCTAACGACGCACAAACGGCTATGATTCGGCACGTCAGCTCTGGTCGTAGGGATAGGGTTCATCGGGATATCCGCAGTTTTGCCATGGAGACGTTTGTGACCAGGTTTAGAGTCACACAGAGAGACCCCATCTTAGATAAGATTGTTGAGTTGATCTGGCAATATTGTGCCTCACCGTGCGCAGGGGTTTAAGTCGATATTGAATATTTTTCCGAGGTCGGGGATGTAATTGATGATTGTATATCATATGTTACTCGAAGTACATCGTGACGCCTCATGCCATGTGGGAGAGAGAGACGGATGAACTGAAAAGACAGGGGGTGTAAGTGGGAGTGGTAGGACGGAAGGGGGGGTGTGCGCACAATGGAGTCCCGACCCAGTATCCCAATTATTGTTTTAGCAGCAGAAAAGATTCCGAGAAGGATTTTTTCAGTGCAGCAACATTAAGGAATAGGTGTAATAGTAACGGAGGAGAGCTTATGTGGTTCAATGCGAGGCTGACAGCGCACTGGCAGTCAGAGACAGTGGGTGCAGTTGGCTGGGCCCAGTCCGAATCCCCCAATTTTTTTGATGGCACGGAAACCTTAACGGCCTTAACTCTCACACCCCCCCTCACCAACTTCATTGCCAGTACTAACTTAGACATGAATGCATAACGGCCTACCACGGACTTCCCCTTTCACCTCCCCTTCCTTTTGTCTTTCCTCCTTTCTCTCCCGCCTTTCGCTCCCCATCTCTTGCGTTCCGACCTGATCTTGAACCTGCGGAACTCCCGTCTGGGTAGTCCTCAACGCCTTCCTCCTCCGGCCCACTCACGTCTCTCATTCGTCTTCTCTCGTCCTCTCGTTGCCCCAGTTTACTCTTCCGCTTGGTCTGTTTTATTTATCTTACTGCCTCATTATATAAAGCAAATGGCAGGATTGGCGTGTTATGAATATGTTTAATTGTAAATTCAGTTGTTACTAGTACGTGGATGGCGGTGTGACAGAGGGATGCACTTATACCAATCCTACAACATCCGCGTGAAGGGTGGGATTAATGCATCGATGGCTGAGATCCGTCACTAAGGCGCCTAAAAAAGTTGGAAGTTCTACATGGCCTTCGATTGTTGCAAAAAAAATCTGTATATATGATATTGCGCAACGTGTAGATAATGCAATGGCACGTTCCTGTATGCATCTGAGACAACAAAACGGAGAGCAAAGTGTACACAGCCTACGTCACGTGCCAGACATGAACCACTTGGCCGGTCCGGGCCCGAGAATGCAACGTCGTATCACTGTCGTATCCATACCATTTCGTTCGTTTGTCCCCCCATGAATAAGATATGTGATTCATTACCCTGTCGTCACTCAAGAAATAATACTAGTGTCTCAAAATGAGGAACAGGACACCGATCAGCCTACCCCGAGGCCTTCACCTGCGAGTATCGTGCCCCGCCTTCCACGTCTTCGGAGCCACGCAACAACGAAAACGACTCGGCACAGGAGCTCTTTCATCGCTTTGCGTCGGAAACAACTGGGTATACAGTCGTCCACGAGGCCAGCTCGAGGGATGGGCGCATACGCCCAAGTTTAGTCATACTCGATGGGAAACAATGCGTTTGGCACGTGTATGCACTAGGATCCTAGGAATCAAGGCGATTTGGTCAACTTCACAACTTGACACGGAATTCTCACCAATGAGCCCTTGCAAGTACGTTCGGGGAACTTCGTTCCCCATTTCGGAACTAATCAAGTCTCGTATAGTTGTCTCTGAATTCGCTTTCCAGGCCGCGGTCTATTCTCAGTGTTTTCCTTCATCACCAGGCCCTGGAGACGAAGTCAACGTGAGTTTTTCGTGCAGTGGCCGCACAGCCGCTCACTGATCCGTCGCTTGTATACCCTCAGGTAAACACTACCCACCGCTTGGCGGAGCTCCGTCCGGATTACCACCTTCGGAGGAAGATAAAGGGGAAGCGAATCCCGATGAACAAGTTCACACATACACACCAGCTACATCGGCCAATCAGCCTTTACCCCTGGAACGTGTCAAGTTGGCCATTGACATACTCCCCAACGATGTCCTTCTAGAGATATTTGACCATTACCGAGGGGATAACGAGTTTTTCACCCCGAAGATGTGGAAACCGCTTGTACACGTATGTAAAAGATGGCGCATTACCGTCTTTGCATCGCCACAGCGTCTACATCTGCGACTTGTCTGCGATGTCAGAACACCAGTGAGGGAGTTATTGAACATATGGCCACCGTGGCCTATCGTCATACGTTATTCCCCCGATGAAGGAGAGGGCGAGGGGAATGTCATTGCTGCACTTAGACACCATGATCGCATATCCTGGATTGTCTTCAAAGAACTGACAAGTCATGTATTACAAAGATTCTCTACAGCCATGCAGGAGCCATTTCTGGCACTGATAGGTCTTCGTCTCCAGTCTTTAAATGAACTGGGACCCGCCATTCCCGATACGTTCTTAGGTGGATCTGCCCCTCAATTAAAAATCTTCGTCTTGGAGAGCATTGCATTTCCCACACTACCCGGATTTGTTTCATCTACCACTCACCTTACTAAACTCCAGCTTCAGAAAATACCGGAAGCTGGGTACATTTCTCCTGAAGCGATGGGCACTTCCCTCTCTGTGTTGCTCGAACTCGAGGAGCTTGTCATTGGATTCCAATCCCCTCAATCTCGTCCGCCCTCGATGATTCCACCGCCATTGACGCGTATTACCCTTCCCGCTTTGACTTATTTCGAATTCAGAGGCGTTAGCGAATATTTGGAGGGCCTCATTGCCCGCATCAAGACGCCTAAACTTCACAGTCTCGACGTATGGTTCTTCCTGGACCTCATCTTTATCATACCGCAACTCAACAAGTTTATCGGTATGACGAACATGCCCAAGCTCTGCAAAAGAGCGTACATAGAATTGTACCCTTGGTCTGCGAGGATCACTATTGAATCGCCCACACCTCTTCACCTGAGATTCAAGTGTGACAGGTTAGATTGGCGTGTTTCATCGATGGCGCGGCTTTGTAACGAGCTTTCCCCTCTCCTCTCCGAGGTGGAACTCCTTGAGGTCAACGGAGACCCGGATCTTCAAGTAGAATCGCAAGAAGACATAGAGTCCACGCAATGGCTGGAGCTGTTTCGCTCATTTACGGCTGTGCATGGTTTGTATGTATCCAAAAAATTAGGTCCACCCATCGCACAGGCCCTGCAAGAGCTCACCGGGGAATGGGTCACCGAAGTGTTACCTTCGTTGCAGAGCCTCTCATTAGGGGGTTTCAATCCAAATGGACCTATACAGGGAGCCTTGGAGCCATATTCCGCCGCACGCCAGTTCTCCGGTCACCCCATAACTATTAAACGTTGGGAACAAGACCCACATTGGGACCCAGAGGACGACGACTAGTAAGTGCTCGTTGTTCTTTGTGTATCGCGCTTCATCACCTGATTATTGCTTAACAGTGTTGTTAGTGACGGAACGGATGCTGAAGGCAGTTGGCAGGTAGCGCAAGGAGGGTGAACGATGGAGGTTCGATGGAGATGATAGAAACGTAGAAGACGAGTTGTTCACGCGACATCGCGTGGGATGGTGACCATGGCTATGTAATTGTAGTGCAAGTATGGGGTTATCGGAAACGTTAGTGTTTAAAGTAGTGTTGCCATGTGGCTTTGGGGGGTAGTAAAAGAGGCAGTGATGGTGGTGGGCAGGCTGTGGTGCGGACAAGATCTTAGATATGAAGACATATGCAGCATGCGCAATTGTCTGCAACGCAGGTTGCTTGGGCGTGCGGTGCTCGGAGGAGTGAGAAAAGAAGGCATTGGAATGATAGTAGCAGGCAGTAGCCGTGGTAATGGGCACAGATGACGGTGCGCTATGAGCGCAAGAAAAGGGAGAAAGGGCCCGCGGGGGGGTCGGAGGCGATGAGCTGGTCCGGGGCTAAGACAGCAAAACGCTGCCGCAGGTGAGAGGCCCGGGGACGATGACACGGAGACGGTTTTACATAAAGCAGAAGATTATCAGTGCACGTCGCACTCGACACTCAGGCTAAATACTCACAAGAGAAATAAGAGCTTCATCAGACGATACCATATAATATCGCACGTGCTCCAAGTCAGGTGTCGACCGTTGGCCCGTGACTCGCGTCGGACAAGGGCACTGGCAGTTTTCGCGCTATTGTTAGTGCCACTGTACCAATGATGTCATCCTCTGTGTCACTGTGTGGGGACACGCAACACAAAATACTGATTAGGGTATGGAACCGCCTAAAGTATACGCCAATTCCCTAGGGTTGATCGATGGTGCACACATGGCGACCACGACTTGAGCTGCCACGTGGACGGTGGCAGGGCACTGATTTGAAGTCTGCAGCACCGAATCCCCGTGTTTATAGGTTTTGTCTCTCATCAACATAGTTCCAGCTCGAACCATTCCATTTCCCCATGGGTTCTTGCCTCAGTGCTCGTACTCCCCCTTCTGAGCCAGTGGTGGCAGTAGAAAGCCAGCAAGAGACGGAGGCGAGACCTGTCACGGTCACGGTCACGGTGCCGGCGACACCTCCGAGTCCAACCCCACTCGTCTCAGGGCCATCTCAAGCTACACTGTACCGACCTCGCAGTCGGACACCGTTCTTACGCCAGTCGACGTCTGATAGTAGCCACAGTTCAGGGAAACAAGATGCACCCCCCCGCATTAGGTCGCTGTCAGCGCCTCAGCAGGTCCAACCCATGGCGTCGTCGTCGCTACCTCAGGGCCGTAGGACCAGGGCCCAGACGTTAGTTGGGCCTGGTAAGGGGAATCGTTCCAGACCTACAGTTCCCGGTGAGTGTAATTGCCTGGTTGGGAAATGGACCCCCAATGACTGCCTTATAAGCACACGCAAAAGCGGGGATGTCGCTCACTCCAACGATGCGGCAAGTGCTCTCCAATCATCCCAGGTGTGTGACCCCGTTCTGGCATGTAAACTATGTCCGTCTCATACCTCCGTAGATTCAGGATTCTCGTAGTGGGGAAGGTACGTTCATACAACGCTCAGCTAAATCAAGTTTTGATCGGTCTCACTCCTCGTCACAGAGCGGCTCAGGGAAATCCTCCCTCATCAATACCGTCTTCAAAGTGAACATACCAGTCTGTATTCCGCCTGACTTCGTATTCCTGTCTTGTTTACATTCCGAAAACCAGGCTACGCCGGACATCACCCACGAGATCCATCCAGAAGATAACCGTTATCTTACTGTCCACGAGAGCTCCGGATTCGGACCCGGCGATTGCCAGAACTGGCAATCTATCCGGGATTTCATCTCATATCGGACTGATCCGAGCCGCTCAAATCCTGAAAGACTGAATGCCGTCTGGTATAGGACTGATGCCAAAGCTGCCTTGATTGCTGTTTCGCTGAAGTGCCTGATTCAGGATCTGTATCCCCACATCCGACGCCATCCATGGGAACATTGGAGAAGGGATTAAGGAGATTCTGGGAATGAGACGAGGTAAGTGCATATTAATACAAGACTCAGGCTTACACATTCAGCTAATACGAGACTCAGTGCCTGTCATTATCGCATTTACCAAATTCGATCAGGCCGTCTTAAATGAAAGTGGAGGCTCTGCGGGGGGCAGTCCACGCTCACGGGTTGAACAGTTGTGCCGTTCCTTGTTTCATAGCGAACCCAGAGAGGTGCCAGCAGAAATCGTCTCAGGCGGGTGCCCTCTTTTCTGTGGAACTGTGCTTTGACGATTTGGTTTATTCGTAGTGAACTCCCAATTTAGTGATCTGATTGACAATCTAGTTATGACCACGGATAGATTCGTCACAGGCTCCCGTACGACCTCCACCCCTGGGCCCTCTTCGCGGTCGAGTGCGCCGAGGGCTAAGCCACGAATTGCCCCAGGGCCGCTCGTGTGGTCTGCGGCACTGAGAATGAAACAGGAGATTTCAATCCAAGCTTCCATAGAGTTCGTTAACGTTGTTTTCCTCCCGAATCTCATCCCGTTTATATGTTTGGTTTCCAGAGTCGGGCGAAGCCGCGAGTAAAACTACCTCACTGACTGAGGCCAATTCTGATAGTTATATTGCCTTCAGGATACTGGCGTGGCCTGTGGTCCAATGTCGATTTTGCTGATCGACCCCTCAAGGACTGTGTAAATGTCATCCACACCGATATTGTCGAAATATGGAACCTGAATGACAGGGCTAAAGTAGGCTCCCTTCAGTCATCTTGCTGTCCCTGTCTTTAACTGCTTACGGAGATCAGTATCTATCGGGTACAATATTCAAGGAAAAGATGTCCCACACCGTCCAAGACTTGGCTGGGTCAGTTGGCAGCATGCAGTTGAGTTGTGTCACACATAATACATCGAAGAGACGCCGAGCAAATCGAATTTTCGATAGTCTTGACTTCGCGGAATGGGTATACGATATATATCGAGGCAGGTAAGTCAACACAGAGAATTGATTATTCATTTTAGTCACGGTCTCGCACGTCAGCCATGAAAATGTTCGATGCTTGATGGGTTACATAGTCAACCTTACCGTCATCCTGGATGACCTCTTTAAAACAACATCTGGTAATCTATTGGCCAATGATGCTCACTCAGCCATAGTTAGGCATGTCGACTCCGGCCGCAGGGAGAGGATTCACCGGGAAATTCGCAGCTTTGTCACGGAGACGTTTGCGAGATTTACAGTTCCGCAGAGAGATCTGGTCTTGGAGAGGACTATTGAGTTAATCGGGCGATATTGTGTCCGCACTTCTGGAGATGTCTGATGTCTTTTCTTTCCGACGTAGCAGGTGTATCTTGGTTGTGATATTTTGTATATGTGCTCAATGCATACTATATTATTGGGGGTTTGAACACGGTGGGCCCAGAGTTCTCCGACAGGTATGAGCTTGAATGTCTAGGTTGCATGGAAGCACAGCATTCACCAATTCACCACATCCGTGGGGAAAACGGGATGGATGTAGGCCCCGCTGTTACGTTCCGCAGATGGAGCGTCCAGAGCTCCATGGAAGGGGTACCAAGAAATGAACGTTAATGAACCGTCATACAAGGAAGCAACATTGTACCGCGGGTTCGTAGTATAGGTAACGCGTAACTGTTCTGCCACGGTTAATACGCCCCTTAGTCCGTTTTCGTCACTGGAGCTCTTCATTCTGTCACTGCCGACATTGAGCGAGCTGGGATTCGTCAATTGGCCCAACTGAGCAGCTATGGGCAGTTGGTCCGTGGACGGCTTTCGTATATTTGTTTTCGAGGGCGTGTAAGAACTTCGTGGGGACCTCCCGTCTGGTTTGGTCAGCCCCAGGCTCAAATGTTGCCCCAGCCCGTAATTCCTGCGTGTTTCGTTCATAAGTTATCATAACACGTCAGGTTCAATCTACGCTGGTGTACACACGCCCATCTCTGGGTAACATGTCAAGGATGTCCTTGTTCACGATCCGCAAGAGGTAAACAGGAGACACAGTGGACTGAGTTGAGATATTTCGACAACAAACAAACACATGTCCTGGAAAGAGAGAACTTGATCAGCAGAGCGGACACAAACCCGATAAATGCCAGTGACCAAGCCCAATCACGCCAATCTCGGCCGCCCGCCGGGGGTCACAACAATGGTGTGACAACACAGGAGAACACTGGGGTGATAAGCACGCAACACGTAGTCTAGACACAGAAGAAGCCTTTGAAGGGCCGAGCACAGCACTTTAGCACCCCTCTGATTGTGCATATACTGCATTTCTTCCGAGGTCACTGCAGTGGCACCGACTCACGCGCATTCAAGTTGAGTCGATCGACACCATACATAGCCGGAGTAGGCACAAAACCATTCTTGCTTCATGTATTACAGCGTCGCTCAGGCTCAGGTGGCTTGCTCGTCACATCTTCACTCTAACAAGTGATAAGTGGTCGTAAATACGACCAACTTCGTTATGTAAAACAGTCATCACTGCGTGCAGGTCACTCATCGACAGGTCACCTGACCGCAGCCACCATAAATGGCAGGTGCATTTACCCAAAAAAGGTAACGGCCGTAACCGAGTCAGTGTCAGACAGTCACAGTCTGTGTGCTTTATCATGTGCGGACCTTGTAGCGACATACCTCTTCAACCCGAATTTCAAGGTCAATGCGTAACCAGCTCAAAATTCATCAAGTTTGAAATGTCGAAGATTCACCGGTGGTGACAGTTACCAAGCAAGGCCTCTTAGGACGGGGCTTCAGTTGGGCGTTCTGTCATTATGATAACTGCTTTGGCAGGAACAAAATGATCATTAAGGGAGACGGAAGGGCAAGGAACATGTATTGGCCACTATGTACTGTCTGTACTAGGGTAAACAGGATGACCAAGGGTTGTACACAGAAGGAATAATTAACAAGAATTTCCTAACGGGATGCGATTCACAATTGTGTGTTACGTCACTCGCGGAGTGACAATCCAGCGTTGAGCGGTGGCGTGTGCCCCCACGTGTATCAGGTCACAACCCAACCACCTCGCCTTTCGACCACTGAATCCTCCCCAAATGTGCTTCCAGAAGTGCGTCCGGGAAATTTACTGCCCAAATTCTGAAGTAACTAATGAGATCTCACATAGTCGTATCAAATATCGCTTTCCGAACCGCAGTCTAGTCTCACTGTTCTGCTTCATCACCTGGCCTAGGAAACGGGGCCAACGTATGTCTTTTATGCACTGTCTGCATAGCCGGTGACCGACCTGGTGTGCTCATACTCTTATATCACTCAGGTGAACACCGCGCACGGCCTGGAGGAGCTCTATCCGACTTACCACACTCTCTGAGTGAAGACAAGCGGACAGCGTATTCCGAAGAGAGCCGTCACACACACACCCCCGCTGTATCACCCACTCCTCTGTTACCCCTGGAACGTGTCGGCGTGACAATTCACACGCTCCCCGATGATATCCTCCTGGAAATATTCGATTTCTGCCGAGAGGATAACGAGTATTTTACCCCGAGGGTGTGGAAACCGCTCGTGCAAGTATGCCAAAGATGGCGCCATATCATCTTTGCATACCCTCGACGTCTACATTTGTTACTTGTATGCAACGTCAGGACTCCCGTGAAGAAGTTATTGGACATCTGGCCATCATTACCTATCGCCATACATTATTCGCCCAGGGAGAAGGAGGGTGAAGAGAACGTAATCGCCGCACTTAAACACCATCAACGGATATCTTGGATTGTTTTCGATAAATTGACAAACCCTGTACTGGAAAAACTCGCTGCCGTGATGAAGAAGCCACTTCCAGCGCTGACAGGTCTTCATCTTCAGTCATTGGATGAAATTGGACTGGTCATTTCCAATGCGTTTTTGGGTGGATCTGCGCCTCGACTACAAGTTTTCTTCCTGGAGGGCATTGCATTTCCGGCATTACATAAAGTGATCGTCAATGCTAATCAACTCACCAAACTCTGGCTACAGCGCATACCAGATGCGGGATACATCGATCCTGAGGTCATGGGCGCGTGTCTTACTGCACTGCCCAAACTCGAAGAACTTTATATTGGATTCCAGTCGCCTCCATCTCGCCCCCTCCAATTACATCCGCATCCTCCAACGCGCACCGCCCTCCGCGCACTCACATACGTCGGATTCAGAGGCGATAGCACGTACTTGGAAGAACTCATAGCTCGGATCAGCGCCCCAAACCTCGACAGCCTCAACGTGTGGTTCTTCATGGACCTCGGCTTCGCCATTCCACAGCTTTACAACTTCATCACCAGCTCAGAAAGGCTTAAATTTCTCAAACGAGCTTATATGGAACTGTACCCTTGGTCCGCCAGGATTACACTTGGATCGTCGACCAGTCTCGACTTAGGAACTAGTTGTGACGAGTTGGAGCAGCGGGTTTTGTGGATGGCCCAGCTATGCAGCGAGCTTTCGGACATCCTTTCTCATGTGGAATGCCTAGAGATCAAGGGAGATGCCGATTCTCAAGTAGAACTACCAGATGGAATGGAGTCGTTGCAATGGCTAGAAGTTTTTCGCCCATTTATCGGAGTGCAGGGTCTATACGTATCGAAGAAAATGGGGTCACTCGTTACACATTCGTTGCAAGAGTTCACGCAGGAAAATGCCACAGAAGTGTTGCCTTTGTTACGTAGCCTTTCCTTGGGGGGACTCAGGCCGTGTGGATCTGTAGAGGACGCCATAAAGCCATTTGTCACTGCGCGCCAACTATCCAATCGTCCTGTCGTTGTTGAAAACTGGGAACAAGACCTATATCAGGACTCGGAGGATGATTACTAGTAAGTATTCTCCGCTCACTCCGCCATCCATGCGGTTTATTGTCTCACTATTACCCGTCATTGACGTTAGCGACGAGTAGAGGATGTCAGGGCAGCCCGCATGTAGCGCAAGGAGAGCGAGGACCAGGGAGCGAGCGTGAGCGAAGTGAGACCAGAGGAGCGAGGCGAAGGCAGAATGTGAGTTATTCCTTCGACTCACTATAGGAGGTAAACGGGATAAACTCTCGCATTCTAGGCACGTGTGATCTTAATGGTACTAATAAATGGCGGGGCAAGCGTTCACTGACCCCTCCCCCAAGAATGCGGCTCGATTCTGGCAGTACACTATCTTCATCTCGATCCTCCCTCCCGATTTTGTGGGAGGGAGGTGTGCCCGTGCGATATTCACCAATGTCCAGGTCTTAATTACAGAGGCTCCGTGACACCCTCGCTCATCAATAACGTCTTCATAGCGGACAATTCGGTACGTATTCACGGCGTGCCTCATCTCCATCCCCTTGTACTAGTGGCTATGCCTCGGAAACAATACTACATCACAACATGCATCTAGACAACCCGCTATCGTATTATCCAGAATATAACCAGTGTATTATTTATTATCCATCAGTATTCTGGACTTCAAACGGGCGACAGCCAGAGCGTGCAGGCCATCCGAAATCTCATATGACTGATCAGAGCCGTTCCAGACTCTGTGTCTCCCACATCTGATGCCGTTGGTCAGAGTATCGGAGGAGTTGAACTTTCAAAACGGGACCAGATGAGCGCATGTGAAATCAACGTCATGTATTCCATGAATAAGAGACCCAATGCCTATCGTTGTCACATTACTGATTTGGCCAGGCTGTCACAGTTGTAGGTAGAAGCTCCGTTCCCCATTCTTGTAGTGCACATATGGACGTAAGAGATTGCTCCCGTTAGTTCCGTACTCTGATTTCTGTCGAATGGTAGTTTGATGGTTTCAATTATTCTGAGCAAAGCCGAATTTCGTGATATCATTGACAATCTAGTCGCGATGACAGACAGACCCCCCAGCCTCGCTTACCGCCTCGTCACTTCCTACGCGGTCGGGCACAACTGCGCAAAGACAAAGTCATCGAGTGGCACGTTGCTCCTCTCCTAAAACCCATGTAGTTTTAATTTGGTTCCTATAGTTAGACAAAGCTGTGGCGATTTCTACCCCGTGAACTTGAACCGTTTTTGATAGATTGTTTACCCTTGGGGCGCTGGCATGACCCTCGATTAAGCGATTAAGCTTGATTCTGTCTCGATCTAGATGATCAACTTAAGATCAGCGCGAATATTATTCAGGTCAGCGGTCTATGTTGTCAAAATATGGCACACGAATTGCGGGACAAGAGTCGCCTCTTCTCAGTTGCCTCGTTGCTTCTACTGTCTTTTTCACGCAACTTGTTGGTGTGTGAAAATTGTGAAAAAAATACAAACTCAATCCTTTGACCATATATCTTGAACAAATGGCCGGAATTTCAAAGGTTACGCTTGACCGAAGGGCAAATAGTGGGTTCGGGATCTCGGAATCTCAAATCCCGAGGCATTTTTTTGTTCAAACCAGTCCCGTCGTAGGGTGGATGGTGTGTAGTGACGGAGGTCCGTTGACACTACGAAACCGGCCGTACTAGTGTAACGAACGCTGTAGAAAGGACGCTAAGGGCGCGTGGTGGAGGGGAGAAGTAGGGCGGCGCAATGGCAAATGAGGCAGTCTTGGTGATGGGTGGGCATGGAGCAGACGAGACCGTCGCTGTGATAGCAACTGCGGCATGCACATGTGTCCGCAACACAAAATACTTGCGCGTGTGGTGGCTCGGAGGAGTGGGAAGAAGGCCTTGCCATTGGTACGATGATAGCGGGCTGTGGTAGTGGCGAGGGCAGAGATGAGGGTGCGCGACAGTGGTGCGGGTGCAAGACAAAGGAGAGAGGGCCAGGGGGCGACGAGGAAATGAGCTGGTCCGGGGCTAAGACAGCAAAACGCAGTCGAAGGTGAGAGGGACGATGGGCCGGAGACTTGCGGAGACTACACTTTTTTTTAAAAAAAGTCAGCGCACCGCACACAAGTTGCACAACTTAGAACTTACAAGAGAGAAGTAGGAGCCCCAGCAAATGACGCCACCAAAGCAGGTTGTTTACCCCATAAGATCAAAGGGAAAAAAAATCAAGTAGCAGGTAATGCGCACAAGTTTGAAGTCTAAGCTCTAAGGGTTGGTGCATACCATCGGCCCGTGACGCCGGTATGGGCGAGGACACACTCTCGGGCTTGATCTTCCCCACGATGTCACTTCCGAATCGGGTGTGTCAGGCTGATTCGGGGTTCTCGATACGAACTCGTACACCACACCCACATGAGTCGATACGTGGACCGAGGCGTGGGCGGTGGCCCAACTGAGAATGAAAGGTGAGTCACTCTCTCATGACCACCGCTGGCAAGTAGGTTTGTTCCTTGCTTTAACAATAGCAAGCCGTACTTGACGGCATCAGCGATTCAATTCAACGCCACTGATTTACGTATCCGAGTGGCGTTCCAATTCGGTTGCCACTATTGCGATATCCAGCATACTGTATCGTGGTCCCACCATGACGGCACGCCTTGCCGAGGTTCAAACCATTGGCGGCCCACCAGTGCTGAACATGTTCGAGTCAGCGTTAGTGTTTAATATTCGACACTAGCCGATGACCCCGCGATATCACCGAGGGCGCAAGCGGGGGCGAGCGAGCGAGTGTGAAAAACAAAAAAGTTCGACGATGGGAGTACGCGTGGGCAATGACCGGACACACAAGGTCGATATTGCTACCGTCAAATTGTTGCAGTTGAAGGCTAAACTCCAGAACGCACTGCTTCAGGCCAGTCCACTCTGACTCGCACGTTGGTATACTAAACACATTACTAGTAGACATGCTCACGTTGCATAATCTACGGCCGCCCGACAGCACCATGTGTATTAAGATCATGAGCGGTTTCGTTCGAGATAACCGTATTCAGTCTGGACCCTACAAGACGGCGCATTCAGGGAATTATTGCAAAATCTAAGTGCCAGTGTGCCATTGATGACCCCAGCACCGGCACACGACTTGCGATCTACATGCCCTAATCCTCGGATGAGAATAAGGGCCTCACCAGCGTCTCTCAGGTCGATGTGGCTCTGATCCCCAAAATTTAAACCTACGGCATGACCTAACCAGATATAAAATCCATGATATCAATTTTTAGGAAGTGAATAGGGGTGTCAATCCTACCCCTTCTAGCTCACCTCGTCCCACCGTGCCACTAGCATCCCGCCGATTCCCGCGACAGGGAAGTATTGCGTGGCGTATGCGCATCTCGCTCGCAACACAACCACCTCGCCATTCGCCGCTGAATCGCCATCAATGAGCCTTTACTTGTAAGCCAGATAATTCAATGTTCCAACGCTTTGAAGTCATTGATAAGGATTCTCGAAGTCGTATCATCTGGGCACCCGTCCATCCTCTAGTGTCTTTGTTTCGCTTCGGATCCCGTACTAGAAGGCGACGTCAACGTAAGTCTTTTGTGCACTGACCGCTCAACCGTTGATCGACGCAGCAGGTTCACATCTCGTATACTTCCAGGTGAACACCATCATGGTGCACAGACGGCACGGTCTGTAGACTCAGAATCTCCACCCGAATTACCAACCTCCCAGCCTTTTTCCTCGGCAGAACGTTCCACGATATCAATTCACGCGATTCCAAATGAGATCCTCCTAGGGATGTTTGACCAGTATCGAGGGGATGACAAGTACTTCACCCCGAAGATGTTGAAACCCCTCGTGCACGTATGCCAAAGATGGCGCAATATCATTTTTTCATCGCCCCGGAGTTTGCATCTACGACTTGTCTGCGATGTCGGAACTCCTGTCAAGAAGTTACTGGATGTCTGGCCAGCCTGGCCTATCATTGTGCGCTATTTACCCAGTAACAAGGAGGACGAGGGGAATATCATTGCCGCACTTGAACACCATCATCGCATATCCCGGATCGCCTTCAGAGAATTGACAAGTCATGTGTTGGGAAAATTCACGCCCATGATGCAGGAGTCTTTTCCAGAACTCACAGACCTTTGTCTTCAGTCGATTGAAGAAACGCGATCTGCCATTCCTGACGCGTTTCTGGGTAGATCTGCCCCTCAACTGCAAATCTTTTTCCTCGATGGCATCGCCTTTCCAGCATTACCTGGACTCCTTCTATCCGCCACTCACCTTACCAAACTTCGGCTTGAGAAAATACCTGATTCTGGGTACATCTCTCCCAAAGTTATGGCCACTTGCCTCTCTGTGTTGCTCAAACTCGAAGAGCTTTCCATTACATTCCAGTCTCCTCGATCATCCCCCTCCCAAATTCTGCCTCCACAGACCCACACGGTCCTCCCAGCTCTCACATATGTTACGTTCGGGGGCGATAGCAGGTACTTGGAGGATCTCATCTCCCGAATTAGGGCTCCCGACCTCGACGACCTCAGAATATGGTTCTTCATGCCCATCGCTGTCATTCCACAGCTCCGCAACTTTATCAATGGCGTGGAAAGTCCCAAACAGCTCACAAGAGCTTATATTGCGTTAGACCCCTGGTCCGTACGGCTTTCCCTTGGACCACCAACTAGTCTCGACTTGGCAACTAGATGCGACAGGCTGGATCAGCGGGTTTCGTGGATAGTGCAACTATGCGACACCCTTTCGCATCTCCTTTGTCATGTGAGAGACCTTGAGATCTGTGGAGGTGACGATTCTCCGTCTGAGCCACAAGGCGGCGTGGAATCCCCGATATGGCTGCAACTTTTTCGCCCATTTTCTACAGCGCAGGGTCTGTACGTAACAAAGAAACTGGGGCCACTCGTTGCACATGCCTTGCAAGAGTTCACCTGGAAAGGGGAAACGGAGGTATTGCCCGCACTGCGTGGTATTTTCCTGGGGGGGCTCGAGCAAGATCAATCTGTAATTAACGTCATGGAGCCATTTATAGCCGCGCGACAGCTCTCCGATCGGCCCGTAGTTGTTGAAAGTTGGGAACGAGACCCATATCAGGAATGCTAGTATGTACTATCCGCCCACCGTGCCATCCATGCATCCATTGTCTCGCTCACCAGATATTACTCAGGCTTACTGCCTCTAGCGCTTCTGCTCGGTCGAATGCTCAAAGGACAAAGTCATGGATTTCCTCCGTTTCCCATTTGTGTTCTGCGGCGTGAGGGATGTATCTATCCAAACCTCCATCGTGTACGTTGCATACCCAAACCACATCTCTTTTTAGTTCGATTTCCGGAGTTGTTTGGTGTGACAAGAGTCATGCATGTGATTCCGCCCGGCTCCGTTGGGAGGTAAGGAGGCACTGTAGACCATGGTATTGCATCCAATCGAGACTAGATCACCTTCTGCGACAACTCCGATTCTCTGAAGAAGTTTTTGGACGGCATTGCAAGAAACTACTCGACATTGAGACAAACTGAAGAGAAGGCAGGATAAACAGAGTGCCTGCGAAGAGGATAAGGAGAGTATGGAGCGCTGTCTGAAGATCGGAAAACGTGAGAGATCAGATGTTACTCGTGCGGAAGATTACCCATTGCGCAGAGAAAACGGAAACGGAGTAAAGCCTCAAGTATCAGGCCAAGGTATTGTTAGTTCCGCCTGCGATCTTTTTGCTTCGCCTGAACTACTGTGTTGCGAAGAGAGTGTCTGCGGTTGCGCGATGGATTCTGCAATTGCCCTGGATGTGGAGTTCTCTTCTGCCATGCTATCCACTTGCCTCGCCTCACACAGAAACTGGATATTTTGAAACACGGTCTATTGTCTGTACCACCCTCCATCCATCCACCAACTTTTGCTCAACCGCAAAAAAAAAGGCCTGAGACACCGTATCATACTTGATGGGTCGGTTTGTTCCGGATAAAAAGTGGCTTTTTTTCTAAACATGCGTGGTCTGAGAATTGCGTGGGATACTCTCCGCGGCGTCATGCGTCATGCAGTGTCGTATGCGTAGTGATGTAGTGATCATAGATACGACCTGCTTCGCTATGTAATATACAGCTCAGGTAAGCAGCCAAAATGTGCGTCGCCGAATCACGTGAGATTCCCGTCAGTTCTCCCACGGTCTCTCCAGGTCATATATAACACTGTCAAAATAGAACGATGTTTTTGACGGCCCGGTCATGTGGGGCCAACCCGATATACTACCAACCAATGATGCAGTGACGGACGTCATGAAGAAGCGAAAAATTATCGAGTTAAATAGTAATACATGCCCTCGTCCCTTAGTACTCGACTCCCTTCACCTTCAAGTTGTTGATCATCAATCAGGGACATCATCGCTTTCCAGGAGGTGTC